>Ga0114949_10001141_pt1 | contig 15816 bp, 18 predicted proteins | sample N074metaG_FD_83505 | JGI IMG/M metagenome (GOLD analysis project Ga0114949, IMG submission 83505) | Deep subsurface microbial communities from Kermadec Trench to uncover new lineages of life (NeLLi) - N074 metaG | ecosystem: Environmental > Aquatic > Marine > Ocean trench > Sediment | place... | reverse complement strand
TGATCTCATCTCTACCCTCGCCTTCGCTGTTCAAAAGTAACGACTCGTATAGCGCCACCGCATTACCGTAGGGATCTTCACGACCTTCAAGATCGTTTTCCTCACCCACACTCATCTTCAGATCAGCCAGCCGTTTACCTACCGCATGGTTTTCTCCGAGGTCGGGAAGCCGGCCGTAAACACGCTCGTAAGCGAGCATGACTTCTTCGCGGGTGGGTTTTGCCACGGTTGCATTCGGGAGCTCAATTTCCGGCAGATCGAGAATGACTCGGGCAATCGTGTTCTTTTCCGACTTCGGCAAATCGTCGCCAAAAATATTGAACCAGCTGCAACCCGACAAGTTTACTGACAAGCCAACAGACAGTGTCAGAATCATCGATAGCGAAAGTGTTTTTCTCACCGCGCTCAAGAGCCATCTCCGCTCAAGTTAGTCTCCACCGTTGCCACCTGCGCCAGCTGATCCGTGGCACGAGCGATCGCGATGCGAGTAATGAGGAGGTAATGCTCAACCTCGCGTTTCTCCCGATTCATACCTTTGTGAATCTCTGCCGCAAGCCACTCCTCACGATCGCGCAACGCCGCATCCACCATGCCCGTGATGTCCCTGGCACGCTTTGAGAACGCGATGAAATCTGTTTCTACACCGGCGGCAAATCGACTTTCCGCTTTTTCCACGCGAACGATTCGTTCATCGATATTCACAAGCAGGCTCTCGGCGCCATTGAGTTTTCTTACCAGACCACGGATTCGAGTACTACGCTCAACCACCAACCGCCAGAAGATCACCCCTTGCAGTCGATTGATGCGCGCGTTCCAACGTATCTTTTCCTGACGGCCCAGGCCTGCAACGAGGCGACCCATCGCCATGAGTTCACCTATCACTTTCCTCTCTGGCGCGTTTGCCAGCTGCAGCATCCAATCGGCCGACCGCTCCGGGGGTCCGGCTTCGAGTGCGACCAGCCGTTCGCGCAGATTTCGGATCTCCAGAGCGAGCCGCTCCCGGTTGCTCAACACTTCACGGTTCTGCAACAAAACACGCGCCTCGGCGCCACGTCGACGTTGCTCCCTCGAGAGTTCCTCAAACGCTGCCAATCGTGCCGGCAGCAGGTCCAACCACCTTTTCGATCCGAGTAGTTCCCGCCATTGAAGAAGCACCTTGTGAACGTCTTCGGCTGCGAGCCACTCCAACCAGAGCGTGTGACCAAGCTGATCGTGCCAACGCCCCATCAAGGCGCTCATCCGATCCCGATCCTCAACAGGTGCCGAGAACACTTTCAGGAGGCCGCGTACCCAGGTGGGGTCCTGTGTTCGCCGGTCCAGCTGCTCGAGCGTCGCGAGGCGCGCTTCGAAACTCTGTTCCGCGGTGCGGTACTGCACCAGTGCTCTTCGCGGCGATGCCAGATTCTCGAGGCTTACCGGAAACCCCAGTCGAGCGGCCGCCGTGCTCGACGTCCAATACTCCTGATTCTGTAAGGTGAGCCAGATACGAGCCGCCGTCTCGTAGTCCTCGTTATCCATCGCTAACCCGCCATAGGCAGCAAGCGCGATGTCGCGATAGCGACCCTCTCCAGGCAATGCACCTAACACCTGCTGCGCATCGGCTGTGTCGTTCTGTTGCCGGGCAATGAAAGCAAGCGCGAGTTTGGATCGTTGGATGAGATCAAAAGCTTCATCACCATACGATTTCATCTGCGCAAGTTCGGTGAAAACGTTGCGGGCACGCCGCAGGTCGCCAGCCTGCCTATGAGCAACGCCCAGGTTGAACAGGGTGTAGGCGCGCAGCGGATCTTCCGGCTCGAGCTTTTCGAGCGTTCGCCGGGCGGTGGAAAAATCGCCTTTTTCGATCGCAACTTCGGCGCGCATGTACTCAACTTCGGGGTGAAACTTCTCTTTTCCCGACCAGGTTCGGCCTAGATCGATCTGTTCGAGGGCAGCGGCCAGTTGCGGCCAATCCTGTCTGCGGTGGTATTCGCGGGCGAGATGAAACGCCAAACGCATTCGATCCAACTCAGTCATTTCTCCCGGGTCAACAGCATCGAAGATGTTGCGTGCATAACCGTACATGCCATCGATGAAGGCAAAACTGCCTTTAGCGAGATCGAAGCGAACGGTGTTGTCACCGCGGCGGCCCTGCTCTTCGGCAACGAGTGTGTCGAGCAGTGCCTGTTGATAGTCCTGTTGGTAATAGGCGTAAAGAACCGTTCCGTAAGTCAGCTCATCAATGGGTTTTGCCCCTGGTGCCACGAGCACGCAACTCAAGATGAGCTCGCAGAAAAAGGCTTTCATTTCAACAAGGCCTGAACCGCGATCAGTTGGAGACTGCGGTGCGGAATTCGGGTTGGTACTTGGCCGTAGAGTCGGTTATGGCCAATTCTATGAAGGCGGGCTCGAATGACTTTTCGAACTCCACAGTAGTTGCACGCCGATAATCACGGCCGCTAGGTCCACGCCCGGTGAAAAACGCGGTGATGCGGTTGCTACCTTGCTTTACGTTACCGATGAACAGCCTCTGCACACCGCCGCGATACAGTGCGTCGATCTGCTTATCGGTGTACAGGTGGTGAGTCACTTCTTTTCCATTGAGCTTCAAGCTCACAGAATCGAGTTGAAAAAACTCACCGACATCCATTGAGAGAAAAACCGCAACCTGTGTGCTTGCGGGAAACAACAAATCTTCTTCGAGAATCACGAGGTCTCGTTTCAGCTCGAGTAGTGCCCTTTTGACGCCTTCCATTTCGTCGTCGAGAGGTTCCCCAAATACGGGCATGGACGCAGCGAACAGTACCGCCAGACCGATGATGACTGCTATCCGTTGCATACTTCTACTCTCTTACTTAGCGATCGTGAAAGCTATTCACGAATCAGCTTCTTCACCACTTCGACGTATTTGGATTCATCACCAGACTTGTATCCCAGATGGATATACCGAATGACACCATCTCGATCGACCACGATGGTGCTCGGCATAGCTTCGAGATCATAGAGTTCACTCACCCTCTGGTCTCGATCTATCAACACCGGAAAGGTGACCTTGATCTTGTCTACGATTTCCTGAGCTGGTTTCGGGTCGCCTTCGACATTCACACCAAGCACGGTGAATCCGGTGTCCTCATAGCGATGATGCAAACGATCGAGAAGCGGCATTTCCTGCCGGCAGGGACCACACCAACTCGCCCAGAAATTGATGAGCACGACTTTACCGCGATATTCTTCGAGTCGCAGATTTTCACCCTTGAGACTTCTCAGAGTGAAATCCGGCGCCTCATCGCTGAGGCCTACCGCCTGTACCTGACTTACGACAAACATCGTGATAAGTGTGACCAGCGACCAGCCCAGCTTCGACATTGCCTATCTCCTGAACAGCAGACTGCTGAATGAACAGCGTCTTTAATGAACAGTAATGCCGTCGAAAGATCTGGTAGATATTGAACAAGCCCTACAGGCACTCGTCAGTTACTTTCCACCCATCCGAAATCCATTCGGTTCTGAATTCCTTTCAGCAAAATCTTTCGAACTACCGGCATCCACCGTTTGCGCGGTCCTTGCGGCAATAACCACCACCATCCTTGCAGGCGGTTGGAAACGAGCGATCCATCGCGTCGTTGTCACTTTCGGTATAGGCAGAAAACAACCGGAACCCGCCGACTGCACGAAACCCAGAGTCGCCCCTGGAGAATCGACAGCGAATTCCGGTATGACCGAATCTCGAGTCGAGGCAGACCGTGTCCTTTCTGCGTATCCATCTCACGGCGCTTCATGCGCCGGGTCGAATATGCAACGTTAGATGAGGAAGGATGACGAGAAAGTGGTGCAGGTCACAAATCGATAAAAGGTAGATTCCTGCACGTTGAGGAATGAGAACCGAATCAATGAGCGAGCTCTTTCAGCTCCGCTGAGTAGTGCATGACACCCTCGGCATCGATAATGATGGCATCCACGCCTGGAATGCTGTCGATGAGCCTTAACCCCTCGCTGGGGCCCAAAACGAACACGCTCGTGGAGAGTGCATCGGTGAAGGTGGCGTCATCCCCCAGAATGGTCACGCTGCGCGTCGCCCTGGCGGAATCACCGGTAGCAGGATCGAGTATGTGGTGGTATCGAACACCGTCTTGTTCAAAAAAACGCTCGTAATCGCCGGATGTCGATACCGCGGTATCGACCAACGGCAGCACCACCAACATGGCGTCCTCTCGGCGCGGATCCCGGATACCGACCGTCCAGGGTTTGCCGCGCCGGTCGCCGACAATGCGGCTGTCGCCTCCGGCAGAAATCGTGCCTTGTTCGATTCCCTCACGTGAGAGTATTGCCGCGCACCGGTCCACCGCGTGCCCCTTCGCAATACCGCCAAGATCCACATAAACTTCCGGGTGGGCAAATCTGACCGTGCGGGTTCGTTCGTCGAGTTCCACGTAGCGATAGTCGATAGCGGCCAAGGCGGCACGAATCGTTTCTTCGTCAGGTCGCTCGCCTGCGCGATAATCGTAGTAGCGGCCAACAGAGGCATAAGTGATATCGAATGCCCCACTGGTGAGGTCGGACACCTCCCGGCTTTTCTGGAGAAGTTCGAACAACTCGTCCGACACGGGCATCCAGCCAAAACCCGCTTCCCTGTTCAGACGAGACAGCTCACTCGTCTCGCGAAAGGTGGAAAACGCTGCATCGATACGCCGCATTTCTGCCATGATCTCGGCTAGAACCCGCCGCGCGAGAGCCGCATCTTCTTCCCAGATTTCGGCATGAACCCGCGTCCCCATGATGGTCTGCGTATCCGAATGCCACTCGGCGGCGGCCGTGATTGCAACCAGCTGAGCGATCAGAAAAACCAATAACTGTTTGCGGACGTCCTGCTTGAACAATTGAGACTGCTATGTGTTCAGGCGAGGCACACGGCCGCATAACTCGATATCGCGACCCCGCGGCGACCTTGACGCAACGTATTTCTGTCGTGACCGCTGGTGCAATAGCCTAAGGATATTCCAGTGGCCGGATCTGCCCAGGCGAGCTGTCCACCCGCGCCGTTGTGGCCGAAAGTATCCGCAGAATTGGTTTTGCCGAAACCTCGATAGTTGCGCTCCTCATCACCAGCGATGATGATGCCCAGACCCCGATTGACCAACTTGCCGAACATCGCATCGGTAAGCTCGCCAGTTCGAACGCGCCGAACACTGGACATCGTGTCGGGCTCCCAAATCCGGTTATCGCCCGTTCCACCGTGAAGCAAGCCCTGATAGAACATGGCGAGCTCTCCCGCCCCCATGACCCCGCCTCCGCCCGGAACACCCACGGCGCGAATCTGCGGGTCGTTGAAGCTCAATATCGCTTCTTCGGTGACCTCCGTCACCGGTGGCTTGGGAATGCCTAAGCGAGTGTAATCCTCATCCGTCAACCCATCTCCCACATGCTCATGCGCTACGACACGATCGTTTTCGCTTTCCGGCAAACCAACAAATAGATCCAGCAGCCCCAACGGCTGTGCTATCTGTTCTCGTACAAACTGTTGAAAACTGATACCAGCCCGACGCTCGATAATATCCGCAATCACCCACATCGAAGACGTCGGGTGATACTCGAATCGCGAACCAGGCGGCCAGTTCAGCACCCACTGATCGAACCTTGCCGTGCGCCGGTTGGGATCGTTCCAGTCCAGAGGGGCAAAAGGCGCAGATGGAAAGCCTGCCGTGTGGGTGAAAAGCTGCTCGACGGTGACCTCCTGTTTCCCGTTGCTCGCAAATTCCGGAATGATGTCGGCGACCTTCTCCGAGGTATCCAACCGACCATCCTGAATGAGCAGCCAGGCGGCAGCAGAAGTGATGGCTTTCGTCGCCGAAAAAATGCTGAAAAGCGAATCATCATCCGCGCCACCGTACGACTCGAACACCGCGAGCTTACCGTGTCTCGCCAGCGCCACCTGCACGGCGGGCAGGAGGCCGTCATTCACTTCGCGTTGCACCCTCGTCAGCAGCGTGGCTATTTTTTCCGGATCCAGGCCGACCTCTTCCGGACTCGTCAACAACTGCTCTTCAACCATGCCCTAAACTCCTTTTTCGGTTCATGTACCCTATGATCATGACGGATCATTACTCAAGATAGCTTTCCGACGCAACGACAACGCCGTTAGAATTCCCATTCCTCGTACGGGATGAGTTTATGGATACAAGAAACGGTTTTGCCGCAAGCGTAGGCAATACACCCCTCATCCGGTTGGCTGGCTTGAGCGAAGCCACGGGCTGCGAGATCCTGGGCAAAGCCGAATTTCTCAATCCTGGTGGTTCCGTCAAGGATCGAGCCGCTTTGTGGATGGTGCGGGAACACGAAAAGAGCGGGGCACTGAAACCTCACGGTATCGTGGTCGAGGGCACCGCTGGCAACACGGGCATCGGGCTCGTTCACGTTTGCAACGCCCGTGGCTACAGCACCGTGATTTATATGCCCGACAACCAATCACCCGAAAAGATAGAACTCCTCCGTACACTCGGCGCCGAGGTGCGTGTCGTACCTACCGTGCCATACAAAAACGACATGAACTACCAGAAACAAGCGGGTCGCTTCGCCGAAACGCTCGCAAACGCGGTGTGGACAAATCAGTTCGACAATGTCGCCAACCGACTCGCCCACTACGAATCCACCGCGCCGGAAATATGGCATCAAACGGAGGGCTCCGTTGATGTCTTTGTGACTTCCACCGGGACTGGCGGGACCCTCGCCGGTGTGAGTCGTTACCTCAAAGAGCAAAATCCCGATGTACAGATCGTACTCGCCGACCCAATGGGTAGCGCTCTTTACTCCTGGGTGAAAACCGGACAACTGAAGATGAGCGAAGGGCCTTCCATTACCGAGGGAATCGGCAACAGCCGGTTGACAGACAACCTCGTCGACACATCGATAGACGACGCGGTTCAAGTGACCGATCAGGAAATGGTGAGCATGGTATATCAGCAGATGGCCGAGGAAGGCTGGTTCTTCGGTTCGAGTACGGGGATCAACCTCTGTGCTGCTGTGAAGGTCGCCGAAAAGATGGGACCAGGGCATACCATCGTCACCATTCTGGCTGACACAGGGAGCAAATATCAGTCACGATTGTTCAATGCGGAGTTCTTGCGGGAGAAGGGGCTGAGCTCGGAGTATTAGAGTTTCTCAATTCCAGCAAGAGCGACAAATCCGGACATGATTGGCAACGACGACTTACCAGCTCAGCCTGTTCGACTTTGCAACGAAAAGTACTTTACTATATAAATTCAATTCGTGATGGATTATGTTTCTTGCATGCAATCGTCGCTGCGTGTTTCCCGAAGCCTTGAACTACCGCTTCTCGCCGATACTTTCGAGGTTGTCCATGAGCTACAATTTTCAGGTCATGGAGACAAAAAATGAATAACGAGTTACCAAAAGCACAAAATCTTCTCGGCCTGGGTGCATTACTGTTTCTACTCGGGCTTTTCTCCGGGTTTGCCATTCCGGAAATGACGAACCCAAGAATGGGAGTAGCCGGTCATCTTGAAGGGGTGATGAACGGAACATTTCTCATTGTCATCGGAGTGGCCTGGTCAAAGTTCAATCTAGCGCCAGTGTACCAATCGATCGCCTACTGGACCCTCCTGTACGGAACATTCGCGAACTGGCTGTTTGTTACGCTTGCAGCCACATTCGGAACGAACGCCTTGACACCAATCGCCGGTGCGGGTCATCAGGGGCTGCCATGGCAGGAGACCCTTGTTTCAGCAGGACTGTTTTCCGTAGGAATAACGATGGTCGTGGCAACCGGCCTGCTCACCTGGGGCTTCTTTCGTCGCGCTCAACCAGGTTGATTCGAGTGTTGCGTGACCCTACGCTGTAGTGCAGACGGTTTGGGGGACACCATGCAATCGACAGTCATCAAGGTGGTGCTTGCGATCTTCGTTCTAGTTCACCTGCTCGGAAACCTCTGGCACGGGAACGCGCACGCAACGCTCGAAATTACTCTGCCGGGCAGCAAAACCGCTTTTGTTGTGATATTTATTCTCATCGGCCCTGTTTTAGGCGCCATTCTCACCTGGACTCGACACGCCGTCTCAGGGTCCTGGATCGTCGGCATATCCATGGTGGGTTCCGTTGTTTTCAGCGTGTACCACCACTTCGTGCTCATCTCCCCTGACAATGTCGAACATCTTCCTCCGGGTACTCCTGAGGCACATGCACAATTTTCCAGCAGTGCCGAGTTCATTGCCCTCGCAGCCTTATTCGCTGCATTAATGGCTTTCTACGCGGCCGGTAAGCTACATTCAAACCACTCGGGCGTTGCTTAGGATGCAAAACCAGATCGTTTCCCGAGAAGATTGGCTTGAAGCCCGCAGGCTACTACTCATCAAAGAAAAGGCTCATACCCGAGAGCGCGACCAATTGGCAAAGCTACGCCAGGAGATGCCGTGGACGACGATAGGTAAGAACTACGTATTCACCGGATTAACAGGCGAGATCAGCCTGCGGGACCTGTTCCTGGATCGATCCCAGCTTGCTATCTATCACTTCATGTTCGGCCCGGAATGGGAAACGCCTTGCGCCGGGTGTACATCCTGGGCGAACGCTTTTAACGGTACGACTTCCCTGTTCAAACAGGCTGACGCTCGACTGGTTGCCGTTTCCCGAGCACCGTTTGAAAAGCTCGCGGCTCAGCGGGAGAAGTACGGCTGGAATTTTACCTGGGTGTCTTCATTCGACAGCGATTTCAACTTCGATTTTTTCGTTTCGTCAGTTGATCTGAGCGATCAAAGCACCAAAACCGTTGATGCTGAAGGAGGCGAAAGCGTTTCATTCGATCGTGGCGAAAACCAAGGCGTCAGCATTTTCTACAAAAACACCGATGATCAGATTTTCCACACCTACAGCACCTACAATCGCGGTATCGAGGCTCTCAACGGCGCATTCGGATATTTCGATCTACTTCCCAAAGGCCGGGCCTGGTGACCGCAGGTACGTTATTCGTCTTGAATTGCGGAATCGCGCTGCTCGTAGTCAAACTGCTTCCAGCCTTTCAGCGCCTTGACCATCATCACTTTATTTTCGGGGTAAACCACGACATCGCCTGATTTCCTTTCGCCGAATACCAGAAACCTGAACGGCTCGGAGGTTCTGTTTTCGATGTGATGCGCCTCTTCGTTGGCAGCTTGAAACCAGCAATGATCGCCTTTCACAACCCGATGCTCCTCGGTCCCCAACACCAAAGTCGCCTCCCCTTCCAGGACGAGCACATGTTCCTCTTCCTGCGTGTGGTAGTGGTGAATACTCGAACTTCCTCCCGGTGGCACCTCTTCGATTCGAACGCCAAGATGATCTCCACTGAGATCCATGAATCGCCAACTGCCGCGCTCTTCCCAGGGTGATGTATCGATGTTCTTGAACTTTTTCGACATTGTGACCTTCCACATTCGTTCGGTGAGATTCTTGCACACCGCCCGCGACATCGCCCTCGATACGGCTGCAAAGTGATTACCCATAGGTTATTGTTCTTATGAATCGTTTCATGACGATAAAACAAGCAAACAACGACTACTGGAGCAATCATGCGTCACTGGAGCATCGTGTTATTCGCCGCACTCCCGGCCACAGTCCTCGCCCACGAAGGACATGGAGCGTTCGATCATCCCTGGTTACACCAGATGACAGATCCTATTCACGTTTTACCGATCTTGATCGCCCTGATCACCCTGATCGCCGCGGTGGTGATGTACCGCTTCAGACGCGCACGGAAGTAACAAGGCGAATTATCGAAGGGAGAGAATGGACCGGGCGCTCAATATCCACCCGGTCCACCGACTGACGAATCACCGGCCTTTAAACACCGGTTCGGTCTTCTCGACAAAAGCTTTCGCCGCCGCTCGATGGTCTTCCGTGAGTCCGGTATGCACATGATGTGTCGCTTCGAGATCCAGGCACTCGATCACGCCGGCTCCCATGGCCGCACGGTTGAAGTTTTCTTTCATGTAGCGGTAAGCCACCGTCGGTCCAGCGGCCAGACGCCGCGCTAATTTCATCGTCTCTTCCTCCAGCACATCGGCCGGGACCACCTTATTGGCAATGCCCAGTCGCTGACATTCCTCGGCGGAAACCCGCTCTGAAAGGAAATAGAGTTCCTTTGCTTTGCCGCTACCCACCAGATGGGAGAGGAAGAAGCTGCCGCCGTAATCGCCGCTGAACCCCACCCGCGCGAATGCGGAGGTGATGAAGGCGGTATCTGCCATGATTCGCAGATCCGCGGCAAGCGCCAGCGACAGGCCTGCACCCGCGGCCGGGCCTGGCAGGCTCGCAATGACCGGCTTCGGCATGAGGTATATACGCCCGGCCGTGTTTCTCTGGTTGAGCCGTTGGCTGTGAATACGCTCATCCAGGCTCGGCCCCTGCCCGCCCCCAGAGCCACCCGCGGCCATCCCTTTGACGTCGCCGCCGGCACAAAAAGCACCACCCGCACCTGTCAGGACGATGCAACGGATCTGGGTCGCGCGCTCAGCGTAGTCCAGTGCTTGCTCGAGCCCGGCAGTCATCGGGCCTGACATGGCATTTCGCGCTTGAGGGCGATTGAGTGTGATTACCGCAACACCGTCCTCTTCGTAAGCCAGTATGTCTTCGGTTCCGGTTTCTATGGCGTCTCTTGCCATGATGTCTCTCCTGTGTCGTTTATCGTGTCAAACAATTTAAGGGTTGGGGATCGTTACTCTCGCCGGCGGAACCCGAAGACCCGCAACATCGGTGCGATGAACGAATACAGCACCTCCTCGCTGCGACCCTGAATCGGTTGCGCCCGAGACGATGTAGAGATCTTTGAGGTCTTCACCGCCAAAACAAACGCTTGTACACATGGGCAGCGGGATTTGGATATGTTCAAGAAAACTGCCGTCGGCGGCAAATACTCCGACGCCGTGACCGCCACCGGCGAGCGCCACCCAGACAGCCCCATCGGTGGAAACCACCAGGCCGTCAGGGACGCCTTTGTCCGTAGTGACAAACACCCTTTTCTCTCCGAGCGTTCCGTCTGCAGCAACCGAATAGCAGAACACAGTCTGCCGCCGCGAATCCGAGTGGTAAAGGACAGACCCGTCCGGCGAGAAACCGAGCCCGTTGGTGAGCTGAACGTCGGTCGCGACCACGCTCGCTGTGCCATCGAGTTCTATGAGGTAAAGGCTACCCGAGCGGGGCTCGCGGCCGTCGTCGAATACGGGGCTCGAGCCCAGGGAACCGGCGTAAATCCTTCCGGTCGCATCCGTAGTGATATCGTTGTAGCCGACGTTGCCAGCCGCTTCATCGCGATCGAGCAACATCACGGTTGCGCCGCCCGAGAACGGTTTGAAGGAGATGTTGCGACCACTCACTACCAGGCCTGAGTTTTCGTGTAACGCCATGCCGCCGATCCCGCGGCGATGTTCGAACACCGTCGACACCGTCCCCTCGGCATCAAGGCAAAAAACGCCCCCGAACAGCACGTCGCTGTACAGCAAACCGCGCTCAGGATCCCAAACGGGACCCTCGATGAGCCCATAACCTTCGGCGAGTGCCTGCACCCTGCTTTCCCCTTCCAACTGCCAGACCTTGTCATAGGCGGCACCAAGAGGCAACACTAGCAGCCTGTCGGACTCAGGGGGGGGTCTTGGCGAGGGAGTGGGAAAGCGAGGTCATTTTTTCGGTCTTTTGAGGACCATTGTGGTGCTACGTGACGAAAGCGGAAAAATGAACCGCTGTCCCACTTGCGCAGCCGATTCATCCTAAGTCCGACAGACTGCTAACCCATCGATGCGTTTGCTTATCTCACAGGGGAAACATGCTAATCACTCAAGAAAAACTGACGAATTTCGTCACCCGGCTTTTCGTGGCCGCCGGTAGCACCGAGGTGGTTGCCACAGCGGTGGCGGAACATCTTATCGAAGCCAATCTCAAAGGCCACGACTCTCATGGCGTAGGCATGATTCCGACTTACGTTCGCAACCTCAAAGTGGGAAATCTGCAACCCGATGCCCATGCCGAGGTGATACGTGACAATGGTGCGGTGCTGTTGGTGGACGGCAAGATGGGTTTTGGTCAGGTCGTCGGACACGAGGCAACCGAGATTGCGCTCGAGCGCGTGAAAGACACGGGCATCGTCGCGGTTGGCCTGCGCAACTGCCACCACCTCGGGCGTATCGGCAGTTATGGCGAGCAATGTGGACACGCAGGTTTCGTTTCGGTGCACTTTGTGAATGTGGTGGGTCATGCCCCCCAGGTAGCTCCCTATGGCGGTCGCGAGCGGCGCATGACCACCAACCCGTTCTGCTGTGTCGTTCCGCGCCCCGGGCAGATGCCTATCGTGCTCGATATGGCGACCAGCGCGATCGCACTCGGCAAGGTCCGTATTGCGCATATGAAAGGCGAATCGGTGCCCGAAGACGTATTGGTCGACCATGAAGGACAACCGACCACCGACCCCTCGGTAATGTACGAAGAGCCATTTGGCGCGATGGGACCCTTCGGCAAACACAAAGGTTACGGGCTTGCGGTGATGTGCGAACTCTTAGGCGGGGCGCTTGCCGGTGAGTGGACGGCACAACCCGGCAACCCGCGGGAAAACACCGTAGTAAACCACATGCTCATGTTTGTTCTGGACCCCAAGGCTTTTGGTGGCGTCGAACGCTTTCACAGCGAAGTCGCAGATATGGCCGACTATCTTCGCTCAACAACTCCGGCCAAAGGCTTCGATCGGGTGCGAATCCCCGGAGAACCCGAACAGGAATCCATGGCCGAGCGTTCGGTTCACGGCATTCCCATCGACGATAACAGCTGGGCCGGAATTGTGACTGCGGCAGAAGCGGCGGGGTTGAGCACCGATGAGATCGTGGCTTTGACCTGACCCCTTTTTCGTGGTCGTCATGATGGCTCGTGACCGAAAGCGTCGCCGTAGCGACGGAATTGAGGCTTCGCATAGCGAACGCGCTGAACACCTGGCGACCGCAGTAGCTTGTTCATGAATAATCCGGGCTAGAGGTTGCGCGCGAAGAGCGCGAACAATCGCTCCCAATGTCGTTCTGCGCCCGCTTGGTGGTATTTCCCTTCCCGCAACGGGAAAACGAATCCGTGTTCGGTCTCCGGATACCATTCGATGCGATGGTTGGTACCGACCGATTCCAGATGGTCGCCGAGTGCTTCGACCATTTCCCTTGGCGCCCACTCGTCGGTTTCAGCACACCCGAAGTAGAGCTCCCCCGTTATTTTGTCTGCATCCAGGTGCGGCGAGTCGTGCGCGTCGGTACACAGCCGCACCCCGTGCAAAGAGGCAGCCGCCGTCACTCGTTCCGGAAAGGCCGCCGCGGCGGCAAAACTGAACGGACCACTCATGCAGTAGCCAACACACCCCGTTGCACCACCACGGGCTGCATCATCCCGCTCGATGAACTCGAACATCGATTCGGTGTCTTCGCAAACCATCTTATTCGTCAACGAATTCATGTGTGCCGCCATCTCCTCACGCTTATTCGGGGCCATGACAAACTCATCCACACGTCGGTAGTAGAGGTTTGGCAACAGAACACAATAACCCACCGTCGCGAGCCTTCTTGCCATGTCGTGCAGTTCCTCACGCTTGCCAGGGGCATCCATGAAAAACAGGACAACGGGAAACGGACCACCTTCCTCGGGATGGGTAATGAACGTGTTCATCTGCCCGTCGCGCGTGGGTATATCTACTTCGCGTTCCAACACCTTGTTTACTCCTTATCGGGGTCGGTGAATCGGTACTCTTTCGCCAATTCCGCAACCTGAAAGACGCCGCCGGATTTCTCCAGCTTGTCAGGGTCCATCGCGAGTGCGGCAATACAACGGCCTGTGAAGCGCGGTGATTCCGCAGCATCCATATCGAAATCGATAGCGCCACTTGCCACCGCATCGAGAATAAACTCCGTTTTCACCGCACTCGGACGCAGCGATAGAGCGGTGACATCGTACGGCTGCAACTCCAAAGCCATGTCTTTTGCCATGCGTTCGACACCTGACTTACACACACCGTAGGAAGCACTGAAGGCATACCTCGAGCCACCGCCAGAGGAGATATTGACGATGAGCCCGCTCTTCTGGGCGACCATCAACGGTGCCGCAAACACCGAAGCGACATAATATCCACGTAAACCCACACCACACTGATCGTCCCATACGGAAATGGGATGTTCCCAGAAACCTCCACCCCAGGCGGGTGGGTCGGGAATCTTGTAAACGTTGTTCACGAGAACGTCCAGACGACCCTGCTCCTCGGCCACCTGTTTGAACAGTGCCTCCACCTCGGTGTCGATATTGTGGTCCACCCGAACGGCAATGCCCCGGCCACCGAGCGCATCCACAATGCTCGCCGTCGCCTGGATGGTGCGTTGCTCCGGAGGATCTTCGAAGCTCTCAGAGCGCCCGGTGAGGTAAACCGTAGCACCCGCTTCAGCGAGTCCTTCGGCTACGCCACGACCGACGCCGCGGCTGGCGCCGGTGACTACCGCCACCTTTCCTTTGAGATCGGCCATCCCGGCTAATTCTTGCCAGCGCAGTTAACGCAATCCGAAGTCAAAGCCTTCACCGTTCTGGTAGCGACGCAAGATACGCCGCCCCGTTGTCTGGATATGAACTTCGTCGGCACCATCGTAAATTCGAGCGAAACGCGCATGCCGGTACATTCGCTCCAAGGGCGTATCCTCCGTGACCCCAAGCGCGCCATGCACCTGAATGGCCCGGTCGATGGCGTTGTGCAACATCTGCGCGCCGTAAACCTTGATCAAGCCGATCTCGATGCGCGCCTCGTCACCCTGGTCGATTTTCTGTGCGGCATGCAAAGTCAGCAGTCGGCTTGCCTGGATCTCGGCGGCCGTATCAAAAACGAATTTCTGGATCTGTTGATGTTCACCCAGCGTCTTACCAAAAACCACCCGGTTGTTGGCTCTTTCACACATGAGGTCGAACGCCCGCTGCGCCTGGCCCAACCAGCGCATGCAGTGAAAAATACGGCCGGGGCCCAACCGGTCCTGGGCGATCTTGAAACCCTGGCCACGGGGCCCGAGCAGGTTTTCCTTCGGCACCCGTACGTTGTCGTACACCACTTCATAGTGACCATCGGCGGCACCCATTACCTTCACATCACGAATGATGTTGTAGCCGGGCGTGTCCGTTGGCACGACGATCATGGAGAACGCCTGGTGATCGGGAGTATTTTCGTCTTCGGTACGAACCATGACGGTGGTATAGGCAGCAGAACCTGCACCAGAGGTGAACCATTTGTGGCCATTGATAACCCACTCATCACCGTCCAGTTCGGCGTGAGTCTTCAACTGAGTGGGATCTGAACTCGCCACATCCGGTTCGGTCATGCCGAAACTCGGAAAGACTTCACCGGCAACCAGAGGTGCTAAATACTTCTCACGCCACTCATCGTTCGCGTAACGGTGCAGCATGATCGAATCCTGAAGAGAATGGGTGCCCAGCGCTACAGTCGCCGCCGCCGAACGACCCACCACCTCGTTGATGAACACATAGTCCATAAAAGGTAAACCGCCGCCACCAATTTCTTCCGGATGACCCAGCGCCCACAACCCGGCATCCTTCGCCTTCTGCATCAAGCCGCGCATGATCTCACCGCGGCGTTCGCCTACCCTGCTCGCAAACAGCTCATTTTCCACCGGATAAACTTCCTGCTCGACGAATTCGAGTACTTTGGCTCTGAGCGGCGCGATATTCTCAGGTATCGATATGTTCAACATGGTATTCCTCCCTAATCGCCGAACATTGTAACCGAGCCAATCACCCGTTGCTGGACGCTCAACGCGACATGGGCTAACGTCGCCCATGTTG
>Ga0114949_10001139_pt1 | contig 15826 bp, 11 predicted proteins | sample N074metaG_FD_83505 | JGI IMG/M metagenome (GOLD analysis project Ga0114949, IMG submission 83505) | Deep subsurface microbial communities from Kermadec Trench to uncover new lineages of life (NeLLi) - N074 metaG | ecosystem: Environmental > Aquatic > Marine > Ocean trench > Sediment | place... | reverse complement strand
TGGAGTTGCCGGAGGGCACCGAGATGGTGATGCCGGGCGACAACATCCAGATGAAGGTCGAGCTGATCGCGCCGATCGCGATGGAAGAAGGGCTGCGCTTTGCGATCCGCGAGGGCGGCCGCACGGTCGGCGCCGGCGTGGTGGCGAAGATTTTGGAGTAACGACGGAGCGGGGTCAGACCCCGGTTTTCCGCGGGAGTGCGGAGCTGGAGTCAGGCTGCGGTGGCTGGCGGAAAAGTGGGGTCAGACCCTTGGCTGAATTCAGAGGCAGGTTTCTGCAGGCCAGTAGCTCAATTGGCAGAGCGGCGGTCTCCAAAACCGCAGGTTGGGGGTTCGATTCCCTCCTGGCCTGCCACTCAATCCGGCGGAAGAGTTCTTAAGAGCGCGTATGAATACAAAAGTTGAGCCGGTCCCCGGGCCGCTGGATATGGTCAAGCTGGTCCTTGCCGCTGCGATTCTTATCGGCGGCATCGCCAGCTTTTCCTATTTCGAGGAAGAGTCGCTGCTGCTGCGTGTCATCGGCGTCATCGTGTCGCTCGGCATCGGCGTGGCGATCGCTTTTCAGTCCGTCCAGGGGCAGACGCTGTGGCAATTTATCATCGGCGCGCGTGTCGAATTGCGGAAGGTCATCTGGCCGACGAACCAGGAGACCATGCAGACGACGCTGACCGTGCTGGTCTTTACCCTGATCATGGGCGTGTTCTTCTGGATGTTGGATCTGGCGCTGGCCGCGGGCGTCCGACTCGTTACCGGTTACGGGGGTTAGTACAAGCCATGGCGTTGAGATGGTATGTCGTGCACGCCTACTCGAATTTCGAGAAGAAGGTGCGGTCTTCGCTGCAGGACCGGATCAAGCTGAATGGCCTGGAAGAGCATTTCGGCAAGATTCTCGTGCCGACCGAAGAAATCGTCGAGATGAAAGACGGCAAGAAGCGCAGCAGTGAACGTAAGTTTTTCCCGGGCTACGTACTCGTCGAGATGGAGTTGAACGATGAGACCTGGCACCTGGTCAAGAGTGTGCCGAAGGTCCTCGGGTTTATTGGCGGTTCGAGTGATCGACCGGCGCCGATCACGGAGGAGGAGGCAAACTTCATACTGAACCGGGTTGAGGAAGGTGTCGACAAACCGCGTCCGAAGGTTCTGTTCGAGCCGGGTGAGGTGGTTCGCGTCGTCGACGGGCCGTTCAATGATTTCAACGGTGTCGTGGAAACCGTCAATTACGACAAGAGCAGATTGCGGATCGCCGTCCAGATTCTCGGGCGGTCGACACCGGTGGAACTCGACTTCACTCAGGTGGAAAAGAGTTAGGGATAACTCGTCAATGGGGAGCCGAACAGGCGCTGGTACCCGGAGAGGTGAGAAATGGCTAAGAAAGTAGAGACCTATATCAAGCTGCAGGTTCCGGCCGGCAAGGCGAACCCGAGCCCCCCCGTGGGTCCGGCGCTCGGTCAGCACGGCGTCAACATCATGGAATTTTGCAAGGCGTTCAACGCGGAGACACAGGGCGTCGAACCCGGTATGCCGATTCCCGTGGTCATCACGGTGTATAGCGATCGCAGCTTCACGTTTATCAGGAAGACGCCGCCGGCATCGATTCTGCTGAAGAAGGCCGCCGGTCTGAAGAAGGGCAGCGGGACGCCCAACACGGAAAAAGTGGGCAAGGTGACGCGCGCGCAGCTCGAGGAAATCGCCACGGCGAAGGATCCCGACCTGACCGCCGCGGATATGGATGCGGCCGTTCGCACCATCGCCGGTAGCGCCCGCAGTATGGGTATCGAAGTGGAGGGCGTCTGACATGGCGAAGCTCAGCAAGCGCAGGCAGCTGTCCAACGAGAAAGTCAGTCGTGACCAGATCTACTCGGCTGACGAAGCGCTGAAACTCATCAAGGAAATGGCCTCGGCGAAATTCACGGAATCCGTCGATATATCGGTCAACCTCGGCATCGACACGCGCAAGTCCGATCAGGTCGTACGCGGTTCCGTCGTGCTGCCGAACGGCACGGGCAAGGAAGTCCGGGTCGCTGTGTTCACGCAGGGCGAGAACGCCGAGAAGGCCAAGGCCGCCGGCGCCGACGCAGTCGGGATGGAAGATCTGGCTGAAGCGATGAAGGGCGGCGACCTCGATTACGGCACGGTCATCGCCACGCCGGATGCAATGCGCATCGTCGGCCAGCTCGGCCGGGTGCTGGGTCCGCGTGGCCTGATGCCCAACCCGAAGGTCGGCACCGTCACGCAGGATGTCGAAGCGGCCGTCAAGGCGGCCAAAGGCGGCCAGGTTCGGTTTCGTGCCGACAAGGGCGGCATCGTGCATTGCACGATCGGCAATGTCGATTTCGAAATTCAGGCATTGAAGGAAAACATGGCGGCATTGCTCGCCGATCTGGTCAAGTCCAAGCCGGCATCCGCGAAGGGGCAATTCCTCAAGCGCATGTCGGTGTCGTCGACGATGGGTCCCGGGATCGGGATCGATCACTCGACGGTCGAGGAGGGCTAGACGAAAGCGAAAAAGGTGTCGGGTTTATTTTTCAGCCAGTAAGTCTGCAAATTTGAATCCGGCGGCCGGGGAAATTTAACCCGGAACCTTTTTCATTACATCGAAGACCGTAGGTGGTGTCCGTTTGGCACCTTAATAGCTGTTCGCAGCCGGCCTGCGCAGATGGTGTTACTCGAATCAGGATCTCCTGGTGACGGTCACCATTGAAGAGTGGAAAAAGGAAGGGTCCTTTTTCCCAGTGACAACGAGAGCTAGGAGAGAAACGATGGCACTCAGACTCGAAGACAAGAAAGCCCTTGTCGCCGAGGTGAACGAGGTCGCCGCGAATTCGGAATCGGCAATTGCCGCCGAATATCGCGGTTTGAGCGTCGAGCAGATGACCGAGTTCCGGGCGAAGGCCCGGGCGGAGGGCGTCTACGTACGCGTGATCAAGAACACCCTGGCGAGGAGAGCCGTCGAGGGCACTGAGTTCGAATGTCTCAAGGACGCGTTAAAGGGTCCGATACTCCTCGCGTTTTCCCGTGACGATCCGGGCGCTGCCGCCCGGGTCATCAAGGAATTCGCCAAGGATAACGAGCATCTGGCAACGCAGGCGATTGTGATTGGCGGCCAGCTGTATGGCGCGGAAGATCTGGTAAGGCTGGCGAGCCTGCCGAACCTGGATCAGGCGCGCGGGATGCTGCTGGGTGTGCTGCAGGCGCCGCTGGCGCAGTTTGTTCGCACGCTGGCGGAACCGCCGGTCATGCTGGCTCGCGTATTCGCGGCGCGTGGCGACGCGGAGCAGACCGCCTGAGTATTCGAACGGTATAACGATTCATATTCAACAAGTATTTGAGTAACACGCTTTTTCAGGAGAATTTGTAATGGCAATGTCAAACGAAGATCTGCTCAAGGAATTGAGCGCAAAACCAATCATGGAAGTCGTCGAGCTGGTCAAGCTGCTCGAGGACGAGTGGGGCGTAACCGCTGCCGTTCCGGTTGCTGTGGTTGCCGGCCCGGCTGCCGACGCGGACGTCGCCGCTGAAGAACAGACCGAATTCGACGTCGTAATGTCGAGCTTCGGTGCCAACAAGGTGTCGGTCATCAAGGCCGTGCGTACGATCACCGGTCTTGGCCTCAAGGAAGCCAAGGACATGACCGAAGGTGTCCCGGCGACCGTCAAGGAAGCCGTCACCAAGGACGAGGCGGAAGAAGTCAAGAAGCAGCTCGAAGAGGCCGGTGCTTCCGTTGACATCAAGTAAGCAGTTCGACACGGGAAAAGGTACCGAATCGATCACCTCTCACTGCGGTGAGCACGAAAGATCCGGTGTCCGTTCCCAAGTTGTTGCTGCAGTGGGTATTTTGTGTCGCCCACCGCAGTCAGTCGGTGAAAAAGGTGCCGGATTTATTTTCCCAGCGTGATGGGGTAGGTATTTTCGGCAACCGGAAAAGCAAATCCGGAGCCTTTTTCTAAAAATACGTAGCAATATTTAGAGGTGCTGCTTCATGGCGTACTCCTTTACCGAGAAGAAGCGAATCCGAAAGGATTTTGGTAAGCGTGCCAGTATTCTGAAAGTTCCTTACCTGCTGGCAATCCAGGTCGATTCCTACAAGAAGTTCCTGCAGGAAGACAGCGACCCGGGCGCCCGCAAGGACCGGGGGCTGCATGCTGCTTTCAAGAGCGTCTTTCCGATCGTGAGCTATTCCGGTAGCGCGGCGCTGGAATACATCAGCTATCGCCTCGGCGAGCCGGTATTCGACGTCAAGGAATGCCAATCGCGTGGTCTGACCTTCGCGGCCCCGCTGCGCGTACAGGTCCGTCTGGTGATCTACGACAAGGAAGGCGCGAAAAAGTCGGTCAAGGAAGTTCGTGAACAAGAGGTCTATCTCGGCGAGATGCCGCTGATGACCGATCACGGCACCTTTGTGATCAACGGTACCGAGCGCGTCATCGTGTCGCAGTTGCATCGATCTCCGGGTGTATTCTTCGATCACGACAAGGGCAAGACCCATTCTTCGGGCAAACTCCTCTTCTCGGCGCGGGTCATCCCGTACCGCGGCTCCTGGCTCGATTTTGAGTTCGACCCGAAGGACAGCGTGTTCGCCCGAATCGACCGTCGTCGCAAGCTGCCGGTCTCCATCATCCTGCGTGCCCTCGATTACACGAACGAGGAAATTCTGGATATTTTCTTCGAGAAGATCACGTTCGAACTCTCGGCGAAGGACATCAAGATGGAGCTCATTCCGCAGCGCCTGCGGGGCGAAACGGCGATGTTCGATATCAAGCTCGGCCGTAATGTGATCGTCGAGGAAGGCAAACGGATCACGGCCCGCCATGTGCGCGACATGGAGAAATCATCCGTCAAGAAGATCATCGTGCCGCGCGAGTATCTCGAAGGCAAGACCATAGCTCACGACGTCGTCGATACCGAGACGGGCGAGCTGTTGTGCAGCGCCAATGACGAAATTACTCCGGAGATGGTTGACGCTTTCGTCGAGAAGGGCGTGACCTCGGTCCAGACTCTGTATGTGAATGACCTGGATCAGGGTCCGTACCTGTCGAATACGCTGCGTATCGATGCGACACAGACGCGCCTCGAGGCGCTCGTCGAGATTTATCGGATGATGCGTCCGGGCGAGCCGCCGACCAAGGACGCGGCAGAGAACCTCTTCCAGAATCTGTTCTTCAACCCGGAGCGTTACGATCTGTCGGCCGTCGGCCGTATGAAGTTCAATCGCCGCGTTGGCCGTTCGGATAGCGAAGGCTCCGATATTCTGAGTCGTGAAGACATTATTGCCGTGTTGAAGGTACTGATGGATATTCGCAATGGCAAGGGTGTGGTCGACGACATCGATCACCTCGGCAACCGCCGTGTGCGTAGTGTTGGCGAGATGGCGGAGAACGCCTTCCGGGTCGGTCTCGTGCGTGTCGAGCGCGCCGTCAAGGAGCGCTTGACGTTGGCCGAGTCCGAAGGGCTGATGCCGCAGGAAATGATCAACGCGAAGCCGGTCGCCGCGGCCGTCAAGGAATTCTTCGGCTCGAGCCAGCTGTCACAGTTCATGGATCAGAATAATCCGCTGTCAGAAGTCACGCACAAGCGTCGCGTGTCGGCGCTCGGCCCGGGCGGCTTGACCCGCGAGCGCGCGGGCTTCGAGGTTCGCGATGTGCATCCGACGCATTACGGCCGCGTCTGCCCGATCGAGACGCCTGAAGGCCCGAACATCGGGCTCATCAATTCGTTATCCGTCTATGCCCGGACGAACGACTATGGCTTCCTCGAGACACCGTACCGCAAGATCGTCAAGGGCAAGGTCACCGACGAGATCGAGTACCTGTCGGCGATCGAGGAAGGTCAGTACATCATTGCGCAGGCAAACTCCGACCTGACCGCCAAGGGCGAGTTCGTGGAGCGGCTGATTTCGGTGCGGCACCAGAACGAGTTCACGCTGCTGCCGCGCGAACGCATCGACTACATGGATGTATCGCCGAAGCAGATCGTCTCGGTTGCGGCTTCATTGATTCCGTTCCTCGAGCACGATGACGCGAACCGCGCGTTGATGGGCTCGAACATGCAGCGCCAGGCCGTCCCGACGCTGCGCGCCGACGCGCCGTTGGTCGGCACGGGCATGGAGCGCGCGGTTGCGGTCGACTCCGGTGTCACCGTTGTCGCCACGCGCGGCGGTCTGGTCGACTCGGTCGACGCATCGCGCATTGTCGTCCGGATCAACGACGACGAGATGGGCGTGGACGAGGCCGGTGTCGATATCTACAACCTGACCAAGTACACGCGCTCGAACCAGAACACCTGTATCAATCAGCGTCCGCTGGTCCGCGCCGGCGATCAGATCGCTCGCGGGGACGTGTTGGCTGACGGCGCGTCGACGAGTATGGGTGAACTGGCCCTCGGCCAGAACCTGTTGGTCGCATTCATGCCGTGGAATGGCTACAACTTCGAGGACTCGATCCTGATCTCCGAGCGTCTCGTGCACGAAGACATATTCACGACGATTCATATCGAGGAGCTGACCTGCGTCGCGCGCGACACCAAGCTCGGCTCAGAGGAAGTCACGGCCGATATTCCGAACGTTGGCGATTCGGCGTTAGCCAAGCTCGACGAGTCCGGTATTGCGTTCATCGGCGCCGAGGTCAAGGCGGGTGAAATCGTCGTCGGCAAGGTTACGCCGAAGGGTGAGACGCAGTTGACACCGGAAGAGAAGTTGCTGCGCGCAATTTTCGGCGAGAAGGCATCCGACGTGAAGGACACTTCGTCCCGCGTGCCCCCGGGCATGGATGGCACGGTCATCGATGTCCGCGTCTTCACGCGCGACGGTGTCGAGAAGGACAGTCGCGCTCTGGCGATCGAGGAGGCTGAGCTCGAGCATGTACAGAAAGATCTGGATGATCAGCGCCGGATTCGTGAAGAAGATATCTTCGACCGTGTCGAGCGCATGCTGCTGAACAAGCAGGTCGACGGCGGCCCGAACGACTTGAAATCCGGAAGCAAGGTTACGAAGGCGTACCTGGAGAGCCTCGAGCGCGAGCAGTGGTTCGAGATTCGTCTGCGCAACGACGTGGCTAACAAGCAGCTCGAACAGGTTGTCGAGCGCCTGCGCGAGCAGCGTGAGGATTTCGAGCGCAAGTTCGAGGAGAAGCGCAACAAGATTACGGCCGGTGACGACCTGGCGCCGGGTGTGCTGAAGATGGTCAAGGTTTTCCTGGCCGTCAAGCGGCGCATCCAGCCGGGCGACAAGATGGCCGGTCGTCACGGCAACAAGGGCGTCATCTCGATGATCGTCCCGGTCGAGGACATGCCGTACGCGGAGGATGGCACGCCCGTCGATATCGTGCTGAATCCGCTCGGTGTCCCGTCGCGCATGAATGTCGGCCAGGTGCTGGAAACCCACCTCGGGTGGGCGGCCAAGCATCTGGGGCGGCAGATCGGAGAGCTGTTGGACAACCACGCCACGATGGCGAAGCTGCGCGGCTATCTCGATCAGATCTATAACAAGTCTGGCGGCAAGACCGAGGATCTGAACAGCCTTAGCGACGATGAGATTACGGAGTTGGCCGGCAACCTCCGCAACGGCGTGCCGGTCGCAACCCCGGTCTTCGATGGTGCGACCGAAGACGAGATCAAGAATCTGCTCGAGCTGGCGGGTTTGCCGAGGTCCGGTCAGGCACAACTGATCGACGGGCGTACGGGCAAGTACTTCGAGCGACGGACAACCGTCGGTTACATGTACATGCTGAAGCTCAACCATCTCGTCGACGACAAGATGCACGCGCGTTCGACTGGGCCGTACAGCCTGGTCACGCAGCAGCCCCTCGGCGGCAAGGCGCAGTTCGGCGGCCAGCGTTTCGGTGAGATGGAGGTCTGGGCCCTCGAGGCGTACGGCGCCTCCTACACGCTCCAGGAGATGCTGACGGTCAAGTCGGATGACGTTCAGGGTCGTACGAAGATGTACAAAAACATCGTCGATGGCACGCACGAAATGGATGCGGGTATGCCGGAGTCGTTCAACGTGTTGGTCAAGGAGATTCGTTCTCTGGCCATCAACATCGAATTGGAACAGGACTAACGGCGGCGCAGCCCACTGGCAGGTGATACATGAAAGACTTACTCAAGCTTTTTAAGACACAGAGCACCGTCGAGGAATTCGATGCGATTCGCATCAGCCTCGCGTCCCCGGAATTGATTCGTTCGTGGTCGTTCGGTGAAGTAAAGAAGCCGGAAACCATCAACTACCGCACGTTCAAGCCGGAACGCGATGGCCTGTTCTGCGCGAAGATCTTTGGCCCGATGAAGGACTACGAGTGCTTGTGCGGAAAATATAAGCGCCTGAAGCATCGCGGCGTCGTCTGCGAGAAGTGCGGCGTCGAGGTCACGCAGACTAAAGTTCGGCGCGAGCGCATGGCGCATATCGAACTCGCGAGCCCGACCGCGCACATCTGGTTCCTGAAGTCGCTGCCGTCGCGCATTGGCCTGATGCTCGATATGACGTTGCGTGAGATCGAACGTGTCCTGTACTTCGAAGCCTTCGTCGTTACCGACCCCGGCCTTACAACGCTGGAACGCGGCCAGTTGATGACGGATGAGCAGTACCTCGAGGCCATCGAAGAATTCGGTGACGAGTTCGACGCCTCGATGGGCGCCGAGGCCGTCCACGAGATGCTGAGTACGATCGAACTCGATCGCGCCGTCGTCGATGTTCGCGAGGAAATTGCCGGCACGAATTCCGAGACGAAGATCAAACGCCTGTCGAAGCGCCTCAAGTTGCTCCAGGCATTCCTGGAGTCCGGCAACAAGCCCCAGTGGATGGTTCTGACCGTGCTGCCGGTGCTGCCGCCGGACCTGCGCCCATTGGTCCCGCTTGATGGCGGCCGATTCGCGACCTCCGATCTGAATGACCTGTACCGTCGTGTCATCAACCGTAACAACCGCCTGCGCCGCCTGCTCGAGCTGAATGCGCCGGACATTATCGTTCGCAACGAAAAGCGCATGCTGCAGGAATCGGTCGATGCGCTGCTCGATAACGGTCGTCGCGGCCGCGCGATTACCGGCACGAACCGTCGTCCGCTGAAGTCGCTGGCCGACATGATCAAGGGCAAACAGGGCCGGTTCCGCCAGAACCTGCTCGGCAAGCGCGTCGATTACTCGGGCCGGTCGGTCATCGTGGTCGGCCCGACGCTGCGTCTGCACCAGTGCGGCCTGCCGAAGAAAATGGCGTTGGAATTATTCAAGCCGTTTATCTTCAGCAAGTTGCAGCTGCGCGGTGATTCGACGACGATCAAGGCGGCCAAGCGGCTCGTCGAGCGCGAGGGTCCGGAGGTCTGGGATATCCTCGAAGAGGTGATTCGCGAACATCCGGTGTTGCTGAATCGTGCGCCGACGCTGCATCGACTGGGTATCCAGGCGTTCGAACCGGTTCTCATCGAGGGCAAGGCTATCCAGCTGCACCCGCTCGTCTGTACCGCGTTCAACGCCGACTTCGACGGCGACCAGATGGCCGTCCATGTCCCTCTGTCGATCGAGGCGCAGCTCGAAGCGCGCGCGTTGATGATGGCGTCGAATAATATTCTGTCGCCGGCGAACGGCGAGCCGATCATCGTGCCGTCGCAGGACGTCGTCCTGGGCCTGTACTACATGACCCGCGAGCACGTGAACGCGCGCGGTACCGGGATGATCTTCACCGACGTCGCAGAGGTGCATCGCGCATACGAAACCGGCGCCGTTGGCCTGCACGCCAACGTTCGGGTTCGGATCACGGCACAGCATGATAACGATGACGGCTCGGTCACGTACGAGACTCGCACCGTCAGGACGACCGTCGGGCGCGCACTGTTATCCGAGCTGCTGCCCAAGGGCTTGAGCTTCGATCTCGTCAATCAAAACATGACGAAAAAGGCTATTTCGTCGTGCATCAATGCTTCCTACCGTCACGTCGGTATGAAGAAGACCGTCGTCTTTGCGGATCGCCTGATGTACATGGGCTTCGATTTTGCGACGCGGTCCGGCGTATCGATCGGCATCGACGACATGGTCGTGCCGGAGAGTAAATCCGAAATTCTGGAGGCCGCGGAGCTCGAAGTTCGCGAGATCCAGGACCAGTTCGCCAGCGGCCTCGTGACCAATGGTGAGCGTTACAACAAGGTCGTCGATATCTGGTCGCGCACCAACGACCAGGTCGCCAAGGCCATGATGGACAAGCTCGGCATCGAGACGGTCGAAACCGCTGACGGCAAGACCGTCGAGCAGCCATCATTCAACTCGATCTTCATGATGGCCGATTCCGGCGCGCGTGGCTCCGCCGCGCAGATTCGTCAGCTCGCCGGTATGCGCGGCCTGATGGCCAAGCCGGACGGCTCGATCATCGAGACGCCGATTACGGCGAACTTCCGCGAGGGTCTCGACGTTCTGCAGTACTTCATCTCGACACACGGCGCTCGCAAGGGCTTGGCTGATACTGCCCTGAAGACCGCGAACTCGGGTTACCTGACCCGCCGCCTCGTTGATGTGGCGCAGGACCTGGTCGTGACCGAAGTGGATTGTGAGACGACCCGCGGTGTGTCGATGACCCCGCTGGTCGAAGGCGGTGATGTTGTCGAGCCGCTGCGCGATCGCGTCCTCGGTCGCGTGCTGGCCGACAAGGTCACCAATCCGGCTACCGACGAGGTGCTGCTCGATGCCGGCACCCTGCTTGACGAAGAAATGGTCTCGCAGCTCGAGGAGAGCGGCATCGACTACGTCAAGGTCCGCTCACCGATTACCTGTGAAACCCGCTACGGCGTCTGCAAGCATTGCTACGGCCGCGATCTGGCTCGTGGGCACCTGATCGACATCGGCGAAGCTGTCGGCGTCATCGCCGCCCAGTCGATCGGCGAACCGGGCACGCAGCTGACGATGCGCACGTTCCACATCGGTGGTGCGGCATCGCGGGCGGCGGCAGTCAGCAGCGTCGAGCTCAAGAACAACGGTGTTGTTCGCCTGCACAACGTAAAGACGGTGCAGCACGCCAAAGGCCACTTGGTGGCGGTGAGCCGGTCGGGCGAAATCGGCCTCATCGACGAGCACGGGCGCGAGAAGGAACGCTACAAGGTGCCCTACGGCGCGATGATTACGGTCAGCGATAACGACAAGGTTACCGCCGGCCAGATCGTCGCGACCTGGGATCCGCATACTCACCCGGTGGTGGCCGAGGTGTCCGGTATCCTTAAATTCGAGGATTTCGTCGACGAAGTCACGGTGTCCGAACAGGTCGACGAGGTGACCGGCCTGTCGAGTATCATCATCATCGATGCCAAGCAGCGCACCGATCTGTCCGGCAAGGAGCTGAAGCCGATCGCCCGACTGGTTGACGCCAAAGGCGAGGAAATTTACTTTGCCAATACCGAGATTCCGGCGGTGTACACACTGCCGTCCGGTGCGATCGTGGTCATGACCGACGGCGGCAAGGTTGCGGTCGGCGACGTAATTGCCCGTATTCCGCAGGAGAGCTCCAAGACGCGGGATATCACGGGTGGTCTGCCGCGCGTGGCCGACTTGTTCGAGGCGCGCAAGCCCAAGGATATAGCGATCATGGCGGAAGCGACCGGCACAGTCAGCTTCGGCAAAGAGACCAAGGGCAAGCGTCGCCTGATCATCACGGATGAGAACGGTGAGAAGCGCGAGGACCTGATCCCGAAATGGCGCCACCTGGGTGTCTTCGAGGGCGAGCAGGTGGTGCGCGGTGAAATCATTGCCGACGGCGAGCCGGCGCCGCACGATATCCTGCGCCTGCAGGGCGTAGAGCCTCTGGCCGACTACCTCGTCCGTGAGATCCAGGACGTCTATCGTTTGCAAGGCGTCAAGATCAACGATAAGCATATCGAGGTCATTATTCGCCAGATGCTGCGCAAGGTCGAAATTGTCGACCCGGGCGATACCAGTTTGTTGAGAGGCGAGCAGATCGAGCGTACCCGTCTGTTGGAGATGAATCAGCAGATGGAGTCCAAGGGCCAGAAGCCAGCCACGACGACACCACTGCTGCTGGGTATCACGAAGGCATCACTGGCTACCGAGTCGTTTATTTCGGCCGCATCGTTCCAGGAGACGACCCGGGTACTGACGGAGGCGGCGGTCAAGGGCTTGCGCGACGATCTGCGGGGCCTGAAGGAGAACGTCATCGTGGGCCGCCTGATTCCGGCCGGCACCGGCTTCGCCTACCATCAGGAGCAGCGCCGCAGCCGCGAGGACCAGATCGCTGCTGAGTTGCAGGAGCTCGAACTGACTGCCGCGGCGGCGGCCAAAGCATCGGAGGCCAAGGCCTCGGAGGCCGCGGATGCGAGCCCGGAGTCGTCGACTGCGGCGCCGGATGCAGGCCCGGACGAAGGCAAGTCGGCGGCGGAGTCCGAGGCCACGACGAACTGATCCGCGGGGAACAGGCGCCTTGTCCCCGGCTCGCTTGACGCGCCACGGGGCCGCCCCTACAATTCGCGGTCCTTGTGGGCGCGCTACGCGCCGCTGAGAACAACATTGGGAAAGGGAACCGGCGCAGGTCGATCCGGCGCCCGTTGCCAACGTCTTGGCTAGCCCGAATGCTGGATATCACCGGATGATGTCGCGTGCGGGCTGCCTTTTTATTCGCGTATGGGATATCCGGCGCTACCGAACCGGACTGAGATTTGAATATTATGGCTACAGTGAATCAGCTCGTTCGCAAAGGACGCAAGACCAAGCCTTCGAAGAGCAATGTGCCTGCTCTGGAGGCCGGTCCCCAGAAGCGAGGTGTGTGTATCCGTGTCTACACGACGACGCCGAAGAAGCCGAACTCGGCATTGCGCAAGGTGGCTCGTGTGCGGCTGACCAACGGTTATGAAGTTACGAGCTATATCGGTGGCGAGGGCCACAACCTCCAGGAGCACTCGGTGATCCTGATTCGCGGTGGTCGCGTAAAGGATCTGCCGGGGGTGCGCTATCACACGGTCCGCGGCACGCTCGACTGTTCGGGTGTTTCCGATCGTCGCCAGGGTCGCTCGAAGTACGGCGCGAAGCGTCCGAAGAGCTAAATCAATAACGAATCGAGTTTCATCATGTCAAGACGTACACAAGCACCGAAGCGCTATATCCTTCCTGATCCGAAGCACGACAGCCAGCTGCTCGCCAAGTTCATCAACATGTTGATGAAGAGCGGCAAGAAGTCCATCGCAGAGGCGATCGTCTATAAGGCACTCGAGACCATGTCGAAGCGCAGTGGGCTGTCCGAGGAGCAGGCCGTCGAGATGCTCGAGACTGCGCTGGATAACATCAAGCCGATGGTAGAGGTGAAGTCCCGCCGTGTCGGTGGCGCCACCTATCAGGTGCCTATCGAGGTGCGCGCGACTCGCCGCCGCACACTCGCCATGCGGTGGGCTATCGACGCCGCGCGCAAGCGCAACGAGAAGAGCATGGCCGACCGTCTGGCCGGGGAACTTATGGATGCCGCCGAGAACCGCGGCGGCGCAGTCAAGAAGCGTGAGGATGTCCACCGGATGGCGGAGGCGAACAAGGCCTTCTCGCACTACCGCTGGTAACTCTTGACGGGATTTATCCTGATTCTACGCAGACACGAAACGTGGCACGTACGACTCCAATCGATCGGTATCGGAATATCGGCATCATGGCTCATATCGACGCGGGTAAAACGACCACGACCGAACGCATCCTGTTTTATACCGGGGTGTCGCACAAGCTAGGCGAGGTTCACGACGGCGCGGCTGTTATGGACTGGATGGAGCAGGAGCAGGAACGTGGCATTACGATCACGTCGGCCGCGACGACCTGCTTCTGGTCGGGCATGGATCAGCAGTGGCCCGAGCATCGCATCAACATCATCGATACGCCCGGACACGTCGACTTTACGATCGAGGTAGAGCGTTCACTGCGCGTACTCGACAGTGCCGTAGCCGTGTTCTGTGCCGTCGGCGGGGTTGAACCCCAGTCCGAGACGGTCTGGCGCCAAGCCAACAAATACGGGGTTCCGCGCCTGGCGTTCGTTAACAAGATGGATCGCGCCGGCGCCGACTTTTTGCGCGTCGTCGGTCAGATCCGCGAGCGCCTCGGCGGCAATGCCGTGCCGATCCAGCTACCGATCGGTGCCGAAGAGAATTTCGAGGGCGTCGTCGACCTGATTCGCATGCGGGCGATTCGCTGGAATGACGAGACACAGGGGGTTGACTACGAGCTGGGTGACATCCCGGCCGATCTCCTGGACCTGTGCCGGGAGTGGCGCGAGAAGATGGTCGCGGCCGCGGCCGAGTGCGATGAGACGTTGCAGGACAAATATCTGGAACATGGTGAGCTCAGCGAGGATGAGATCAAACAAGGCCTGCGCAAGGGCACACGGGAGAACCGGATCGTGTTGACGATGTGCGGCTCTGCGTTCAAGAACAAGGGCGTGCAGGCGTTGCTCGACGGCATCGTGGATTTCATGCCGGCGCCGTCCGAGGTTCCGCCGATCAAGGGCATCCTGGCGAACGCATCCGAGGGCGAGCGGCGCGCAAGCGACGACGAGTCGTTCGCGGCGCTGGCGTTCAAGATTGCTACCGACCCGTTCGTCGGTAACCTGACTTTCTTCCGGGTGTACTCCGGCGTGCTGAACTCCGGCGATACGATCCTGAACACTGGCAAGGGCAAGAAGGAGCGCATCGGCCGTCTCCTGCAGATGCATGCGAACGAGCGCGAGGAAATCAAGGAAGTCCGGGCTGGCGACATCGCTGCTGCCATTGGCCTGAAAGACGTGACCACCGGCGACAGCCTCGTCGACATCAAGAACCCCATCACGCTGGAACGGATGGAGTTTCCCGAGCCGGTCATCGCCGTCGCCGTGGAACCGAAGACCAAGTCCGACCAGGAGAAGATGGGTATCGCGCTGCAGAAACTTGCGAGGGAAGACCCGTCGTTCACCGTCCACACGGACGAGGAGTCAGGTCAGACGATTATTTCCGGCATGGGTGAGCTGCACCTCGATATTATCGTCGACCGCATGAGGCGCGAGTTTCACGTCGAGGCGAATGTCGGCAGGCCCCAGGTCGCCTATCGAGAGACGATTCGCGCGTCCGTCGAGCAGGAAGGCAAGTTCGTTCGTCAGACCGGCGGCCGCGGCCAGTACGGCCACGTCTGGCTCCGGATCGAACCGCTGAAGGCCGGAATCGGCTACGAGTTCGAGAACAAGATTGTCGGCGGGGCCGTGCCGAAGGAGTACATCCCGGCGGTCGACAAGGGCATTCAGGAGGCCATGGCTGCGGGTGTCCTGGCCGGCTTTCCGATCGTCGATGTCAAGGTGACCTTGTACGACGGTTCGTATCACGACGTCGATTCCAACGAGATGGCGTTCAAGATCGCCGCATCGATGGGTTTCAAGCAGGGCGTGCGGAAGGCCAGGCCGGTCCTGCTCGAGCCGATCATGGCCGTCGAGATTGTCACACCGGAACAATACATGGGTGACGTGAACGGTGATCTGAACCGGCGTCGCGGCGTCCTGCAGGGCATGGACGAGTCGCCCGCCGGCAAGGTCGTCCGCGCCAACGTGCCGTTGGCCGAGATGTTCAGCTACGCAACAGACCTGCGCTCGATGTCACAGGGTCGCGCCGTGTTCTCGATGGAGTTCGCACATTATGCAGAAGTTCCGCCCAGCGTGGCGGAGTCTGTCATCAAGAGGGACTGACCCAGGTGCGTCCCGCAGCAAACGTAAGAGCAATCAATTCAATGAAATCTGGAGAGACTGATGTCTAAGGAGAAATTTCAACGGACCAAGCCGCATGTAAATGTGGGCACGATAGGTCACGTGGATCACGGCAAGACGACGCTGACGGCGGCGCTGACGAAGGTTATGGCGG
>Ga0114949_10001136_pt1 | contig 15838 bp, 13 predicted proteins | sample N074metaG_FD_83505 | JGI IMG/M metagenome (GOLD analysis project Ga0114949, IMG submission 83505) | Deep subsurface microbial communities from Kermadec Trench to uncover new lineages of life (NeLLi) - N074 metaG | ecosystem: Environmental > Aquatic > Marine > Ocean trench > Sediment | place... | reverse complement strand
CACGCTGGCAGCTTGTGGTGCAATTCATGGTGGAAAGTTTATGCATCACCGCAATATCGATGTTGATTGCGTTGGCGGTACTTGAAGCACTCGTGCCTGTCTACAACGGCACGACTGGCCGGGGCCTGGTCATGAACTACGGCACCACGCTGCCGTGGTTGGTTTTGACAACGATCGGCGTTGGCCTGGTTGCTGGTGCCTATCCTGCCTATCTGATTACTCGCGCATCACCCATCGATGCGCTCGCTGGGTCAAAGGGGGTCAAAGGCAGCCGGTTTCGCAGCATGATGTTGGGTCTGCAATTTGCTATCTCCATCTTCATGCTGGCGATGGTGCTCGTCGTCTACCTCCAGAATATGAAGATCGAAGGTTCGAGCAACATCTATCCGAAATCACAGATAGTCACTTTGCAGCGAGTGGGGGTCGAAAGTATTCAAGCGAGCCATGAAACGCTGCGCAACGAACTGATGGCTCTAGCTAATATCGAAAACGTCAGTTTTGCCAGCCAACTGCCCTATGAGCAGAGCACGTCATCATTCGGCGCAGGTCCCGTGCAGGGTGACGAAAGCTCGGCCTTCCTGATGAGCCAGGTATTCATTGATGAACATTTTCTCGATACCTATAACATTCCCTTGTTACGCGGTCGTGGTTTCTCAACGGAGGTTGCCCAGGACACACTGGTTTCCGGTGTGCCTGCGGTCAATGTCATTATCAATGAACTGGGGACTGTGAAGCTGGGGTTTGCATCGCCCGGTGAGGCTGTCAACCAGGTTTTTTACGACTTTCCCGATGAAAGAGAGCCCCGTGCGTACACGATTATCGGTGTCTGGCCGGATCAGAATTATCAAGGCTTCCACAACAAGATAAAACCAATGGTGTTCATGATGCGGCCCAGCTATCTGGACGTGGCGTCGATACGAGTGCAAGGATCCGCCATGGGCAAAGCGCTCACCGACATCGAATCCGTCTGGAAGCGGGTGATTCCCGACTATCCGATTCAGACCGAATTTCTGGATGACACGTTTGGGCAGATTTTTCAGATTTACGGCATCATGACGATTCTGCTTGGTGGTTTTGCTTTTGTTGCGCTTTCGCTCAGCATGATCGGTTTATTCGGGCTGTCTGCATTCATGGCGGAAAGTCGCACGAAAGAAATCGGCATTCGCAAGGTCATGGGCGCCAGCATGCCGCAGATCGTCAATCTACTCATATTCCAGTTTTCCAAACCGGCAATGTGGGCCCTGTTGGTTGCGATGCCGCTCGCCTACGTTGCGGCGGGTCAGTATCTGAATTTCTTCGCCGAAAGAATATCCACGACTGCCGGAATTGTGGCCGGTGCCGGGGTACTGGCGGTTGCATTCGCATGGGCCATTGTCGCCGTGCACGCGATCAAGATCGCTCGAGCCAATCCAATAAGAGCCTTGCGTTACGAGTAACCCAAGGTCGTGCGCTATGAGCCTGGAAGATCTGCGCGGTGTTTTCGCCCCAGGTAGTCTGGATTGATCAACCGCTTGGGATGCCTGCCATCGACGAATCCCATGAAACCGGGATCGATGATGCTGTAGCCGAGTAACTCCTGTACCCGCTCGCTGTATTGCGCCGCGATCTGAGGCGGCACGGCTAGAGACATGTTCTCCAGTTGCCGCAGCCAGGGCATACAGTATTGAGGGGTAATACCAAGGCGGCTGGTTTGGGAAGTGTTCGCGCCGCCACGGTGGTACAGCGTACCCGCAAAAACCACCACGGAACCCGCGGGCATTACGACTCGAATCGCCTCCTCCTCGCTGGGTTCGCGCAACTCGCCCCAAAGATGACTACCGGGGACTACCTCGGTAGCGCCGTTGTTTTCGGTAAAGTCATCGAACGCCCAGATTGTACTTACCCCCAGCATCGCACGCGGGCGGGCCAGGAGCGGGCTTGCGGCCGTGTCATCGGTGTGAAAACGCTGCGGTGTCTCACCGGGATGTACATTGATAGCGAGGGCGGCTGAAAGCAGGTAGTTGGGTGTTAGAAACTCATCAACCAGTGCCAGGATACTGGGATGCTCGATGATCTCGGCGATCTCCGGAGCCTTCGCAAGCAGCGCATACACACGCTCGCTCTGGAAGCCTTCGAAGTCGTTGCGCCCCATCTTTTCCCGCTTCAGGTAGGGGCTGAGCGCCTGTTTGATTCGCGCGACGGACGCCTCGGGCAACAGGCGCTCAAAAATGGTGTAACCATCGACACGAATGTCATTGAGGTGTCCTTCGAGATCCATTGGCACGTTCCTACAGAGTTTTGCTGAGTCGAGAGTTTATCTATAAAAGCGAAGTATCCATTATGATCGGGTGCACCATCAATAACGCGTTGCTGGCGCACCAGTATAAAAGGGGAAGATATGCGGGATCTGACAGACAAAGTGGCTTGGATTACCGGTGCCGGAACGGGTATCGGAGAGGGCTCGGCGGTTGCACTGGCCGCGCTGGGTATGCACGTGGTGCTCTCTGGCCGGCGCGAGGAGAAACTCAATGAGGTGGCCGAACGCGTGCAGGGTCGTGGGGTTGTCGAGCCCCTGGATGTAGCGGATCGCGATGCGGTCGAGAAGGTTGCGCAGCGCATCGTGGAACGGTTCGCTCGCGTGGACGTGCTGGTGAATAGTGCCGGAATCAACATCAAGAAGCGCAACTGGCACAACGTATCGTTGGACGATTGGGACCGCGTGATACGCATCGACCTCGATGGCTCTTTTTACTGTGCCAAAGCCGTGTTGCCTTTGATGATCAGCCAGGGAGACGGTCTCATCGTCAACATCTCCTCATGGGCCGGGAAACATGTGAGTATGGTCACAGGTCCTGCCTACACCGCAGCAAAACACGCCATGAACGCGATGAACGAAAGCATCAACATGGAGGCTGGTCTTCACGGGGTGCGCGCATGCGCGATTTGTCCTGGCGAGGTGGCAACGCCCATTCTGGACAATCGCCCGATACCGGTCACCGAAGACGATCGTGCCAGGATGGTTCAGGCGGAAGATTGTGGAGACATTGTCGCGTTCCTCGCTCAGTTGCCCGCTCACGTGTGCATCAACGAACTCACCGTAAGCCCCACCTGGAATCGGGGTTATGTCAACCAGGCCAGAGCCTTGCTTGGGAGCTAGTCGCTCTGCGCGCCGAGTGAGAACGAAACATCTCAGCGGGCCCACCCCGTTTCGTAGTTTGCGCTCATACTCGGGCCTCGAATGCGGAGATGTTTGATCTTCCACTGACCGTCTACCTTTGCGTAGTCTTCAACGTAGCGGGCAGCCTGCCATTTGGCCTGGTTGTTTTCCCGGAAAGTGAAGGGTCCGAAGAAGTACCAGGTTCCGTCAGCCGTATCGCCGTGTACTTCGATGCGCGGGTTCATGGTCATGTGTTGGGAAAAACTCATCATGGTCTGAAACTTCTGGAACAGCGCACGAATTTCCGCATGACCCGTTGCCCTACCAATGCCTTTGCCTTCCCATATTCCATCTTCGGTGAAGATAGTGACGATTCGGTCGGGATTGTGGTCGTCATCGCAGATCTCACAGTACAGCGCCTTTAACTGTTTGATGGCTTCGGTGTCTTCCAGACGCATGATTCGCGCCTCCAGTTCGGACACATCCATAACGTTCCCCTTCTTGTTCGAGGTGATAGTAGTAGACTTGTCAGTCGTATCGATGTTCACATTATATCGATCTATAGAAGAATCCGACTGGAGAGAATTTTGTACCTGCACTACCTGTTAGCCGTGCTGGTTGTGTTGATCAGCGTGCCGGGCAGTGCAACAGGCGCCGGAGTCGAAGACGGTCAAGCGCTGTTCGAACAACATTGTGCGTCGTGCCACGGGGCTCCCACCGATGTCAGAACGCCCAGCAGATTCCAGTTATCCCGGATGAATCCGCTCGCGATGCTGACGACCCTCAACGGCGGAAAAATGATGGTGCAAGCGGCTTCTTTGTCCACGGAGCAGAAGCGCGCGCTCGTGGAGGCGATTACCCGTCGAGAATTGGCCGAATTGACGATTCTGGAATCGGCGTTCTGCAAAACACGAACGGCGCCGGTTACGGCTGCCAGCCCGGTTTTTTGGTCGGGTTGGGGCGGCGGCAAGGCCGCAATGGGATATGCAGGTCCGGATGCCGCAAAACTCACCCCCGCCGACCTCAAAAACCTCGAACTGAAGTGGGCCATGGCATTCCCGGGTGCAAGCCAGGCACGCTCGCAGCCAGCCATCATCGGAAACACCGTGTTCGTCGGCAGTGCAGAGGGTGCGGTTTATGCGTTGGATGCCATCAGTGGCTGCATCTACTGGCGGATCAACACCCCAGGACCTGTGCGGGGCGCCATTGAGGTTGGGGCTCCCATCGATGACGCTCCGACACTTCATTTCGCGTCGTATACGACCGACGTCTACGCCGTAAATGCGCGTTCCGGGCAGGTCCTCTGGCAACGACACGTGGCATATGAGTCGCTCAACGGTGTCACCGGATCGCCCGTTTATCACGATGATCGATTGTATATCCCGCTCACTTCCGGCGAGGTGGGTGCCGCGCGCAATCCGGATCATGAATGCTGCACCTCTTCGGGCGGGGTGGTGGCACTGGATGCACGCGATGGTTCTGAGATCTGGTACTTTCGAACCACCGGGGCGCAAGCCCGTGAAGTTGGTAGAACTAAAGCGGGTAAACGTCTGCTTGCTCCTTCCGGTGCGCCCGTGTGGGCAAGTCCGACTCTCGATGTCCAGCGCAGCCTGCTCTACATCGGCACCGGTGAGAACTACTCACGACCGACCACGAAAACGAGCGATGCGATCATCGCGCTCGACCTTGCAACGGGTGAGATCGCCTGGTCTTACCAGGGGACAGCGGATGATGCCTGGCACGGTGGCTGTCGCAGCATGCCTGACGTTCCCCCTTGTGACGATGTTGGCCCCGATCTCGACTTTGGCATGTCGCCGATTATCGCAACGCTCGAAGGAGGTAAACGGGTGCTTCTCGCAGGCCAGAAGTCTGCAATGGTATACGGCTTCGATCCTGACGACGCCGGTAAATTGTTATGGAAAACCCGCGTCGGAAAGGGCTCGGCACTTGGGGGTATTCACTGGGGTATGGCGACGGACAACGAGTACGTCTACGTCACAAATTCGGACAGACCGTTCATAATACGCGATGTCAATCCCGGCACCGAACTCGCTCCCGGCCTGTACGCGTTGGATGTGCGTACCGGCGAAATGCGCTGGAAACAGCCGACACCCGGCGAGCGTTGTACGATCGACTCGACCCGGAATCAACCTCGCGGAAGCAATCGCTGCCTGTCTGCCAATTCGGCGGCTCCAGCGACGATTGACGGGCTGGTGTTTGCTGGTGATCTCAACGGAGTTCTTCGTGCCTATGCAACGGGTAACGGTGAGATTCTCTGGAGCTACGACACCAATCGGGAGTTTACCGCCGTGAATGGCATTCCAGCGAAAGGTGGCTCTATCGACGGGCCCGCTCCCGTGATCGCTAATGGGATGGTGTACGTGAACTCCGGATATGGATCTTTCGGACAGTTACCCGGCAACGTGCTGCTCGCTTTTGGAGTGAAACACTAAGACTGGATTGGGCTTGAAATTCGACTATTGTTAATAGACACGTCTGCAAGTCGCGTCAATGAATGTCGATTTCATCAATCCTTTTTTAAGCTCTATTTGCAACGTGCTGGTCACGATGGCCATGATTGAGCCGAAAAGCGGCAAACCCACCATTCAGAGTGACCATCTGCCGCCCGCGGAGATTACCGGCATCATCAGAATGAACTCTCCGCAAACCTGTGGGGTATTGGCTATTTCCTTTACCGAACCTTTGATCCATGAAGTCACAAAACGGATGCTCGGTGATGATGCGGATACCGTCGACGAAACGCTCAAGGACCTGGTGGGAGAAATTACCAATATGGTCTGTGGCAACGCCAAGGGTATTCTCGATCAGAAAGGTTATGATTTTGACATGGCAATCCCGAGCGTCGTAATAGGTTGCGACAGGGCAACTATCTTCCCTGAGGGTTGCACGGTGATTGTCGTACCGTTTACGACGGAATTTGGTGAGTTTTTTGTCGAAATCGGTTTTGAAAAAATACCAAAAACGCCGACACACTGACGTTCTGTAGTTAACCGTTTAACGCTCGAACCTCGGGAAGGACCTCTTCGATCAACCGCTCAGTCTGGGCCAACATGTCTGTAGTACCGGAAGCGATGGGCCTCAGGATGAACTTATGTACTCCCGCTTTGCGGAAGTCCGACACGAGCGCCATGATCTCGTCCGTACCACCAATTGCGGTAAAGCCCCCGGGGTCGCGCCCCAGTCGTTTCGTCAACAGCTCGTTGTATCGCTGGATGATCGGCTCATCCGGGCTGCCGAAACGAAAGCCGAATCCAGCTCCGTAGTGATCTTCCTCTATGTGCCGTCCGAGTTCTGCAGTGCGTGTCTTGATGCTTTCGATAATAGGACCTACCTGGTCCGCGGAATCGATTCCCGCCTGCCATCCTGTGCCCCATCGCGCCGTGCGCTCGATAGCTTGTTTGGCCGAACCGCCAACCCACAATGGCATTGGTTGTTGGATGGGTCTTGGTGAAATGCTCGCTTCATTCAGTTGGTAGTAGGTGCCTTCCATGGTCACCGTTTCCTCAGACCACAAGCGTGACAATATCTCCAAGCCTTCCGCCGTCCGTTTTCCGCGCCCTTTGGTCGGCGTTCCGGTAGCGACGTAGTCCCGCGAGATCGCGCTGCCAACACCAAACGCGGGCAACAGGCGGCCATTGCTCAATACATCGATCGTGGCACAGGCTTTGGCGGTGATTACCGGGTCGCGCAGGCCGAGGCTCGCCACATTCATGCCGAACTTGATGTTTTTTGTGGCGCCGGCGAGCGCGGCCATCACGCTCATGCATTCGAGGTTTTCGTCTTTGCCGATGATGCGATCGCTCTGCCATATCGAATCGACCCCACCGTTGTCGCAGAGATCGACCCATTCCCAGAATCCAGCAGCGTCATCGAAGGAGAAGTTCGCGATGCCGAGACCTGCACTTATCGTCATGTTCTTACGTCCTCATATGGGTCCGTGTGCTAGAAGTGCGAGTATAACCGGCACCGGTAGCGTCCAGTTGATCGCGAAGGCGGTCGCCCAGCATGTTCGTGCACCAGATCGTCATTGCGAGCAGAGTGCCGGGGAAGATGAGCGTCCAAGGACTGGATTCCATGGTTTGCGTTCCATCGGCGATGAGTACACCCCAACTGGTGTTCGGCTCCTGGATTCCGAGCCCTAAGAAGCTGATGAAACTCTCAGCCAGAATGACGCCTGGAATCGTCAACGTTGCGGATACGAGAGCGGGCCCTAAGACGTTCGGTACGACATGGCGCCATATGATCGCCGGCGTTGCAACGCCGAGTATGCGAGCGGCGCCGATGAACGGTTGCTCCCGCAGGCGGAAGGTCTGGCCGCGCACAATACGGGCGATATCCAGCCAGAAAATAGCCCCCAGCGCCATGAACAGCAGATACGGATTTCTGCCGAAAATCACCACGAGGAGGATGACGATCAATATGAACGGCAATGCGTACAACACATCCACAATGCGCATCATCAGTTGATCGGTTCGTCCCCCCAGATACCCGGCAACCGCTCCCCATGGGATACCGACGATTACACTGACCAGGGTCGCGATGAGCGCTATGCCTAACGATACGCGGGCGCCCAGCATCGACCGGACGAAAAGGTCCCGACCGATGAAATCTGTGCCGAACCAGTGTTGCAGGCTTGGCGGTGATTCCAGAGCATCCCAGTCGATCTGATCGTACTCCCAACTGGAGAACACCGGCCCCAGCCAGGCAAGTAACACGATCGTGATGAGAATGAGGCTGCAGGCTCGTGCGAGGTGTGTGTCGAACAGAACCCTCGTGAGCCTGGAGCGAATCATGTTTGCAGCCGAATACGTGGATCCATCCGTACATAGGCAAGATCCACGAGCAGGTTGAACAGAAGTATCAATGCCGCATAAACCACCACGACGCCCATCACCAACGTGTAGTCGCGGTTCAGTGCACCCTGTACGAGATAGCGTCCGATACCGGGCAGTTCGAACACCTGTTCGATGACCACAGAACCGGTCAACAGTGCGGCGGCCGCGGGACCCAGGTAGGAAACCACCGGCAACAGCGCGATGGGAAGAATATGACGGCGAATGATGAGGCTTTCCGGCAGGCCTTTGGCTCTGGCTGTCTGCAGATGCCCTTCAGAGAGAGTTTCCACCACGCTTCCACGAGTCAGGCGCGCGATCGCGGCCGTGAAAGGCATGGCCAGTGCAATGGGGGGCAGAATGTAGTGATTGAAGCTGCCAATCCCGCCGGTGGGTAACCAACCAAGAGCGACACCGAATATCAACACGAGAAGCGGGGCGACGATGATGGTCGGCAGCGCCATACCGACGTTGGTCAACCCCATGAGCCAGGTATCGGTTCGCGTGTTCGGAGCAAGACCCGCCTTGAGTCCGACGGCAATACCGACGGTAGTTGCGATCAGGAGCGCGAGACCACCGATCGTAAGGCTGACGGGTAAACCCGTAGCGACCAGTTCGTTTACGGAAAAATCCTTTTGTCTGAACGACGGGCCGAGATCGCCACGACCGAGCATGGCGAGGTAATCGATGTATTGCCGGGGCAGTGACTGGTCGAGGTTGTAGGCCGCACGGAGGTTGGTCTCCACTTCGGGTGGTAAGCGGCGTTCGCCGTCGAAAGGTCCTCCCGGGGCGAGACGCATGAGAAAAAACACGACCGTCACGATGAGCCAGAACGTGAGCAGGGTTAATCCCAGCCGTATCAGCAGGTAACGAACCATAGATTTACCCCACTATCGCCAGCCGAGAAATCTCACCGGGTGTACGTCTCTCGAGTTTTCGTACCAGCCCGTAATGGCGGGGTCGACGAGTCGCCGGATCGTGACGGAGTACAGTGGCACCACCGGGTACTCGGCGATTCCGAGAGCTTCTGCTTTGCGCAGCAATTTGTTGCGCGAGTTCACGTCTGCTTGCTGTCTCGCTGCAGCCATCAGCGCATCGTAAGCCGGGTTGGCGTAACGCCCGTAGTTGATGTTGCCGGTGTCCGAAACCAGTAACCCCAGGTAGTGCTCGGCGTTATTCTCGCCGAACCATCCGGCCTGGGCGACCTGAAAATCACCCTGGCGCAGGTCGGCAAAATGGACCTTGAGCTCTGCATGGTGCAGCTGGGTTTCCACACCGATGTTCTTCCAGAAGCTTGCGATGGCGAGCTGGGTCTTCTTAGCCTCCATACCGCTCACGTAACGCATTGTCACCCGCAGCGGATTGTCCGTTCCGTAGCCGGCTTCCCGTAGCAGTGTGATTGCTTTTTCGCGGCGGGCATTCTCATCCAGGTGCAAGTGCGGCATGACGGCCGGATCGTAATCGACGACGTTTGCCGGTACAAAGCTTCCGTTTGCGATGTTGCCCGATCGCTGCACTTTCTCCGTCAGGATCTCCGGTTCGATGACCAGCGCGAGCGCTTCGCGTACGCGTACATCGTCGAATGGCGGCGTGGTCGTGTTGAATACCAGGTAGACGATCGACAACAGCGGCGAGAGGCGGAGATGGCTCGCAAGGTTTTTGCGGATTCGATCGAGCTCGCCGGAGGGAAAGTTGCTGATGGCGTGAACCTCTTTAGCTCGATAACGGTTGTAACTGGATTGCTCGTTGGCCAACGGGTGATAGATGACGCGTTCGATGGTTGCCGGGTCAAAGAAGTGTTTATTACGGACAAGCGTTACGTGGGATTGCGGTTGCCAGTCTTCCAGGCGATAAGCTCCGTTCGAAACCCAGTTTTTCGGTTTAACCCAGGCGTCACCCACCTCCTTGATCACATGTGCAGGAACCGGATAGCCAGTTGGGTACAGCAGCCGTTCGGCCAAGTGGGGATAAGGAGCCTCCAGAGAGATGACGAGAGTGTGTTCATCCACTGCTCGAACACCCAGTTCTTCGGCGGGCAGCTCGCCGGAATTGACGGCTTCTGCGTTCCTTAAGGGATACATGAAGTACGCAAGACTCGCCGCAGTTTCAGGCGCCAACAATCTCCGAAACGCGTAGACGAAATCCGCAGCCGTCAACGGCTCGCCATCAGACCATTTGAGTCCGCGACGCAAATTGAACGTCCAGATGAGCCCATTATCACTTGTTGTCCACGCAGCCGCTGCACCCGGCACAATTTGTCCGTGAGCATCGAAGGTCGTCAACCCGAGGAACAGATCCGTCAAAATAGTCTCCTCGAGACGCAGGTTGTAGCGATGGGGATCCAGTGTTTCGGGTTCGCCGGGATTGCCGAGTCGTAGTGATTCGGCGCTGTTGGCGGCGTTATTGAGCAGCCAACAACCGACCAGAATCAGAAGAACGCGTGACAACAAGATGTACAGGGGATTCATTGACCTTGGTGCTTAAGTTGAATTCGATACCCAGGTTTGACAATACTCAAAGCCGTTCGGGCTTTCAAAGGCGGAAGCTGCGAAAATGTCTGTCATGAGGACACCGGTTTTCCTTCTCGCTGATATTGGAGCCACAAACGCCAGGTTTGCGTTGGGATCAGGGGGCGAGCTCGTCACCACACTCAGCATACCGACCACGAATGTGCGCGACGTCGGTGAGCTCATTCAATCGGCTCGAGCAGCACTCGGGTATACGATTCTCTCAGGGGCCTGCATTGCTGTGGCGGGCCCGGTGCACAACGGTCGGGGCGCGATCACCAACGGGACGCTCGAATTTGAGGCTGTGATGCTCAGCACTCTGTTGAAGTGTCCGGTATCGGTCGTAAACGACTTTCACGCGCTTGCTCGTTCACTACCGGTACTTGAACATCTCAGACAGATTGGTGGACGAAAAGAGGCTGGATTGAAAGCGGTAATCGGACCAGGCAGCGGGTTGGGGATGGCCACGCTCATGCCGAGGGGAGCAACCGGCTGGCAGGTGATTGCCTCTGAAGGCGGTCATGCCGATATGGCACCGGGAACTCCGCTGGAGCAGGAGATTTTGCAGATTCTGCTTGGCTCTCAAGAGCAGGTTAGCTGGGAAACCGTGTTATCGGGACCGGGGCTCGTCAATCTCTACCGCGCAGTGTGTGTTCTCTGGGGCGTGACGGCGCTGGAGATCACGGCCGAATGGATCACCCGAAAAGGTGTGGACGCCGAGGAGCCGATATGCCATCAGGTGTTGGAACTGTTTTTTTCGATCCTTGGAGGTGCTGCGGGCAACCTTGCTTTGACGGTCGGTGCCCAGGGAGGCATATACATCGGCGGGGGCATCGTTCCTCAACTCGAAGATTTTGCCGTTACAAGCGCACTGCGTAGACGGTTCGACGAACGTGGCGCGCTGCGCGACTATGCGGAAAAAATTCCACTTTATTTGATATTAGACGACAACCCTGGGCTGATAGGTGCCCTGCAAAGCTTGCCAAAATGAGGCAGTTGGAAGGTCACGGCCGAGTCTGGTTGCAGTCACTGCCTGATTTGCAGCGACAGTGATTTTTAGGAAAAACTCTCTGGCGCGGAATGGATTATGGAATGAGAACCATTCGTAATACGGCTCGGAGCAAAGCGGCGGTTTCTTAAGCCCGCATTCGATGTCCGCTGGAAAACCTCGATGGGTCAACATACATCCAAAATCGGTGCGTACGCCAGGCTTCGACTAGCCACCAAACGTTTCGACAATATCGACAACCAATTGGCCTTGCGACCAACTCACACCCGCAGGATCGACGCCAGTTCGTACGATAACCAGGTTATGTTCAGGCACGACGGTCGCGTATTGCCCTTTGTTACCTGCGCTGGTGTAGGTGCCTTCCGGTACGTTCGGTAGTTGATCGAGCAGCCAGAATTGCGCGCCATAACCCCGGCGCCCCTGTTGGCGCGGAAGGCTGGGTGCTGCGGTTGCAACAAACTTACTCCAGCCCGCAGGCAGTATGCGCTCGTCCTGCCAGACCCCGTCATTGAGGTAGAGGAGTCCGAGTCGGGATAGGTCACGGGCCGTGGTGTAAACCTGGCTTGAGCCGATGAAGTTGCCGAGGTGGTCGGTTTCCATCCAGGTGTGATGCATGCCGATGCGCGAAAATAGTTCGTCGTACGGATAACGCAGGTAGCGGTGATCATCGTTCAAAACGTGGCGTAAGCCTCGAAGCAGCAGCAAGGTATCGTTGTTGGCGTACTTCCAGCGAGTGCCGGGTACGGCTTCGAGCGGCGTGCCCGTTGCACCGCTGATGACATCCTGACCTCCGAAGTACACGGCGTTGGTGTTGCTGCCTTCGCTCCAGAGGCCGCTGGACATCCACATCAGATGTTTCGGGGTGATGCCGCTTCGCGCATCCCCCGGGTATGCCCACTCCGGGATTGGTGCGGGATGGTCCAGGTTCATCAAGCCGTCGCGTACGGCGATTCCGATGAGACTCGCAGAGATGCTTTTTGCAGTAGACCAGGTTCGGTAACCCTGATGAATCCCAAAGCCCTGCCGATATTGCTCGGCAACGAGCTTTCCGTCTTTGACCACAACGATTCCTACGGTGAGGGTCCCGGCACCATAACTCGAGGCGTCGAACGCCTTGTCAAGCACGGCTTGAAGATGCTCGTCGGGCCTCGGATCGGCTGCATCTCCCTGAGGGTAGGGTAGGTCTCGAAGATCAGAAATCATGGGGCGATACACGTAAGGCAGGCGCGGTATGTCAGCCGTGCGCCAATTTGGCGGAAGCAGCGTACAGCCCATGGTTTTTCGGAACGCGGCAATCTGTTCGTTCCCACGGCCATCTGCTGCGCGAACCAAGCCAAGCGAAACATCAATCTCCGGAATCGGGAGTTCAAGTTTGGTGGTATCCGCGAGTTCGACGAGGAGGATATCGTGCAACGGTCTGTCCATGAGGAAGTGCGCTGAGCAGGTAAACAAGGCGCGATAGCCGGCGGCGATGAATGGGTCGTCTAACTTGGCAGCTCCTCCCGGTAAACGGTAATTGGATGCCGCAACGGCGATGTTGCTCGCCAAAAAAAAGCAGGTGAATAACAAGCAAACGCTTCGATTGGTATGGTTTTGCGCCATGGGTCACCTCGGAATCCCGGATAATGCAGGGTATCATCCCGCTTATTCGAAATGGGGGGAAACCATGAAAGTCAGCATCGGAATTGGGGGTGCAGCCTCGGGAGGGCGTCGGGAATTCGACCAACAGGTCGAGTTTGTCGTGGAAGCCGAGAAGCTGGGCGTCGATACGGTCTGGACGGCAGAAGCCTGGGGCCAGGATGCCATTACGCCGCTAGCTTACCTCGCCGCTAAGACCGACCGGATCAAGCTTGGCACCGGCATTGTGCAGATCAGTGCACGCACGCCATCGATGACGGCGATGACCGCGCTGACACTCGCGAGTATCTCCAATGACCGCTTCATACTGGGGCTCGGAGCCAGCGGCCCCCAGGTTGTCGAAGGCCTTCAGGGTCGGCCGTTCAAGGCGCCTCTTACGAGGATGAAAGAAACCATCGACATCATCAAACTGGCGTTTGCAGGTGAAAAACTCGCCTACGTCGGGAAGTACCATGAGCTGCCGCTACCCGGAGGCGAAGGCAAGGCTTTACGGCTGGCTCAGCCAGGCAACGCGAATATTCCCATTTATCTCGCCACATTGGGTCCGAAGAGTCTTCAATTCACGGGCGAGGTTGCAGATGGCTGGTTGGGTACCTCGTTTACTCCGGAACATGCCGGCGCTCATCTCGACTACATCAGGCAAGGTGCTCAAGCGGCGGGTCGGGACCTTGCCGATATCGACATTCAAGTGGGTGGCACGGTCGCTTTCGGTGAGGACATGGATGGTCTGGTTGCGCCGTTACGTCTCGGTATGGCGTTCACGCTGGGCGCGATGGGTTCGCGAAAAACGAATTTCTATAACGATGCGTACCAACGCGGTGGTTGGGCTGAAGCCGCGCTCGAAGTGCAGCAGCTTTGGGTCGATGGCAAACGCGAAGAGGCAGCCGCCAGGGTTCCTGACGAAATGGTCATACAAGCCAACTTGCTGGGCGATGCAGAAACCATCAAAGGGCGCATTCGGGCCTATCGGGATTCGGGGGTGACAACGCTGAGAGTCCAGCCATCGGGGAAAGGCTTGAGTGAACGCCTGGAGACCCTTGGCCGGGTCATGGAGATGGTCGCAGATCTCGGTTGAGATGGTTCAGGATGTATCGCGGTCGGAACTACTTTGTTCACGATTGGAACTTTGTTCACGATTGGAACTTTGTTCACGACCTCTGGCTTGAATATCCGCCCGCCTGGCGGCAACCTTTTCGGCCCGCACCTCGGTTCGGGAGTGTGCCCGATTGGCAGCCAGTTCGACGTCAAGCCCATCGCCGAGCGTCGTCAGCCAGCCTTCGTCCATGATCCGTTTGATTTCGTGACGGGTAGCGGGATCGGTGGTTACGATGTCTCGCGCGAGGTCGCGGCAGGTATCGAGCAGTTTTTCCGGGCTTACCACCCGGTTGACCAGCCCCCAGTTGGCAGCGGTTTGGGCGTCGAGGTAATTGCCGGTTAGTGATAGTTCCTTCGCGCGATTGATACCGATCAATCTGGGTAAGCGCTGGGACAGACCCCAACCGGGTACGACCCCGACCCTGGCGTGGGTGTCGGCGAACTTCGCTGCGGTGGAGGCGATCAGGAAATCGCACATCAGCGCAATCTCGAAGCCACCGGTGATCGCGAAGCCATTGATTGCACCGATGATGGGTTGGTGGCAAGCCTTCATTGCCTCGCTGAGATCGCCGTCCGAGATGGATTCCTCTGCTGCTGTCTCGCCGCCAAGTTCCTTGAGATCGAGACCGACCGTGAATGCCCGACCGGCACCGGTGAGAATGATGACCTCGGTTTCGGGGTCGTCGGATAGTCTGTTGAAGACCTCTGTCATACGGTTGCGCAGAGCTCGCGACAGCGCGTTCAAAGCCTCTGGTCGGTTGAAGGTTACCGTGGTAACTCCTCGGTCTTTTTCCACCAACACCAGGTTTTCTTGATTGCTCATTCGCTCGTTAGGAAACTAGCGGGTAATCGGCACTGAGCGAACATGCTCGATAATGCGATCGGCGATTTCCCCGAGCAACGGCTCGGGAAGGTCGTGACCCATTTTATCGATAACATGGAGTTCAGCGTTGGGAAGACACGCCGCCGTTTCTTGTCCGGCGGCTAGAGGTACTAATGGGTCTGCGGCACCGTGAATGACCAGGCTGGGAATGGAGACACCGCGTAACAACGTATGTCTTGGAGGAGCTGTCAGTAATGCCAGCAGTTGCCGAGCAACTCCCGAAGGGCAGAACCCGCGGTGGTATGCGGGTTCCGACATGGCGGCGAGTCCGCAAAGAGTCGAGTCGTAGTGTGGACCACCAATGGTCCGCCAGCCGTGAGAATTGTGAGCGATAGCCCGTGCGCGGTCGGGCGGCGGCGTGGAAAGGAAGGCGGCGTAAGCTTGTGCTTCGCCGCTTGGCAGATCGGGGTTCCCGGTACTCGACATGATCGATGTCAGGCTGTAAACCCGCTGTGGGTATTCGATGGCCATATGCTGGGCGATAGCGCCACCCATGGATAACCCGACAATATGAGCACCCGCCTGGCCGAGGTGATTCAGCAACGCAACAGCATCTGCGGCCATGTCCGCGAGGCTGTATTGCGGTTCATGAGCCAGGGGATCACAAAGAACTTCCTCGATGCTCGGGGTGGGGTTAGAGCCCAGCTTTTCCGATAGACCCACGTCGCGATTGTCCATGGTGATCACCCGTAAGCCAGAATCTGTCAGTCGCGATAT
>Ga0114949_10001134_pt1 | contig 15852 bp, 9 predicted proteins | sample N074metaG_FD_83505 | JGI IMG/M metagenome (GOLD analysis project Ga0114949, IMG submission 83505) | Deep subsurface microbial communities from Kermadec Trench to uncover new lineages of life (NeLLi) - N074 metaG | ecosystem: Environmental > Aquatic > Marine > Ocean trench > Sediment | place... | reverse complement strand
AGCCGGTGATTTTGTAACAACCGAAGACGGAACCGGTATTGTACATACGGCACCTACTTTTGGTGCAGATGATGCCATGGTTGCAAAACAAGCGCGGCCAGAAGTGCCTCCAATGCTGGTATTGGATGATAATGACAACCCTGTTCCCTTAGTAGATTTACAAGGCAAGTTTACCAAACATATGGGTGAGCATGCAGGAAAGTATGTAAAGAATGAATATTATGATGATGGAACGGCTCCTGACAAATCCGTAGACGTAGAAATTGCGATTCAATTAAAAAAAGAAAATAAAGCTTTTAAAGTAGAAAAATACAAACATAGCTATCCGAATTGTTGGAGAACAGATAAACCAATTTTATACTACCCATTAGATTCTTGGTTTATAAAAGTTACTGAAAAAAGAGATAGAATGTACGAATTGAATCAATCAATCAATTGGAAACCGAAGTCAACAGGCGAAGGTAGATTTGGTAATTGGTTGAAAAATGCGAACGACTGGAACCTATCTCGTTCACGTTTTTGGGGTACCCCTTTACCTATTTGGAGAACAGAAGACAGTTCAGAAGAAATTATTATTGGTTCTGTTGCAGAATTAAAAACCGAAATGCAAGAATCTGTTGCTAAGGGTTTTATGAAAAAGGATATTTTCGCTGATTTTAAAATTGGTGATATGAGTGAGAAAAATTATGCGACAATTGACTTACATAAAAGTATTGTTGATCAAATTATTTTGGTGTCCCCTTCCGGAAAACCTATGAAAAGAGAATCTGATTTGATCGATGTTTGGTTCGATTCAGGAGCCATGCCTTATGCACAATGGCATTATCCTTTTGAGAACAAAGAAAAAATAGATCAGAACAAATTTTTTCCAGCCGATTTTATAGCGGAAGGAGTAGACCAAACCAGAGGTTGGTTTTATACTTTACATACAATTTCAACCTTGAATTTTGATACCATAGCCTATAAAAATGTGGTGTCAAATGGTTTGGTATTGGATAAGAAAGGTAAAAAAATGTCAAAGCGTTTGGGCAATTCAGTGGATCCGTTTGTAACCATGGAGAAATATGGTCCAGATGCTACACGATGGTATATGATTTCAAACGCCAATCCGTGGGATAATTTAAAATTTGATTTAGAAGGAATTCAAGAAGTACGAAGAAAATTCTTTGGAACCCTATACAATACTTATTCATTTTTTATTTTATATGCAAATATCGATAATTTCGCTTATCTTGAAGAAGAAATATCATCTGAAAACAGACCGGAAATTGATCGATGGGTTCTGTCAGAATTGAATAGTTTGATACAAAATGTTGAAAATTTTTATGATGATTATGAGCCAACAAAAGTAGCCAGAGCCATTCAATATTTTGTTTCAGAAAATTTAAGTAATTGGTATGTTCGTTTAAGCAGAAGAAGATTTTGGAAAGGAGACTACCAAAATGATAAAATTTCGGCTTATCAAACGCTGTATACATGTTTGTTGACGGTTGCTAAATTGGCTTCGCCGATAGCTCCGTTTTATATGGATAATTTATATAGAGATTTAACATATAAAACATCGAAAAATAATTCTAGTTCTGTACATTTGGTTGATTTTCCAAAAGCAGATTTATCTTTAATTGATAAATCCTTGGAACGTAAAATGCAAAAGGCGCAATTAATTTCTTCAATGGTATTGTCATTAAGAAAAAAAGAAAGGATCAAAGTTCGCCAACCCTTGCAAAGAATTATGATTCCTGTTTTGGATGAACAGGATAGAGAAGATATTAAATCAGTATCCAAGTTAATAGCTTCAGAAGTAAATGTGAAAGAAATTGAATTGATAAATGATGCTTCGGGTATATTAATTAAAAATATTAAACCAAATTTTAAAGTTCTTGGGCCTAAGTTTGGCAAAAACATGAGGTTTGTGTCTTCAGCTTTTCAAAAGCTAACGGATCAGGATATATCTAAAATTGAAAAGGAGGGTAAGTTGGTTGTTGACGTTAATGGTTTGGCCGAAATAATTTTATTGGAAGAAGTTGAAATAAAAACTCAGGATATTGAGGGATGGTTAGTTGCAAATCAAGGCAATTTAACTGTAGCTTTAGACGTTTCTATATCTCAGGAACTTCGCAATGAAGGAATAGCACGCGAATTGGTTAATAGAATACAAAATTTGCGTAAAGAAAAAGGATTGGAAGTTACTGATAAAATAAAGTTATATATTGAAAGAGATGGTGTGTTGGATGAAGCTGTAACATCAAATGCTACCTATATTAAAAATGAAACACTAACCGAAGAGTTAGTTTTACAGGAAAAAATTATTAAAGGAAGCAGCATTGAATTTGACGATGTAAATACAATACTGTTATTAGAAAAAGTTTAAAAAAATGAGCGAAACAAAAATTAGATATTCTGATAAAGAATTAGAGGAATTCAGAATTATTATTGAAGAAAAAATTAAACATTCTGAAAAGGATTTGGCGTTTATTGAAAGTGCTTATAAAAATGACAGTAATAATGGTACTGATGATACGTCTCCAACATTTAAGGCATTTGAAGAAGGATCAGAAACGATGTCGAAAGAAGCAAATGTTCAATTGGCTATCCGTCAAGAAAAATTTATACGTGATTTAAAAAATGCAATTTTACGCATAGAAAATAAATCATATGGTATATGTAGAATATCCGGAAAGTTAATTCAAAAAGAACGATTGAAATTGGTACCCCATGCAACCTTGAGTATTGAAGCCAAAAGACAACAACATTAATCAAAACAAAATTAATTGTTTTATAAAAGGATTAAGTTTATTAATCCTTTTGTTTTTTGTGGGTAATATTTTTGCACAAAAACTGTTTAAAAATTCTATTACAACACATTCTACAGATATTTTTGTTGAATTCAATATTATTGATCAGGTTGAAATAATTGTGATCAATAATGATAATTTAATAACTGTTATTGCTGAAAGTGAAGATAACCAATCTCCTAATTTGGTTTTGGAAGATAAAAATGGAATTGTTTTTATTAGAAGTATTGAAAATTTCTTGAAACTCAATAGGGAAGAGAACGATAAGATGTGTAGCATTCAGCCTGTTTATACTTCCTATAAAATTTTTATTCCAGAGGATAAAAATTTATATGTTTCTTATTCTCAAGGAAATTTTTATTCCAACCAGTTTAATGGAAAATTAAATTTGAAACTGAATGATGGAATTGTAAAAATAAGTCATTTTTCAGGTAAGGTGAGTATTCAAATAGGTGGTGGAAATGTTTTTTGCAGCCAAATTGAAAATTCATATATCGATGTTAAATCTAATTTAGGTTTTGTTTCTTCAAATTTATTGACCTCAAATGACAACCAAAAAAATAATGAATTAAAAGAGGTATTTGGTAACAGATTAAATGAGTTAAATATCAGGGCGATTTCAGCAAACATTCATTTAACCCGGAGTATGTATTAGCCTATCTATTACAGCTTGAAATTACTTCAAAATAAAGACACATCGTTGAAGTTTTCGATTTCACCGTAGCGGTGCTACGCTGAATTCTCCAAACTACCTTATTTTATAGCACTCTCAAGCTTCATGACAAAACCCTAATGCATAATCCGGGTTTAAAAGCTAAATAATTAGTATCATTGTAAAATTTTAAAAATCACAATGAAAAAAGCTATTTTTATCATATCCATTATTTTATTAATAGATCAGATAACCAAGATTTATATTAAAACGAATTTTCCATTAGGTTATGATGTTGAGGTTTTTGGATTGGATTGGTTTCATATTCATTTTCTGGAAAACAATGGCATGGCATGGGGAAAGGAATTTGGAGGTAAATCAGGAAAGCTTTTTTTAACCTTATTTCGACTGGTGGCAATTGCAGGAATTGGCTATTGGCTATATGGAGCCGTTAAAAATAAAATGCCAAGCGTATTAATAATTTCAATCTCCTTGATATTTGCAGGGGCTTTTGGTAATATCATTGATTCTGTTTTTTACGGCATATTTTTTAGCGATAGCTATCGTCAGGTGGCAACATTCTTACCTGAAGAAGGAGGTTATAATCCATTGTTTTTCGGTAAGGTTGTGGATATGATTTATATGCCAGTAATCGATACCATGTTACCCGATTGGATACCAAGTGTAAGCTTTAATTTTCCGGATTGGTTGCCAGTGATTGGGGGTAAACATTTTTCATTATTTGAAAATAGGAGTTTTACATTTTTTGATCCCGTTTTTAATATAGCTGATATGGCGATAAGTTTTGGAGTTGGTATACTCATTGTATTCAATAAGAAAACATTCCCTAAAAAAGAGAAAAAAGATGAATTACTATAATTTTATTGATCGATAAGGTGCTTCAGATCAGTTATTAATTGCATTAAATTGTCTATTTCAACATGATCCATTATTACTATTTTATACCAATTGTTTTTATCATTGTGCTGATCAGGAACCAAATCGTATTTTAATGCTAGTTCATGAGGTATATGTTCAGCATGCATAGTAACAATGTTCATGTATTCTTCTCTATAATATTTAATATTTAATTCATCTAATTGCTTACATAACCAATTTGTTCGCATCAATAAAACGCTTATTTTTTCATACCATCCATACGGACCATAGGTTAACAAAATCATATAAACGGCTATGGCATTGGCTCCTGACCGGCTTCCGCAAAGAGTCAAATCCATGCCTTCAACATATTCAGCTTCTTTGGTTAATACATTTTCTATCAATCCTTTTTTACAAATAAATATTCCGGTTCCGTATGGAGATTGCAACATTTTATGTGCATCAATGGTAATAGAACTTATTTTAGGATTTGAAAAGTTAATGGTTGAATTTTTATTGCTAAATGGATAAACAAACCCGCCATAGGCCCCATCAATATGAAGTTTATAATCAAGATTGTGTTTTTCTAATAAATTGGTATAAATGTCAGGGTCATCTACAGATCCAAACATAGTAGTTGCCAGATTGGAAATAACAATAAAGTATTTTTTACCATTAGCCATAGCATTTTTCACAATTTCCTCAAGTGCATTTTCATCAATTTTTCTATTTTCAAAATGAACAGGAACTTGCAGTAAATCAATATTTAAAAGGTTAGAGCCTTTAGGTATTGAATAATGAGTATCCTGAGATGCTAAAATGGCAATGTCGCTATTTTTGGCATCAAATTGATGGTTGAAATAGTTTCTGAAAACCCACATGGCCTGAATATTGGCTTCTGTACCTCCGGGAGAAATATATCCGTCAAATTGCTCTGATTCCATTTTAAAAATATCTACAGCTAGAATTCGTAATACTTCTCTTTCTATTTCCTGGGTTCCTTTAAAAGCCTTTTCCGAATTTCCATATGTATGACACCCAATGTGATTAGGATTGGCAACAAAGGTTTTTAATGTAGGGGCATCTTTTAAAAAGGGAGCATCGCTGTAAAAAACCTTGTCATCTAATTTTGAAGCAGGATAACCTAAGGAGCTGTCATTAGAAAAATCAACATTTTCGTGAAGAGCCATTTCTATTCTTTTCTGAATTTTTTGATGGCTCAATTTTTTCCAATATTTCATCTTTTATATATTTTCGAATACCCTTTTTTATGGGTACTTTTATATAACCCAAAATTACAAATTCAATAATTGAAAAGCTACTTTTGAAGCCTGTATACTATAATTTATATGTATTTTTATGAAATCGTATAGTATTTATTCGTTAGTTTGTTTTATCGATTTTTTTGCAGACAAATTGATATGTGAAATTGAAATATTTATCCTGTTTAATGAAGATAATTCAATTGAATTAGCAACGGTTATAAAAAAGAAATCTGAATGTTTACATCAATAAATATGAAACATTGAAGTTAGATGTACAAATAAAGTCCCTGCCTAATTCACCCGGTGTTTATCAGTTCTATGATAAAGAGGGTAAAATATTATATGTAGGTAAAGCCAAAAATTTAAGGAAAAGAGTATCCTCTTATTTCACTAAAAAGTATGAAAATGGTAAAACAAAAGTATTGGTCAAGAAAATTTTTGACATCAAACACATCGTTGTAGAAACCGAAACCGACGCGTTACTATTAGAGAATAACTTAATAAAAAAGTATCAGCCCAGATATAATATTATGTTAAAAGATGATAAAACCTATCCATGGATTTGCATCAAAAAAGAACCCTTTTCCAGAATTTTTTTAACGCGAAGATTGATAAAAGATGGGTCGGAATATTTTGGGCCGTTTACATCAGTTAGAACAGCGAGAGCCTTATTATCATTAATAAAGGAATTATACCCATTAAGAACATGTGCATACAATTTATCTCCGCTAAATATTGAAAACAAGAAGTATAAAGTCTGTTTGGAATATCATATTAAAAATTGTAAAGGGCCCTGCGAAGGATTACAGACAGAGGATAATTATATAGAAGACATCAAAGAAATCAGAAATATTATCAAAGGCAATTTCAAAACTTCTCTGAAAAAATTTGAAGCTTTAATGTATGATTTTTCAGCTAATTCTGATTTTGAAGAAGCTCAGAAAATCAAAGATAAAATTGATCTTTTGGCCAATTACCAATCTCGATCGACCATAGTAAACCCTTCCATTTCGAATGTTGATGTGTTTTCAATTATTTCAGATGAAAGTTTTGCCTATGTAAATTTCTTAAAAATTTCTAATGGCTCTATCATTCAGTCCAATACAATTGAGATAAAAAAGAAATTGGATGAAAGTGATAAGGAAATATTAGAATTGGCGATCGTCGAAATTAGACAAAGGTTTAACTCGATTTTAAAAGAAATTTATGTGCCTTTTCAGGTTGATATGGGTGCCGATATTAAAGTCACTGTACCTAAATTAGGGGATAAAAAGCGAATTATTGAACTATCAACAAGAAATGCAAAATATTATCGTCAGGAACAATTCAAACAAATTCAAATTATTGACCCGGATAGGCACACCAATAGAATTATGAAGCAAATGCAAAAAGATTTGCGTTTAAAGGAAGAACCACGCCATATCGAATGTTTCGATAATTCGAATATACAAGGTACAAACCCGGTTGCAGCATGTGTTGTATTTAAAAATGGCAAACCTAGTAAAAAAGATTATCGACATTTTAATATAAAAACTGTTGTTGGCCCTGATGATTTCGCTTCTATGGAAGAGGTAGTTCATAGACGCTATAAAAGATTATTAGATGAAGAACAAGAGTTGCCTCAACTTATTGTTGTTGATGGAGGAAAGGGGCAGCTATCATCATCTTTAAAAAGTTTAGATGTACTTGGCCTTAGAGGAAAAATTGCAATTATTGGAATCGCAAAAAGATTGGAAGAAATATATTATCCGGGAGATTCCATTCCCATGTATCTGGACAAAAAATCTGAAACTTTAAAAATTATTCAACAATTACGTAATGAAGCACATCGTTTTGGAATCAAGCATCACAGGAATAAAAGAAGTAAAGGTGCCATTCAAACAGAGCTGTCGGATATAGAAGGGATAGGTGAAAAAACGATCGTCAAATTGCTGAAAAAATACAAGTCTGTAAAAAGGCTTCAAGAAGTCTCTGAAGAAGATTTAAAAAAAATTATTAGTCCCGATAGAGCACTTAAAATATTCAAATATTTTCGTGAAAAAAAATAGATATGTTTAGTACTTTTACTTAATGAACAAACTCTTGTTTTTACTTTTGATTCTGATGCCTTGGTTAATTTTTGGGCAAGAGGAAAATTTAGCTAAAAAGGATTTTAAAGTTGGTTTAGTATTAAGTGGAGGCGGCGCCAAAGGTTATGCTCATGTGGGAGTGTTAAAGGTTTTGGAGGAAGCCGGAGTTAGAGTTGATTATATAGCAGGAACCAGTATAGGAGCCATCATCGGAGGCCTATATGCTTCGGGTTATAACGCTCGACAATTGGATTCAATATTAGACATTCATGATTTTTTTGATCTAACGAAAGATGAGTTGCCCAGGGAAGCCTATTCCTTTTACAAAAAAAAAAATAATGGAAAATACGCGATTTCGCTTCCCATTAATAATTGGAAAGTTGGCTTACCCAAATCCATTTCAAAAGGACAAAATATTTTCAATATTTTGTCTCAATTGACAGAACATGTTCATCAAGTAGAAGACTTTAGTAAATTACCGATTCCTTTTTTCTGTATTGCAACAAATTTGGAAACGGGTGAAGAAGTGGTTCTTGATCAAGGGTTTTTACCTGAGGCAATAAGGGCAAGCAGTTCATTTCCTTCCATATATTCTCCAGTTGAAATTGAAGGTTATATTTTGGTTGACGGTGGGCTTGTAAATAACTATCCCATTGAAAGGTTAAAGGCGAAAGGAGTTGATTACATCATCGGAGTTGATGTTCAGGGAGAACTACGCACGAGAGATAAGTTAAATTCAGTACCCGATATTTTGATGCAAATAGCCGGATATCAAATGTATCAAGGTATCGAGAAGAAGGCAGAAATGACTGATTTATATATCAAACCAGCTATTTTAAGATATAATGATTTTTCTTTTGATGCGGCAGAAGAAATTATTAAAGCTGGAGAGGATAAGGCACGGGAACATTTTGAAGAATTTAAAGAAATAGCGAATCGGCAAAGTAAATCTAACATTCAAAATATAAACGGCTTTGACTTAATTCAAGATACTAAAGAAATAAATGTAAAGAAAATTGAAATTACAGGTAATGATAATTACACCCTTAGATATTGTTTGGATAAGCTTCGATTAGAAGTAGGGAAATCCATAAGTCATAAAAAGTTTATAAAAGGAATAGAAGCGCTCTCAGCAACAGGAAATTTTGAAAGTATAGGGTATAGATTCACACCGGAAGAAGGAGGTGTAAAAGTTTCTATTAAATTGGCGGAAAGTGAAGTTTCAACCTTTTTAAAATTTGGTGCTCATTATGATGATTTGTATAAAACAGGAATATTAGTGAATCTGACCATGAAACACCCACTATTTAAAAACGATTTTTTATCAGCAGATTTGGTCGTTGGTGATAATATTAGGTATAATATAGATTACTTTGTTGATAATGGATCTCATTTGAGTTATGGTGTGAATTCCAGATACAATACGTTTGAAATAAACCTGCTTTTTGAAGACAATGATAATAATGAACCCTTAGCTATCGGAATAAAAACACCGGTAAAATATTCGGATAGAACAACTCAGTTGTTTGTACAAACTACTTTCAGAGATAGATTTGCTCTAAGGCTTGGGGGTGAATTTAAAGAATTAAGGCTCGTAACCGAAATGGTTGTCAATGGGAAAAAAGAAAAAACTTATTTTGAAAATAGCGGATACGGGAATTTATTTGCAAAATTAACTTTTGACAATTATTCATCTGATTATTTTCCAAAAAAAGGATTTTATTTTGAGGCAAATTATAGGATGTATTTAATAGCGTTTTATACAAACAATGATTTTCAGCCATTTGCCCAATTATATGGAAATGCAGGATATGCCTTTACGTTTTTCAACAAACTTACATTTCAAATAACAGGATCTGGAGGAGCAACAATTGGGGCAAATGAGAATAAGATTCATGAATATTTATTAGGTGGAAACAACGAAAATTTCATAAATACATTTGAAAAATTTTACGGTTACGACGTTGCTGATTTGTCGTCTTCAGCATATATTAAATCCGATTTTACAATCCGTTATGAGATTTTTAAAAAAAATTATATTTCATTCACAGGAAATTTTGCTGAGATTGATGATAATTTATGGAACAATTTTGATTTTTTTAAAAGTATAAAAAGAGGTTATGCAATAGGATATGGCGTGAAAACTATTATTGGTCCAATCGAAGTAAAATATTCATGGAGGCCTGATGATAGGCAAAATTATTGGTATTTCAACTTAGGATATTGGTTTTAACCCGCATTATGCATTAGAACTTCGTGATGAGACTTGAAAACACAATAAAAACTAGTATTTTCTTAATTTTAGCATAGCACCGCTATGGTTAAATTAAAAAATGCAGCGAAGCCTAGGTTTTGAAGTGTTTTCAAGATGTAATAGATTTTCTAATCCATAATCCGGGTTTAATTCAAAGAATTCCCCCAGAGTTTGCCTGCAATAAGCAATCCCTGCCCCAGAGTTTCCTTTAAAATTATCATTATTGCGAGTCTCGAAGTCAGCATAAATATACTTACAAGAAAAAGTGGTACAATCCAGTTAAGCCTTGTTTTTGTATTTATGATTTAATCAAATTAAGATTCTTCATATTCGGTTATAGATTCCCTTTTGATTCGAATCCACATTTTCAATGATATTGACAGATAAAACAAAATAGGTACAATTATTAAAGTTAAAAAGGTTGCAATAAAAAGACCCGAAATCACAGTCCAGGCCAAAGGGCCCCAGAAAATAACATTGTCTCCACCAAAATAAATGTTTGCATCAAAATCACTAAACAAACTAAAGAAATCAATATTAAACCCTATAGCCAATGGAATTAAACCAAAAATAGTAGTAATCGCAGTTAATATTACCGGGCGTAAACGAGTTTTTCCGGCTGTAACAATACTTTCAAAAACATCATCTAAATTCAAATATGCATCTTTATCCAGGTTTTGTTCAGCTTTTTTTCTATCAATTAATAATTGAGTGTAATCTAATAATACCACCCCATTATTAACCACAATTCCTGCCAGTGAAATAATCCCCATCATCGTCATCATAATTACAAAAGAACTTCCGGAAATTACAATTCCTCCAAATACACCTATTAAACTTAGGAAAATAGCCAGCATGATAATGGTAGGTTTTGATATGGAATTAAATTGAAATATCAGGATTAAAAATATCAACCCTAATCCTGTGAAAAATGCACCCATTAAAAAAGACATTTGTTTCTCTTGTTCTTCGATTTGACCCGTATAATCAATATTAATATTTTTTGGGATATCGTTAAATGATGCCATTTCAGCTTGAATTTCTCCCACAACAGCTGCAGCATCCACATAGCCCGGAGATAAAGCAGAATATATGGTTACTACACGTCTTAAATCCTGATGTTTAATAGAACTAAACCCTGAACTATTCCGCTGTTTGGTAACCGCAGATACCGGAATTTCTTTTATTTTTCCTGTTGCAGGGTCTCTAAAAGTTATCTTTTGATTGAAAATAGCACTGGTATTGTATCTGTTTTCTTCATTGAACCGTACATAAATATCATAATCTTCTCCACCTTCTTTATAGATTCCTGCTTTGGCTCCAAAAATAGAATTACGCAATTGTTGGCCAACCTGTCCTGAACTTACACTCAATTCACCTGCCTTTTTTCTATCAATTTCTATAAGCATATTGGGTTTAGATTTGTTGACATCTATTTTAAGCTCATCAATTCCCGCAATATTTTTAGAATTGATAAAATCACGCATTCGCTCAGCAGTAACTATAAGTTCTGAATAATCCTTCCCTTCAATTTCTATATTGATGGGTGCACCTGCCGGAGGTCCATTCTGATCTTTTTCTACAGAAATTAATACCCCCGGATAAATTCCTACCAAGGCTTCCTGTACTTTTTGCCTCAATAATTCACTATCTTCTCCTTTTCTGAATTTATACTCTCTCATAGAAGCTTTTATTTTTGCTTTATGAGGCATTTCAGAATTTGATCCTCCGTCAGTATTTGGGTTACCGGCACCTTCTCCAACCTGAGAAACCACATTTTCTACCATAAAATTAAAATCACCGTCTTTGTACACATTGTCATCGAAAATTTGATATACCCTATCCTCAATTTCTTTGGTGATTCTATTGGTTTTCTCAATGGCAGTTCCCTCAGGATATTCAATATAAATTATAATTTGATTGGGTTTGTTATTTGGAAAAAATTCGATTTTGGTACGTTGTGAGGCTACGGAAATTCCAAAACCTACAAAGGCAATAATAAGTATTACAAAAGTGCCTATGGTAACTATATAGGGCCTCCAGCCTTTTAACGCAGCGCGAAGAGTTTTTTCATAAATTCTTTCCCAAAGAGTTAATATATTGGCTTGAAAATATTTTGCCATTTTTCTTAAAACAAGTCGATATGCCCAAAGCATGATGGCCATCACAATCATAAAAGTCCCAAAACCTTTGTATTCCCCTCCAATAAACAAGATCAATAACCCTATAGAAGTCATGATGCCCGAAACAATAATAATTCGTTTTAAAGGCATCTCTTCATCTTTAATACTCATAAATTGTGATACCATTACCGAATTAAAGAAAATTGCAACAAACAAAGAAGATCCCAATACAACCGAAAGGGTAATTGGAAAATAGATCATAAACTGACCCATCATTCCCGGCCACAATCCTAAAGGAATAAATGCTGCAACCGTGGTAGCGGTAGAAATAATGATTGGAAATGCAATTTCACTAATTCCTTTTTTAGACGCTTCTATCCGGCTCAGGCCTTCTTCATCCATTAAACGGTACACGTTTTCAACAACAACAATTCCGTTATCCACCAGCATTCCGAGGCCCATGATCAATCCAAAAAGAATCATGGTGTTCATGGTGTATCCAAGGGCATTTAATATCATTAGCGACATAAACATGGACATGGGAATAGCAAAGCCTACAAAAAGGGCATTTCTGAATCCTAAAAAGAACATCAATACTCCTACAACCAGGATTATTCCAAAAATGATATTATTTACCAAATCATCAACCTGCCCAATTGTTTTTGAAGATTGATCGTTTGCAACAGTAATTTTAAGGTCGGCAGGGAAGTAATTGGCTTTTGCATCTAAAATAATTGCTTCAATTTTTTCAGCCGCTGCTACCATGTTTTTACCGGCTCTTTTTTTAACATCAAGCATGACAACACTATTGCCATATTCTCTGGCATAGGTAGTTATCTCCTTATCTTTAAATGAAACTTTAGCAATATCGTTTAAATAAATTGGATTTCCTTTTTCAGCTTTAACTACAAAATTCTCAAGTTCTTTCGGGTTTTCTATTTCACCTATGATGCGAATTGTTCGTCTTTGCCCACTTGCCACTAAATTACCGGCAGACATCGTCAAATTTCCGTTTTTAATGGCACCGATAATATCATCGAAGCTAACTTTAGCAGCCATCATTTTGTATATGTCAACGGCAACTTCAACTTCCTTTTCTTGAGCTCCCCTAATATCTACCTGTTTAATTTCATCTAAACTTTCTATTTCATCCTGGAGATACTCACCAAATTCTTTTAATTTTCTTATGGGATAATCTCCTGATATATTAATATTGAGAATGGGAAATTCTTCAGATAAACTTAAGTCAAACACATTAGGTTCCACTTTGGCTCCATTAAAGGTAGGCCAATCTTCACTTGAAGTTTCGGTGTCAATTTGGTCTTTGACTTTTTGCTTGGCAGCATCGACCGTAATATTTTCATCAAATTCGATAATGACCATCGACATGTCTTCCTGCGATGTTGAGGTAATCCCAACGACATTACTTATGGTTTTTACCTTATCTTCAATAGGGTCAGTAATTAGTTTTTCGATATCCTCGGAGGTGTTTCCGGGATAAATGGAGCTTACATAAATTTTGGTTTCCTTAATTTCCGGAAAACTTTCTCGCGGCATGCTATTATAGGCTGATACTCCCAGATATAAGATCAATACTATCATGGCATAGATAGTGGTCTTGTTATTTATGGCCCATGATGATAAAGCAAATTCCTTATCTAATTTTTTTTGTTGTTTTGTCATCTCAAATCAATTAATTGCTGATCACTTTTACGTTTTGTCCATCGTTTACCCTTCGGGCCCCTTCGATAATTATTTCGGTTCCAATTGCAATGCCTGTTATAACTTCCACCATGTCATCTTGAGATTTACCTGTTTCAATAATTCTTTTTTCAGCAATACCTTCACCAGATTCATTTCTGTTTTTAACAATATAAATATACTGTTCGCCAATGGCATTTTCTGAAATTATGCTCTGTGGGATTAGCAATGCGCTATCGTTGGTATAATCATTTATTTTAAGCATAGCAGTGAGGTTAGGTTTAATTCGCTTGTCTTTATTTGGAACCGCAATTTCAATTTTAAATGTTCTGTTTGCCGGATTTATAAAATCACTTACCTGGCGGATTTTTGAATTTATTTCAATCCCTAAAATTGGAAACTCAACGACAACACTTTTATTTTTGGTTATATAGGCAATATGTTTTTCAGGCACATCTGTTTCAATATACATATTGCTCAGGTTTATAATTCTCATTAATTGAGATTGGCCTTGTAAAACAACACTTCCCTGTTCGGTTAAAATATCGTCAATGGTTCCGGAAAAAGGAGCCCTTATAAGTGTTTTGTCTACTTGTTGTTGTAATTGTTTTACAGCTTTATCCTGTGCTTCATAATTTGATTTGGATTGTAAATATTGCATTTCGCTTCCAATTTTTTGATCCCAAAGTCTTTTTTGTCTTTCGAAGGTTGTCTTAGCCAAATCGGTTTGAATTTGAAATTGTGCTAATTGTTGATTTAACCCTCCATCATCAATTTTAGCCAAAATCTGGCCTTTTTTAACCCATTGGCCTTCTTTAACATATACGTTGGTAAGAATACCGGAATATTCCGGATAAAGAATTAAAAGTGCTTTGGTAGTAACGCTTCCTTGCAATTCCAGATAATGATTAAATTTTTCATCCTTAATCGTAATCGATGTAATTAATGGGATTTTTTTTACTTTATCCAGCTTTGAAATGGCTTTATCAAGTTGTTTTAATTGATCTGTAATTATTAGCTGATCCTTCATAATTGCTGATTTTTTCGCCCTTATTTCTTTAAGGTTTTCATCGGCAATAATTGTTTCTATAGATTTTTCACTACTTCCACTACATGAATAAAGTGTTAAAGCCAGAATGAATATGATGATTACTGTATTTTTCATTTTAATAAATATTAAGGGCGTTTTCTAATTCAACTTTTGTTTGTATTATTTCTAATATAGATTGTATATATTCTTGTTGTTTTGAGTATAATTGATTTTGAGAATTAGTGAGGTTAAAGCTTGAGCTAACTCCTTCAAAAAATTTAATTTGTTCCTTTTTTGCAATACTTTGCGCCAATACCAAATTTTGTTTTGATGTTTGAAATAAGTCCAATGCTAGTTGGTATTTATTTTTTGCAGTTGCCACCTGTAGTTTTAGTCTCTCCGAAGTTTCATCAAGCTCAATTTCAGATTGATTTAAGCTTATTTTTGCTTGTTGCGTTCTTGAACTCCTTTCTAAACTACTAAAAATAGGGACTTTTAGACTGACACCAAATAAAGAGGAATCAAACCAACTGCCTTGATTGTTAAAGAAAATATTGTTATTATTATTGGCATATGTCGAATAGTTTATAAAGGCATTCAAAGAAGGTATGGCTTTGCTTTTTTCATATTTTACCAATAATTCATTGGAAACCACTAAATTGTCGGCAATTTTATAATCAATATGATTGTCTAAGTCAAAATTTTTACCTACCAATCTTAAATCTGTGCTGTTTAATGCAAGATGCTCTAAATTATCTGTCAATAAAATGGGTGTTTCAATGGGAATTCCCAAAGTGAGATTGAGCATTTTTTTTGCAATAATTTCAAATCTGCTGGCTTTGTTCAATTGATTTTTAACTGTTAAAAATGTAATTTGTTGTTGCTCAAAATCCTGAATTTCAGCAAATCCTGTTTCTAAATAAATCTTTGTATCGTTGAGGTTTTTTTCAAGAACCTTTTTATTGTTTTCCAGAATTAAAATAGTCTCATGTGCAACAAGCACATTGCCATAAGCATTGATCACAGCTTCCCTAATAGTTTGTTCTGTTTTTTCTTTGGCCAGATTAGATATTTTTAAATAAGT
>Ga0114949_10001128_pt1 | contig 15882 bp, 14 predicted proteins | sample N074metaG_FD_83505 | JGI IMG/M metagenome (GOLD analysis project Ga0114949, IMG submission 83505) | Deep subsurface microbial communities from Kermadec Trench to uncover new lineages of life (NeLLi) - N074 metaG | ecosystem: Environmental > Aquatic > Marine > Ocean trench > Sediment | place... | reverse complement strand
GCAGAAACCAGTGCATTGGACAACGTCAGGACGGCCAGCGTCGCCAGGCCAAGGCCGAGTCCGTTGACGAAGCTCGTTGTAACAGCCAGCAATGGGCAAAGCCCCAGCAGTTGCACGAGTCCCGGATTATCGTCCCACAGGCCGGCGGCAATTCGCGCGGCGGCGCTGTTTGTGTCACTCATTGGCGTTGTCCGATTCTGCTACGGCGGCGAAGATTTCGTCGCGGTTGTATTCAAAGTACTGCAGTGTCTGGTTGATTGCATTAACGGCCGCGCGCGACGTCACCGAGGCGCCGGTCAATTGGTCGAATGCGCCGCCATCGCGGCGAATGGTCCATGCGGTGCGAACCGGTTCGTCGAGCGAGGTGCCGGCGAATTGCAGAATCCAGTCGGAGCGGCTGGCCTCGATCTGGTCGCCAAGTCCCGCGGTCTCCTTATGCTCGATTGCACGGACGCCTGTCACGACACCGGCAGCATCAATGCCAATGAGTAGTTTGATCGGTCCGCTGAAGCCGTCCGGCGCGGAGACGACGAATACGGCTGCAACCGGCATGTCCTGGTTCATCGCCCTGTAGACAACGGCGCTGTCGCTTCCGGGTAGCGCGTGCGGCGACGGGATGACCAGGGCCGACGCAGGCAGACTGTTGTCGAATAAAATGCCTGACAGGACCGGCGTCAGACTCTGCTCGAGAAATGCCTGCTCATTCGCCGCGATGCGGCCCTTGGTGGCGTAGAAGGTCAATGCGACCAGCGCGGTGCATATCGCTGCAATAGCCGCGAGGATCAGGCCGCTTTGCATGATCGTCGGCGCCGCCGCACCCTGTCTGTCCGCTTCATTCACCGGTTCGACTCTTTTCGCGCCAAATGTGGCCGACAATGCGCGGCTTGGTAATATAGTCGATTGCAGGCGCCGCCATATTCATGATGATTACAGCAAACGCCACGCCATCGGCGTAGCTTCCCCAGCGACGAATTGCATAGATGAGAAAGCCAATGCCGGCCCCGTATATTAAGCGGCCTTTGGGGCTGGTCGCAGCGGAGACCGGGTCTGTCGCGACGAAAAACGCACATAGCATGGTTGCGCCGCTGAACAGGTAGAAGCCGGGGCTTGCGTTGGCTCCCGATTCGATTGCGTACATGATGATCGATGGTACCAGCAAGCCGCCAAATACGCCGAGGGGGATATGCCAGCGAATGATTCTCTTCATCATGAGCCAGATGCCGCCCAGCAGAATGAAATTGGATATCCATTCCCAGCCACGTCCACCGAAGTTTCCCATCATCGGATTGGCGTCGATTTCGGCGAATGTGTGCATGGTACTCAGGCCGGACTTGACGGCATCGAGTGGCGATGCGCGACTCACCGCATCGACGGTCAGGTACTCGGGCAGGCCTCCGGTCAGCGTGTAGTGCAGGGTTTCGAACAGGTCTACGTAGTGATAGTCGATGTCGCCAATTCTCGGCACGGTCCAGAAATTCAGGTACGTCGGAAACGCGACGAGCACCACAACGTAGCCGGCCATTGCCGGGTTGAAGATGTTGAAACCGAGCCCGCCATACAGGTGCTTGGCAACCACGATGCCGAACAGTGCGGCAGTTGCTGTGACCCACCATGGTGTCAGTGGCGGTAACGCAAATGCCAGTATGATCGCCGTAACGACGGCGCTGAAGTCACCGATTGCGTCGCCGATTGATTTGCCGCGGGCGACCATCATCGCTGATTCGCCACCGATACAGAAGGTGACCGCAATCAGCATGTTCAGGATGAGGCCGGGGCCAAAGAACCAGACATGTACGATGGCGGCGGGGATCAGGGCGTACAGCACCTGCCGCATGATTGCCGGGACACTGGCGGTTGGCGCCATGAATGGGGCGTCGCGCCTTACGAATTCCATCTATTCCCCATCGGCATCGCCTTTGTTGCTGCGTTCGATGATGTCCGCGATCGCCCTTGGCCCGGCGTCTCTTGCGGCCTGCTTCTGCGCATCGAGCTGTTGCTCACGCAGGAGCTGCTCTTTCTCGAGCCGTTCCGTATGAGCCACGTACCGGTCTCTTGCGCGTTCGGCCCTGGCGACTTCATCCTCCAGTTCGCGCATGCGCGCCTTGGCCATCTTGAAGTCGGCCGTCAACGGGATATGGCTTGGGCATACCAGGTCACAACATCCGCATTCGATACAATCCATCAGTCCATAGCTACGGAGCTTCGCCTCGTTGTCGGCACAGGCATACCAGAATAGCTGTTGCGGCAGGAGTTGCACGGGGCAGGCTGACGCACAGTCACCGCAGCGGATGCAGGGTTGCTCTTTGCCCGTCCGCTCCGCGCCGGTCAGTACGAGGATGCAGTTGGTCGCCTTCACCAGCGGTATCCTGTCATTGGTTACGGACTTGCCGGTCATCAGGCCACCTATGACCAGGTGGCGTACATTCTCAGTGTAGCCGCCAACGAAATTGACAATATCGGCCGCCGTGGTGCCAATTCTTGCAAAGACGTTCATCGGTGCCGGTATGCCGTCACCGGTTACCGTGGTCACCCTGGAGATCAGCGGCTCGCCCTTGCAAATCCAGCGGTACACCGCGGCTGCGGTAGCCACGTTTTGCACGACACAGCCGACATCGGTGGGCAATCCTCCGCTCGGCACTTCCTTGTTTGTCACCAGTTGTACGAGCTGGTCTTCAGCGCCCGACGGATAGATCGTCGGCACCTGCTTGATCACGATGCGATCGTCCTGCAATTTTGCCATTTCCTCGGCAATCGCATGGATGGCTTCCGGTTTGTCGCTCTCGATCGCCACGAAGCAGTGCTCCACGCCGAGGGCGTGCATCAGGATCTGGGCACCGGCCAGTATTTCGTCGGCCTGCTCCCGCATCAGCATGTCATCGCAGCTAATGTAAGGCTCGCACTCGACGCCATTGAGCACCAGGTGTTCCAGCGGAGTGATCGATGCATGCATTAATTTTTGCGCGGTCGGAAAAACCGCACCGCCGAGGCCGACGATTCCGCCTTGCAGAATTTTCTGAAACAGGATGTCCTGTTCAAATGTTTCAAACGGCACGATCGCTTCTGACAATTCGACGGCGCTGTCCTCGCCGTCGCACTCGATCACGATGCACGGTGCGTTTCCGCCGAGTCGTCGTGACACCGGCCACGGTTCGATCGCCACCACTTTGCCTGACGAAGACGCATGCACCGGCGCACTGATGGGGCCGCCGGATTCCGCGATCAACTGTCCCTTCAACACGCGTTCGCCGATGCCAACGACCGGGTGCGCCGGGTTGCCGACATGTTGCGTAATCGGAATGACCAATTGTTGAGGAACCGGCACGTGCTGAATTGCTTGCGCCGTGGACTTGTCTTTCCGGGCCGGCAATCGCAACCCGCCATGCAGATTGCCGAGGTCGAAAGTCGGCGCGCTCATGTGACGGACTCCATGCTAATGCAGTCCACCGGGCACCTCGGCACGCAGAGTTGACAGCCCGTGCACTCGCTGGCAATTACGGTATGCATGAAATGGCGCGCCCCGACGATCGCATCGACCGGGCAGACATCCTTGCAATAGGTGCAGCCAATACACATTGCCTCATTGATGATCGCGAGTGAATTCGATTCAAAATCAGGGTCGGCAAGCGCGATGGGATCGCGCCCCAGAAGATCTGCCATTCTCCGGATCGTGTCTTCGCCTCCCGGTGGGCACAGATTGATCGCCGCATTGTCTTCGACGACTGCCGCGGCGTACGGCCGGCAACCGGGATAGCCGCACTGCGCGCATTGAATCTGCGGCAGCAGTTTGTTGACCTGTTCAACGAGCGAATCCCGGTCTGCCGGCAGTCGGGACGATGCCCAACTCAATATCAGCCCGCTCACCAGCGCAATGACGGTGATCGTGATGACTGCTGTCAGGACTGTATTCCACATTGATCAGTGTCACTCGCAGCGGTTGACAGGATTCATGGCCGTGCCATGCCCGAGAAACCCATGAATGCCAGCGACATGATGCCCGCGGTCATCAAGGCAATCGCGGTGCCGCGAAACGGGCGCGGCGTGTCGGCCGCATCCAGTCGCTCACGAACCGCCGCAAACAGGACCAGAACCAGCGCGAACCCCAGGGACGCGCCGAAGCCGAAAAATACGGACTGGATGAATCCCTTTGCCTGCTGAACATTAAGGAGGGCGACGCCCAGCACCGCACAGTTTGTTGCGATCAGCGGGATGTAGATGCCCAGTACCTGGTCGAGAAGCGGACTAAGCCGCCGCACCATGATCTCGGTAAACTGCACGCTGACGGCAATAACGAGAATGAAACTGATCGTTCGCAGATATTCGAGCTGCAGCGGTACCAGCAAGTACTGGTGAATGAGGTAGCTGATCGCGGATGACAGCGTAAGCACAAAAGCAGTGGCCAGCGACATGCCGAATGCCGTCTCGATATTGCGCGACACGCCCATGAACGGGCACAGGCCGAGAAATCGCACGAGGACGAAATTGTTGACCAGTACGGTGCCAACCAGGATCAGTATCAGGTCCGACATTGTGAAACTCTACACCGGGACCGGCGTATTGTCCCACAATCTTTCTGGGAAAAATCCGCGCTAGCGAGCGGCAGCCGGCCACCCGCCGCGCAGGCTCCTACGTGACTCGCATTCCCGGTTTCGCGCCCTCGTCGGCAGACAACAGGAAGATGTCCTCACCGCCCGGGCCACTCGCCAGCACCATGCCCTCGGACAGGCCAAAGCGCATCTTTCTCGGCTTGAGGTTGGTCACCGCAACCACCAGCCGGCCCTCCAGTTGCCCGAGCGTATAGGCCGACTTGATCCCGGCGAACACGACCCGCGATTCTTCGCCCAGGTCCAGCGTCAGGCGAACGAGTTTGTCGGCGCCCTCGACCGGCTCGGCTTTGCTAATTCGAGCGATCCTCAAATCCACTTTCGCGAAATCGTCGATCGTGATTTCGGAAACGTCGGGCGGCGCCGTATCAGTGCTTTCCGGCGCTTTGGATTCTGCAATCATTTTGTCGACCTGTGATTGTTCCACTCTCGTGAGTAGTGGTTTGTATTTTGAAATTGTTTGCGCGAGCAGCGGCGTCTCCGCAGCTTGCCAGTCCCATGGTGCCTCGCGAAACAACTTTTGCGACTCGGCAGCGAGCGCTGGAATAACCGGCGTCAGATAAATCATCAGCGTGCGAAAGAGGTTCAGCCCCTGCGTGCAAACGCCCTGCACCTCATCGACATGCTCCTCGCTCTTGATCAGGACCCATGGCTTCTTGTTCTCGATGTAGCGATTTGCCTGGTCAGCGAGTGACATCACGACACGCATGGCCTTGGAATATTCGCGGCGCTCAAAGTGACCTGCTATCGATTCCGATGCCGCCGCAAACTCGTCGAACAGGGCAGGGTCGTCCAGCCTGTCGGCAAGTTTCCCGTCAAAGCGCTTGCTGATAAAACCCGCGCATCGGCTTGCGATATTGACCAGCTTGCCAACCAGGTCGGAGTTGACGCGGGCGATGAAGTCCTCAAGATTGAGGTCGATATCGTCCATGCCGGGGCCCAGCTTTGCTGCGTAGTAGTAACGCAGGCAGCTCGGATTGAGATGATTCAGGAAAGTGCGACCGTTGATGAAAGTGCCGCGGGACTTGGACATCTTCTTGCCGTTGACGGTCAGAAAGCCGTGCGCAAAAACGCTGGTTGGTTGTCGAAATCCCGCACCCTCCAGCACCGCCGGCCAGAACAGCGTGTGAAAGTACACGATGTCCTTGCCAATGAAATGATATACCTCGGTGTCGTGCCCGGGCATCCAGTATTCGTCGAAATCCAGATCTTCGGTCCGGTTCGCAAGATTCAGAAAGCTGGCGACATAGCCGATCGGCGCGTCGAGCCAGACATAGAAGTATTTGTCGTCTGTGCCGGGTATCAGGAAACCGAAATACGGAGCGTCCCGCGATATGTCCCAGTCCCTGAGTCCGGCGGAGAACCATTCTTCGAGCTTGCTGGTAATGTTCTGGTGCAAATCAGCCGCTGCGATCCATTTCCGCAGGCGCTGGTCGAATTCGCTCAGGCGAAAAAAATAATGCTCCGATTCCTTCCAGACAGGGATGGTTCCCGACAGGACAGACACCGGGTCAATCAGGTCGTTGGGTGTGTAAGTGGCGCCACAGACCTCGCAGGCATCCCCGTACTGATCCTCGCTCTTGCAGCGCGGACAAGTGCCGCGCACGAATCGATCCGGCAGGAACATTTTTTCCGGTTCGTCGAATGCCTGTTCGATGGTCTTCGTATAAATAAGACCGGCATCGCGCAGTGCCTCGAACATGCGGTACACGAGTTGCTCATTTTCATCCGAATGCGTCGTATGAAAATTATCGAACGCCACGTCGAATGCCTGCAGGTCCCGGTGCTGCTCCTTTGCTACCCGCGCAACGAGTTCCTCAGGTGCGATGTTTTCTTCGCGCGCCTTGATCATGATCGGCGTGCCGTGGGCGTCCGCAGCGCAGACATAAGTGCACTGATGGCCACGAAGTTTCTGGAACCGGACCCAGATATCCGACTGGATGTATTCGACGAGGTGCCCCATGTGAATACTGCCATTCGCATAGGGCAGGGCGCTGGATACCATCATTTTCCGGACTTTTGTATTCATTTTTCTCGCCGGGCGGGTTCCCGGCATGCTTGTGGACAGGTGTTGCAAAACCAAGATGCGGATGGAGCGCCGGAATTATGCCATGTAAGGCGCTGATGGTCCGGACTTCGTGCGTAATGATTTTGCGACCGACCTGCGGTCCGCTTTATGCCGCCTGAACAGGTCCGAAGAGCGCTGCCTCTAACTCTGGAGGGACACCATTGTGTTTGGACTATTCGGAATTAAAATCGGACAGTGACCGTAAGATCGAGTCCCGACCATCACAGCTCCGCTTCCAGCGCTTCGTCCGGATCGTCGATCACCGATTTGAATCTGGACTTGTTGTTCGCCTGCTGGTAGGCCTCGTTGCCAGATATAACGTTTCGCTCCACGAGGTCCATCAGTGCAGAGTCCATCGTCTGCATGCCGATCGAGCCACCGCTCTGCATTGCCGTCTCCAGTTGATCCAGCTTGCCCTTGCGGATCAGGTTGGCGACACCCGGCGTGTTGACCATGATCTCGAGTGCGGCCACCCGCCCGGGCTTGTCCTTCAGCGGCAACAACTGCTGCGAGATGACGCCCCGCAGAGAGGTCGACAACATGGTACGGATGTGACTCTGCTTGTCGGCCGGAAACGTGTTGACGATTCTGTCGACCGTTTGGGCGGCGCCATTGGTATGCAGGGTCCCCATTACCAGGATTCCCGTCTCGGCCGCCGTCACCGCGATTCCGATGGTTTCGAGGTCTCTCATCTCGCCGACCAGGATGACATCCGGATCCTCACGCAAAGCCGAGTGCAATGAGGCTGCAAATGAATGCGTGTGCACGCCGATTTCGCGCTGGCTGATCAGGCAACCCTTGCGTTCATGCACAAACTCGATGGGGTCCTCGACTGTCAGGATATGACCCTTGAGCCGCTTGTTGATGGCATCGACCATCGCTGCGAGTGTCGTGGATTTTCCGGATCCGGTCTTGCCGGTCACGAGAATCATGCCCTGCGTATGCTTGCACATGTTGTGCACGACCTCGGGCATTTCCAATTCTTCGAGAGAAAGTGCCTTTGACGGGATTGCCCGCATTACGGCGCCGATGCCGTTCAGATGGCGCATGACGTTGACCCGAAATCGTGAGATCTCCGGTATTTCGTAGGCGAAATCGACGCTATCGTTTTTCTCGAACTCGACCTGCTGCTGGCCACCCATGATCTCGTACATTGCCTCCTTGACGAACTCTGTCGACAAAACCTCGTCGTTCAGCGTCATCAGGGAGCCATGCACCCTGACCCGTGGCGGATCTCCGGAAATGAAATGCAAATCGGAACTGTCTTTCGCCAGCGCATCCTTGAGGAATTGATCGATCTTGTTCAAATCAGGACCCTTCAGTTACGTCACTCGTCGGAATCGATCGTCGGCAGAATGCTCGTATCTGTGACGAAGCGTTGGAATTTCTTCTTGTCGAGCGCGTAGCGAATGGCGTCATCTGGATCGACTTCGTTTGCCTCGACGGCTTCCAGCAGTGCCTGGTCCATGAGTTGCATGCCGACGTGCCTGCCGGTTTGCAACTGGGCCGGAATCTGGTGCGATTGATCCGTCATGATCAGTTTCGAGATTGCGCGATTGGCGACCAGAACCTCGAACAGTGCTTTGCGCCCGCGGCCGTCGGGCGTCTTGACCAGGATCTGGGTCACCACCGCTTTGAGGCTCTGCGCCAGAAAACTCTTTGTTTGCTCTCGCAATTCGCCGGGGAGCGCGTCGATAATGCGATCGATGGATTTTACGGCGCTGGTGGTATGCAGCGTGCCGAGGACCAGGTGCCCCGTTTCGGCTGCCGTCATTGCCATCGAGATGGTTTCGGCATCCCGCAATTCGCCGACGAGTATGACGTCGGGGTCTTCCCGCATGGCTGCCCGGACGCCGTCCGCAAAAGAAGTCAGGTGGGTGCCGAGCTCGCGCTGTATCACCTGGCTTTTCTGGCTGGCGTGTACGAATTCGATCGGATCCTCGAGCGTGATGATGTTCAGATTTCTGTTGCAATTGAGCTCGTTGATCATGGCGGCGAGGGTGGTCGATTTGCCGGTACCGGTCGAACCGGTGACCAGGACCATGCCCTGGTGGTAGTTGCAGAAATCGTACAGGACGCGCGGCGATTTGAGTTTCTCCAGCGATGGCACTTCGTTGGGAATGTGACGAAATACGGCGCCAACGCCCGTCGCCTTGCGAAACAGATTTACCCGGAAGCGTCCACCACTCTCGGTAACATATGAAAAATCGAGATCGGTGCCGGTAAAGAAGTGTTCCTTCTGCGATTCGGTCATGATTTCCGTGACGTAGCCTTCCAGCTCAGTATCCGAGAGGTCGCGGAATTTGATCGGCATCAGGTCGCCGTTCATGCGCAGCATCGGCGGGACGCCAACCGCGAGGTGAATGTCGGAACAGCCCTGGGCCAGGCCCAGTTTCAGGAATGAATCGATGCGTGGCATGGAAACTCGATGCTAATTTCGCTCAAAATCATGGATTTGCGCGTATCGTAGGATGAAATGGGTAGGCGTGCCAGTGTGCCAGCGCACATTTTTAGAGTTGAATTTCGTTCAACGCATCCATCATCAAGTCCATGGTCTGATAGCGCTTGGTTTTGTCGACGGTCATGGCCTTGCCAATGAGGCTGGCGTAAGTGTCGGGCACCTCTGGATTGACTTCCTGGCAGGCTTTGGCCTTGCCCTGCACGTGCTGGTACATGACCGACATATGGTCACCGCGACTGTACGGCGGGATGCCTGTGACCATCTCGTACATAATCACCCCGATGCTGTAAATGTCCGCGGTTGCATCGACTTTCTTGCCGAGAATCTGTTCCGGGGCCATGTACTTGGGCGAGCCGATGACATAGCCGGTCTTGGTGAGCTGGGTGTCACCACTACTTGCGGCGGCGGCGACACCGAAGTCGACGATCTTCAGCAGGCCCTCCTGGTTGACCAGGATATTGGCCGGCTTGAGGTCACGATGGATGACGCCTGCCTGGTGAGCGACGGACATGCCGGTGCACATGTCCATCGAGTACTTCAGCGCCTTGTCGAAACTCATCGGTTTGGCATCCGGCATTTCGCCGGTGAGCGTGTGGGACGGGAAGTACTCCATCGAGATGGCATAAGCGCCCTGCAGATGCAGGAAGTCATAGATTCGGATGACGTTCTTGTGCGTGATCATGCGTGAGTAACGCAATTCGTGCACGAACCGCTTCATCATTTCTTCGTCCGACGATACGTTCGTATTCAGGAATTTCAGGATCAATTGTTCGTCGACGACCTGATCCTGCATCAGGAGCACGGTTCCAAACGCGCCCTTGCCAATTTTTTCAATGTACTTGTAGCGGCCGTCAATCACCGCGCCCGGCTCCAGCTTCGATATATCAAGAACTGGCAGCGCCACCGGCGCTGCCAGTTCAACATCGGCGACATCTGCAACCGTGGTCACGTGTGACGACTGGCCCGTTGCCTGCATTAACTTTTCGAGGTCCAGTTCGTCGAGCAACAGTGTCTTCGTCTGCTCCTTCACCTTGCTGGCACGCACGTTTTCAGCAAGAACAGCGGGAGAAAACTTGGCATCGATTTCCTTGATGCCCTGTTCGGCGCTATCGATGATCGTCTTTTCGTCGCTCTGCTTGAGCTTTTCCAATACGCTGCGCACGGTTTCGGCGTGTCGTTCATCCGCAAGATGCGAAATTGCCTTGATGGCCTCGACCTGGATTTGCCGCTCGGGTCGTTTGAGCATGGGGACAATTTTCGAAATAACGTCGGCGTCACCCAGCTTGCCCAAAGCGCGCACGATCACCGGGTCAGTCTTGGGATTGACACCCAGCATGCTCACCAGTTTTGGCAGCGCTTCTTTGCTGCCAATCTGCGCCAGCGCATCCACTGCACGCTCGCGCACCCACCAGTCCTCGTCGTCCGTGGCGCTGATGAGCGCAGCGACTGCGGTCTCATCCTTGGCAGCATTGAGAATTTCGATGGCGGTGCGGCGAATTTCCTCATCCTCGCTCTTGATCAGTTCGAGCACGGACTGGATAACCTTTGGCCCGCCGATTTCCGCCAGGGCATCGCCCGCCCTGGCACGGACCCACCAGTCGTCGTCCTTGATGGCCTCCAGCAAATCCCCGATGGATTCCGGGTCGCAGACTTCGTTGAGAACCTCGACTGCGGATCGTCTCGTATATTCGGACTCATCCTTTAACGCTGTAACGAGCAGTTTGACCGTATCCGGATGTTTGGCCTTGATCAGAACCTCGACTGCCTGGTTCTGCACTTCCAGGTCGGGGTCCTGCAGCAGCTTCGCCACCTTCTCGATATTAATGTGCCCCTTACGCTTTCCCAAAGCACCCAGCGCCGCTCTTCGCACCAGTTTGTTGGTATCGTCAAGTTGCATTTCCAGCGCCCGGTTTATTTCATCCCGCTCGAATTTCGACAATAGCCGGATCAGATGAATTTTGATCGCAGGGTCCTTGCCACTCATTCGAGCGATCAGGTCCGGAACCATATCGGCGGCTACGATGTCCTCGATGATGGAAAAAAGGGATGCTTTTTCCTTCGGTTCCAGTTCGTAGGCGCGTTTCAGCAACTCATGTACGCTCAGGCTCTTCTTGTGAACTTTGAGAACTTCGATCAGCGCCGGCTTTGCCACTTCCGGTTCATCGAAGAATTTGAGCAGGGTATTGGCGTTGTAATTATCGCTGCTCGACAGTGCCCACGCCGTGCCCGATACAACGCGTTCGCCGCCATCGGCCAGGCCGTCCAGGTAAAAATTCAGGGTCTTGTCGCTGACATGGCTCGCAAGAATATCGACAAACACCATGGTGTGGTGTTTATCGCTCATCGCAAGGGCATCGATGATCTTGGGGATGACCCTGGGTCCGATATTCTTGAGCTTTTCGATCGCCTTCTGGGCGATCGATGAATTGGTGTCGGTCTCGCCCACCAACTGGTTAATCGCCTGATCGGATCTGAAGCCTGCCAGGATGGCCATCAGATGGTTTTCGCGGCTGCGTTCATGCGAAAACGATCACCGGTGATCGCGTCGATACAAGGCGCACGGGGACGCACAGCGCAGGTGATTAGCCTCCGTGCACGCGATTCGATTTGTGCCCTGGTCAAATACACCATCAATTACATGTTTGATCGAGCGTACTGGAGGGTAGGTTGACACTCATTGGCCGATTCCGCAGTCGCTTCCGTACTTACTCGCGTGGCATTATGCCATATCGACTAAACACAGGATGTGAACCCGGCTGCACCAATACGCAGCAATTTTTCGGCTTCCGGGCCTTTTCGTGTCCGTCAATCTGGTTACAATACCGCCCATGGACGCCCATGGGGACGCCCGCTCAGGAATCTTACCTAATGCAACCGCGCGAAGTGTGACTTTGTCTGCAGAATCTGAATTGATACAAGGCATTGGAGCTATCGTACTGCCCGATATCGGTCATACCGTGGCCGCGGTCGGCCGGGTTACGAATGCCGTATTGAACAGCGGGAAAGCCTCGATTGAAATCGAACTCGGTTTTCCGGCAAGCAGTATCCATGCCGCAATCGTGCAGGCTGTCAGCGACGGAGTGCGATCGGCAGTCGAGGTGGACGAAGTCGCGGTATCCGTGGCTACAAAGATTGCCGCACACGGCGTACAACGCAATTTGAAGCCGCTGGCCAATGTGCGCAACATCATTGCCATCGCATCCGGCAAAGGCGGCGTTGGTAAATCCACGACGGCGGTCAACCTGGCACTGGCCCTTGCCGGCGAAGGGGCGAAGGTTGGCGTACTGGATGCCGATATTTACGGTCCCAGCGTCCCGCTGATGCTTGGTGTGCCCGGCCAGCGCCCGAGCAGTGATGACGGGCAATCCATGAACCCGTTGAGCGCGCATGGCATCCAGGTGATGTCGATTGGATTTCTGATCGATGCCGACCAGCCGATGGTCTGGCGAGGACCCATGGTTACCCAGGCATTGAACCAGATGTTGCAGCAGACGCACTGGTCCGATCTTGATTACCTGATTGTCGACATGCCTCCGGGCACCGGCGATATACAGCTGACGTTGTCGCAGAGCGTCCCCGTGAGCGGTGCGGTCATCGTCACGACGCCGCAGGACATTGCGTTGCTGGATGCTCGCAAGGGATTGCTGATGTTTCGCAAGGTTTCGGTCCCGGTACTGGGCGTCGTCGAGAATATGAGTACGCATGTGTGCACCAGCTGCGGCTACGAGGAAGCGTTGTTTGGCAGTGGCGGCGGGTTACAAATGGCGGCCGATTTCGATGTCGAATTGCTTGGTCAGTTGCCACTCGATCTGCGCATTCGCGAGCAGACCGACAGTGGCAATCCCAGTGTGGTCGCAGAACCCGGGGGAGCGCCGGCTGAGGCCTATCGGGCGACGGCCAGGCGCATGGCCGCCAGGCTCGCGTTGCAGGGCAGGGATTACAGTCATAGTTTTCCGAAAATCGTGGTTGAAAACACTTGAGTATCAAGTCCGATCGCTGGATTCGGCGCATGGCGGCGGAACATGGCCTGATCGAACCATTCGAGCCCGGACAGGTACGCGAGGTCAACGGGGAACGCATCGTTTCCTACGGCACCTCCAGTTACGGCTACGACGTTCGTTGTGCCGACGAATTCAAGATATTCACCAATATAGAATCGGCATTAGTCGATCCGAAGTCATTTGACGAGTCCAGTTTCGTCGACAAGCAAAGCAGCATCTGCATCATTCCGCCGAACTCGTTCGCCCTGGCGCGCACCATCGAGTATTTCCGCATCCCGCGCAATGTGCTGACAATCTGTCTCGGCAAATCGACCTATGCGCGCTGCGGCATCATCGTCAATGTCACGCCGCTGGAACCCGAGTGGGAAGGCCACGTCACACTCGAGTTCTCGAACACGACGCCGTTGCCGGCCAAAATCTACGCCAACGAAGGGATCGCACAAATGTTGTTCTTCGAATCCGACGAGGAATGCGAAACCTCGTACAAAGACCGGGGTGGCAAGTATCAGGGCCAGACCGGCGTTACATTACCCAGGGCCTAACCGGCATTTGCGGCTCCATTCTATAGATTACTGTCCGATTGCATCCCCGAGAATCACAAGACTCAACGCTGTACCTACATTGTTAGAGGCAGCGCTCTGCGGACCCTTTCAGGTGGCATAAAGCGGACCGCAGGGAGCCATCCTCCTGGAAGGGTCCGCAGAGCGCTGCCTCGGGGACTTGCCACATCCATTGATCCTTAAAGGGCCGATTTCTTAAGGATTTCGTGCCGGAGTCCGGTCTGAGCTGCGAGGTCCCCTTTGGGGGGAATAAAGCGGACCGCAGGGAGCCATCCCCCCAAAGGGGACCTCGCAGCTCAGACCTTGGTTTGGCGAGATCATTGAAGAGATTGCCGATTCGGACGAAATCGGACAGTGAACGTAAGATCGAGTCTCGCCCATCACACTTACGAGTATTGCAATGGCTCGTCCAGCCGCTTGCCATCCAGCCACGCGACGCCATCGCGCAGACAAACCCGGCCCGACACGAACAGTCGCGCAGCCTCAGGATAAATCTTGTGTTCCACGGCCAGTACCCTTGCCGCGAGTTGTGCCGCCGAATCCCCTGGCATGACGGATACCCGGCCCTGGATGATGGCCGGGCCGCCGTCCAGATCTTCGTTCACAAAGTGCACCGTGCTGCCGTGCCACCTGGCGCCGGCATCGATGGCCCGCTGGTGCGTGTCCAGACCGGGGAAGCGGGGCAGCAGGGAAGGGTGGATATTCAGAATTCGTCCGTCGAAGTGATTCACGAAGAAAGCGCCAAGGATACGCATGAAACCGGCCAGGATGACCAGGTCCGGCTGGTACCGGTCCAGCGTCTCGACCAGGGCGGCATCAAACTGCTCACGCTGCGGGTAGTCCTGGTGCCGGATGCATTCAACGCTGATATTGGCGTTGCGCGCACGCTCAAGCCCCGCGGCGTCAGCCCGGTTGCTCAGGACGACGGACAGATCCAGGTCCAGGAGTCCCGCAGCCGATTCGTCAATGAATGCCTGCAGATTGGTGCCGCTGCCGGAAATGAGAACCGCCGCCGATCGCCTGCTCAAACGTAATCAACCTCGCCGGCGCCCTCGCGGATGGTCCCGAGGCGCCACGCTGATTCACCGCATGTGTGCAGCACCTCGATCGCTGCATCGACCGCCGCATGATCCACGACCACGACCATACCCACGCCGCAATTGAAGGTGCGGCGCATTTCGTCGGTTGCGATATGCCCTGATGCGGCCAGCCAGTCAAAGACGCCATCGGGTTGCCAGCTGCTGACATCAATTTCCGCGTGCAGCTCGCCATGCAGCATCCTGGGAATATTCCCGGTCAGGCCACCGCCGGTTATATGAGCGATACCCTTGACGGCCACCGCAGCAATGAGGCGCAACACCGATTTGACGTAAATCCGCGTCGGCGCCAGCAACAATTCCTCGACCGGCATCCCGCCGACAGTTCGGTCGCCGGCGATCTCGAGCACTTTGCGAATCAGCGAATAGCCATTCGAATGAGGGCCGCTGGAGGCGAGCCCTATTACTGCGTCGCCGGCTGCAATGGCACTCCCGTCTATCAGGTCCTGACGTTCGACTGCACCGACGCAGAATCCTGCGAGATCGTATTCGCCGTTCGCGTACATATCCGGCATTTCCGCAGTTTCTCCGCCAATCAAAGCCGCCCCGGCCTGCCGGCAGCCCTCCGCGATTCCGGCAATTACTTCAGTGGCCACGTCCGCATCGAGCCGCCCGCAGGCGAAGTAGTCGAGAAAAAACAGCGGCTCGGCGCCCTGGACCAGTACGTCATTCACGCACATTGCGACCAGGTCGATGCCGATCGTATCGTGTCGATTCAACTGATGAGCTAGTTTGAGCTTGGTGCCAACGCCGTCAGTGCCGGAGACCAGCACCGGTTCCGCATATTTGCCCGGTGGTAGCGCATACAGGCCACCAAAGCCGCCGAGTCCGGCCAGGACCTCCGGGCGCCGTGTCTTTGCGACGAGCGGTTTGATGCGCTCGATCAGGTCATTTCCGGCGGCGACATCGACGCCGGCGTCTTTGTAGGTGAGAGGCTTGGTTGTCATTCTGGCGAACCGTTCGGCTCCTTGGTGATGCCCGATTCCATGCGTTGCGGGCCGTCAGCGGGCAGTTGCAAACAATGAGTGGCAAATCCTGCGAGGGCGATATAATAGAACTTCGTTTGGGATCGGGAAACCACCTTTTCGTATTCG
>Ga0114949_10001125_pt1 | contig 15916 bp, 12 predicted proteins | sample N074metaG_FD_83505 | JGI IMG/M metagenome (GOLD analysis project Ga0114949, IMG submission 83505) | Deep subsurface microbial communities from Kermadec Trench to uncover new lineages of life (NeLLi) - N074 metaG | ecosystem: Environmental > Aquatic > Marine > Ocean trench > Sediment | place... | reverse complement strand
TTCGGGTTGGGCACCAGCACGGTCTTGACGTCGGGCTCGCGCGATTTCAGCATGAACGGGCCGGTGCCGTTGGCGTGGCGGGTGGCGTAGTTTTCCACGCCCTTCCTGACATCGATCGGGTCCTCGGCGCCGTGCGCCTCGGCCCAGCTTTTGGACATGATGAAAACGATGTCGAGCTTGCGGTCGAGGATCGGGTCGGGGCCGTCGGTGACGATCTCGACCGTGAAATCGTCGATCTTGCGGACTTCCCTGACAGTCGCCACGGCCGAGGTGAAATCGGAGCCCGGCTTGCGTACCCGCTCGAAGGAAAACACCACGTCGTCGGCGGTGAACGGCGACCCGTCGTGGAAGGTGACGCCCCGGCGCAACGTGAAGCGCCACACCTCGGGGCTGGGGTTGGACCATTCGGTGGCCAGCGCCGGGCCAATGGACAAATCGCCGGCGCTGCGCACCAGGCCCTCGAAGATGTTGCTGTGGAAGCCGACCGTCAGCGTTTCGAACAGCCCGTAGGGGTCCATCATGGCGATGTCGCCCTGGAACGCCCAGCGGAAGGTCTTGGCCTGCGCCGGCGCCGCGATCAGCACCGCCAGCGCGAGGGCCAGCGCGAAGCGTCGCATGCGCTATTTCACCATGATGGTGATCTTGTTGGAGATCACCGCCGGGTCGTGCGGGATGTGGTTGAGGTCGCCCAGCAGCAGTTGAATGGTGTGTTCGCCGGGCGCGAGCTCGATCGCGGTCTCGGTCTGGCCGCCGCCGAAATGGCGGTGGTTGTCGTCCGCCGGCACCGCCTCGTCCATGTCGGGAAGCGGCGCGTCGACGATAAGATGGTGATGGCCGGTCTTGGCCTTTTCGGTGCCGGCCGGGGCCACCCCCATGCCGCGCAGGCCAAACACGATGGTGACCGGCGAGGACACCGTGGCGCCGTCCGCCGGCGCGATGATATAGGCCTCGGCCCCCGCCGGGGCCATCGTGCGGTCGCCCGCCGAGGCCATCGCTGAGCCCGCCGTAAAAGCGGCCAAGGCCGCCAACGAAGCCACCAAATTCCGCGTCATGAACACCTCCCACGTTTTCGTGACCGCCCTTGCGGCGGCCCTCCGATGGTCCCAATTATCGCCTGCCGTCCGGTTCTGGTCTAGCATGTCGGTGAACAAACGCGACGGAAGGCCCCGATGCATGAATTGATCCCGTGGATTTTGGTTGCCTCGGCCATTCTGCTCGGCGCGCCGGCGCTGAGCATCTGGGCCATCGTCCGCGCCACGCGAACCCGCGACGAGGTGGCGGGTTTGCGGACCGAGTTCGCGGCCCTTCGCTCCGCCTTGTCGGCGAGGGACGCGGGACTCGCCCCATCGCCGCCGCCGCCGCCGCCGCCGCCGCTGCCTGAAACGGAAACCGCCGCGTCACCGCCGCCACCACCCCTTCCGCCGTCGCCCGAACCCAGCGTCCGACCGCCGACCCCATCGCTGGAGCAACGTTTCACCTCGCGCTGGATGGTCTGGTTCGGCGCGGCCACGGTGGCCCTGGGCGGGGCGTTCCTGGTCAAATACGCCATCGACATGGGCCTGTTGAGCCCGGTCGTGCGCTGCGTGCTGTGCTACGCATTGGGCGCCGCCTTAGTGGTGGGCGGCGAATGGTTGCGCCGCCAACCGTCGCAGCGCGCTTTCGCCTCGGTCGGCGCGGCGCAAATCCCGCCGGCGCTGACCGCCGCCGGCATCGCGCTGATGTTCGTCAGCGTCTACGCCGCCTTCGCGCTTTACGGGATCGTGCCGGCGCCGGTGGCCTTCGTCCTGATGGTGGCGGTGGCCCTGGCCGCCATCGCCTTGTCCCTATTGCATGGGCCGTCCATCGCCTTTCTCGGCATCCTCGGCGGTTTCCTGACGCCGGCCCTGGTGTCCACGCAAACGCCCTCGGCGCTGGCCCTGTTTTCCTATCTGCTTTTTCTCACCGTGGCCGGGCTGGGCGTGGTGCGCTACCGCGCCTGGTGGCCAATCGCCTGGCTGACCTTGTTCGGCGCCACGGCGTGGCCAATTCTGTGGTTCGCCGTGTCGTGGCATCCGGGCGATACGCCGATCCTCGCCATCTACCTACTGGCGACGGTCGCGTTGTTCGTCCTGGTTCGGCACGGTTTTACCGTGCCCCAAGGCGCGCCCGGCGACTCGTGGCTGACGCGATTCGGCGCGGTCCCGCACACCGACCGGCTGGTGTGGAGCGCCGCCGTGGCCGCCGCCGTCCTGACCTTCGTGCTGGTGCGCGTCGACGGCTACGGCGCGGTGTCGCTGATCGCGCTGGCGCTGCTCGGCGCCTTCATGCTGGTGGTGGCGCGGCGCGAGGCCAACCTGGACCTGCTGGCGCTGCCCGCGCTGGTCGCCACCTTGGGGCTGCTGCTGAGCTGGCACCTGCCGGAGATCGTCAATCAATACGGCTATGTGGCGGGGACCGCGGGCTGGCGCTATGAGCTTGGCCTGGGGCCGATCCTTCCCCCCACCCTGATCCCCTACGCCACCGTGTGCGCCGGTTTCGCAGCGTTGTTCGCGGCGGGCGGGTTTATCGGCCTGTGGGGCGCGCCGCGCCCGGCGCGCTGGGCCGCCGTCTCGGCGGTGGCGCCGGCGGCGGTCCTGGCCATCGCCTATGGGCGCATCGCGGCGTTCGAGATCGACTTCGCCTGGGCCGTGGTCGGCGTCGCGCTGGCCGCGCTCAACGTGGCGGCGGCCGAGCGCGTCGCGCGCCACCGCGCGGTGGCGGGAATGGACGGAGCGCTGGCGGCTTATGCGCTGGGCGCGTCCCTGGCGCTCGGCCTGGCCTCGACGATGGCGCTGGAGCAGGCCTGGCTGACCGTGGCCCTGGCCCTGCAACTGCCGGCGCTGGCGTGGATTCACGACAAGCTGCGCGTCGACGGCCTGCGCCGCGTCGCGCTGGCGGTGGCCGCCGTGGTCCTGGCGCGGCTGGTGCTGAATTACCGCGTTCTCGACTACCCCCTGGACGGCGTGCCCGGACTGGACTGGATGATCTACGGCTACGGCGTGCCGGCGCTGGCTTTCTGGAGCGCGGCGCGGCGCTTCCGGCGGCTGGCCGACGACTATGTGGTGACCGTGTTGGAGGCCGGCGCGCTGGCCTTCGGCGTTCTGCTAGTGACGTTGCAAATCCGCTACTGGGTCGCCGGCGACTTGACCGGGAGCTACGCGCTTCTGGAACAGAGCCTGCAAACCATTGCCTGGCTCGTGATCGCCTATGGCCTGTACCGGGGCCGGCAACGCAATCCGCGCCCGGTGGCGGACTGGGGCTGGCGCGCCCTCGCCAGCATGGCGGCCACGCAAATCGTCCTGTTACAGGTGCTCGCCGACAACCCGTTGTGGAGCGGCGAGGCGGTGGGTTCCTGGCCGGTGTTCAACCTGTTGGCCCTGGCCTACGGCGCGCCCGCGGTCCTTGGGTTTTTGTTCTTCCGCGCGGCGCGCCGCAACGGCCACGGCGTGCTCGCCATGATCTCCGGCGTCCTCGCGCTGGTCCTTATATTCGTCGAGCTGTCGCTCGAGGTGCGGCGCGCCTTCCACGGCTCCCTGCTCGACGTGGGCGCGACCGGCGACGGCGAGTGGTACGCCTATTCGGTGGCTTGGCTGGTCTATGCCGGCGCGCTGCTGGCGCTGGCCTTGTGGCGCGGCTTCGCGGCGCTGCGCTATGCATCCCTGGCCATCGTCACGCTGACCGTGGCCAAGGTCTTCCTGTTCGACATGTCGGAACTGACCGGGCTTTACCGCGCGCTGTCGTTCCTCGGCCTCGGGCTGTGCCTGATCGGGATCGGCTATCTCTATCAGCGCTACGTGTTCCCGCCAAAAACGCCAGCACCGGCGCTGCCTCTCAGCCCTCCGACAGGCACGACGCCATGACCTCGGCGACCGACTCCATCATCTGGAAATAGGCGTCGGGTCCGGGCGCGAACGTGCCGGCGAGGGGGTCGATGACGCTGGCTCGCGCGCCGGTGCCCTCGATCACGGTCCTCACCATCGCCGATTCGAATTGCGCCTCGCTGAACACGCAGCGCACGCCGAGGCGCCCGATGGCGGCGCGCAGGCGGCGCAGGCGGCGCGCGCTGGGCGGGTGCTCCGGGCTCACCGTGATCGCGCCGACCGCGTTCAGTCCGTAATGGTGCACGAAATAACGCGTCGAGTCGTGAAGCAGAATGAATGGCCGGTCCGCCACGGTTGCCAGTTTGGCGGCCAGGTCGCGGTCCAGCGCCGCGAGGCGCGCGGTCAGCGTCTCGGCGTTGGCCGCGTAGGTCGCGCCGTTGGCGGGATCGAGCGCGGCGAGTTGTTGCGCGACATGGCGCGCCATGTGGGCCGCGTTGGCCGGGCTGAGCCAGACATGGGGGTCGTCCGGGCCGTCGTCGTGGTCGTCGTCGTCGTCGCGCCATACGCCCGCCGCGCGCGCGTCCAGCAACAGCATGTCGTCGATCGCCATCGCCTCGATCACTCGCGTGGTGGCGTCGAGACGGGCGAGGGGGCGTTTCAGAAATCCTTCCAGCGCGCCGCCGACCCACACCACCAAATCGGCCCTGTTCAACGCGGCGGCCTGGGATGGGCGCATCTGATAGCCGTGCGGCGAGGCCCTGCCGCGCACGATCAGTTGCGGCGTTCCCACGTCGCCCATCACGCCCGCCACCAGGGAATGGAGCGGCGCGATGCTGACCACCACCGACGGCGCGTCGTCGGCGGCGGCGGGCGCGACCGCCAGCCAGCCCAAGGCCGCGACGGCAAACCACGAGACGCGTGAAGGGGTCGGCATCCGCATGGGAAGGCGAAATCCTCGATTAAACAAGCGCATCGTAATGTTATAGTATAACATAACGTTCGGAACGCCCAACGTCGGATAGGGAGCCGTGATATCGCCATGGCCGGATATGTTCGGTCGTGGGTCATCGGACCGGCCGCCTGACGGCGGCTGCTCATCCTTCGACTAGCTCTGGATGAGGTGGTTCGGGTACTAACTTTGTACCTCATGCCGGGCAGGGCCGAAGGCCCGTGTCGAAGCATTCTCGCGAACGAAGCACGCGGTGGGAATCGATACGAAACGATGGCTTCAGGACAACATACAGCACCGCCAAAAAGTGACGAACGGTCCGACGCCGGCGAGCGGCTGATCGAGGCGCGGGATTTGTGCCTGCGCTACGCGGCGCGCCACGTCCTCGACCATGTCGATATGGACGTGACGCGGGGCGAGATCGTCACCCTGGTGGGGCTCAACGGCTGCGGCAAGTCGACTCTGGCGCGCGTCCTGCTGGGTCTGGTGGCGCCGGACAGCGGGACCGTCTGGCGCGCGCCGGACCTTCGCGTCGGCTACACGCCCCAAGACCTGGCCATCGACCGCACCTTGCCGCTCACCGTGGCGCGGTTTCTCACCCTCGGCCGGTCGGTGCCGCGCGACCGCCTGATCGAAGCGCTCGGCGAAGTCGGCGCCGAAGGCGTGATCGACAATCAATTGTGGGAAATCTCGGGCGGCGAGTTGCACCGCGTGGCGCTGGCGCGGGCGTTGTTGCGCGAGCCCGACCTGCTGGTCCTCGACGAGCCCGTGGCCGGCGTCGATGTATCCCGCCAGGCCGACCTCTACGACCTGATCGCGCGGATCCGCGACCGGCGCGGCTGCGGCGTGCTGCTGATCTCGCACGATCTCAATCTGGTGATGGCCGCCACCGACCGGGTGGTGTGCCTGAACCACCATGTGTGCTGCACCGGCCGTCCCATGGAAGTGGTCCGCGACCCCCAGTTCCAGGCGCTGTTCGGCGCTTCCATCGCGCAATCGCTGGCGGTCTACCGCCATGACCACGACCACGACCACGACGATTCGGGCCGCGTGGTGTCGGCGGAGGAGGAAACGCCGTGATCGACGACTTCTTCCTTCGCGCCATCCTCGGCGGTCTTGGCGTGGCGCTGATCGCCGGGCCGCTGGGATGTTTCATGGTGTGGCGGCGGATGGCTTATTTCGGCGCCGCGTTGTCCCATTCGGCGCTGCTCGGCGTGGCGTTGGGGCTCGCGCTGGGACTCAGCCCGACGGTCGGGATCACGCTGATGTGCCTGGGCGTCGCCTTGTTGATCGCGGCGCTCGAGCGCCAGCGCCGGTTGCCCAGCGACACCATCATGGGGATCGTCGCCCATGGCGCGCTGGCTTTCGGGTTGCTCGCCGTCGGCATGATGGAATCCTTGCGCGCCGACCTGATCGGCTTTCTGTTCGGCGACATATTGGCCATCGGCGAGATGGACCTGGTGCTGATCTACGGCGCGGCCATCGCGGTGGGGGTGGTGCTGCTGGCGATGTGGCGGCCGCTGCTTTCGGCCACCGTGCACGAGTCCCTGGCCGCGGTCGAGGGCGCGCCGGTGGGCCGGGTGCGGCTGCTCTACATGCTGTTGATCGCCCTGGTAGTGGGGGTCGGCATGAAAGTGGTCGGCCTGCTGCTGATCGTCTCGTTGTTCCTGATCCCCGCCGCCGCCGCGCGGCGCCTGTCGGCGACGCCGGAACAGATGGCCTGGGGCGCGGCGGCCATCGGCGCGGTGTCGGTGGTCCTGGGGCTGCTCGCCTCGCTTTATCTCGACACGCCGTCGGGGCCTTCCATCGTGGTGGTCGCGACGATCATTTTCGCCGCCACCCTGGCCTGGCCCGGCCGCTCCGCGCGACGGTCCGCATGAGCGCGCGCGCGACCGCGACACGCGATCCGTTCGTCGACCACGACCACGACCACGAACAATGCGTCAACGGCGCCATGGACGCCGCTGTCGCCTTGTGCGCGCGACGGGGCGCCCGGCTGACGCAACTGCGCAAGCGCGTCCTCGAACTGGTCTGGCATTGGCACCGGCCCATCGGCGCCTATGAGATCCTCGACCGTTTGCGCGAGGACGGCCGCGCGTCGGCGCCGCCCACCGTGTACCGGGCGCTGGCCTTTCTCAGCGACCATGGCCTGGTGCACCGCGTCGACTCGCTCAACGCCTATATCGGCTGTCCCTCACCGGACGCCTTCCACCGCGCCCATTTCCTGATCTGCCAGGATTGCGGACAGGCGGCCGAGATCGACGACAGGGACCTGCGCCGCGCGCTCCACCGGGGCGCCCGGCGGGCCGGATTCGAGGTGCGTGGGGAGACCGTCGAGATCACCGGCGTGTGCGGCCGCTGCCGGGATCGCGCCGATCCGTGAGACGGGCTGGTTTCGCCGCCCCGTTTCGGTTAGGTTGCGCCCCCGGAAAGGACCTCGGATGGCGCGATTTGTTGCGGTGGCGCTGCTCGTCTTGGCGGCGCTGGCCCCGATAGCCGGCCATGCCCAGGACGACGCGGACGCGACCAACCTCGAAAAATACCTGACGGCGGACGTGCTGGAACTGGCGTTTCCGGACGCCGACCGTTACGGCGCGGTCGAGGGCGACCCGCCGGCGGCGCCGGTCTACCGCGGCGACGACCTGGTGGGCTACCTGTTCGAAACCTTCGATCTGGTTCGAAGCGTCGGCTTTTCGCGCAAGGAATTCAATCTGATCGTGGGCGTCGGTCTGGACGGCATCGTGCGCGGGGTGCGTCTGGTCCGGCACGCGGAACCGATCGCGATCCTGGGCCGTACCGACGACGATTTCCACGTCTACCTGACCCAGTTCCCCGGTCTCGACATCCGCAAGGGGGTCAGCGTGGTGATCGCCATGTCGGGCGGCATCCTGGAGGGCGAGAAGTTCGCCCAACGCACCACCGCCGGCAACGCCACCGACATCGTCCAGGTCGATGCCGTTTCGCGCACCACGACAAGCTCGGTTCTGTTCAGCGACGCCATCGTGCGCGGATCGCGGATGGTCGCGCGCAGCCGCGGCTTCCTCAAGTCCGCGGCAATAGGCGGGCGCGCCCTTGAACTGGAGGCCTTCGAGCCCGCCACCTGGCCGGCCATGGTGGCCGACGGTTCGATCGGACACCTGTCGCTGACCCACGGCGCCATCGCCACCGCGTTCGACGAACAGGGCGGCAAGCCGCCGCGCGACGTCAAATCGTGGAAGGAAGACCAAACCTTCGTCGATCTGTACATGGCAATGGTCACGCCGGCGGGGATCGGCGTGAATATCCTCGACCGCACCTGGCACGACCAGTACACGGCCGGGCGCGGGGTCGACGACCTGCTGCTGCTGATCGCGGTAAGTGGCGGCTATTCCGTGTTCGACGAGGAGGCCGAGGACGGCGCCTTCACGCGCCTGCAACTGGTCCAGGGCGAGAAGACCATTGCCTTGCGCCGGTCCATGAAGAAGCGACTGCCGTTCCTCCATGCCAAGGAGCGACCGAACCTGGACGAAATCGGCCTGTTCTTTCTGACCCAGGCGGACGGCCTCAACCCGGTCGAGCCGTGGCGCCTGGAATTGCTGATCGAGGGCGGCGAGGAGACGCCGAGTTTCGCCAGCTTCGCCATGCCCTACGAGCTGCCCGACAGGTTCATCAAGGAGGTGCCGGTCGAGGAGGTTGCCATGGACGAAACTGGCGACGCTTCGGGTATCGACTGGCGCCAGGTGTGGCGCGACCACCCGGTCAAGATCGCCTTGCTGGTGGCGACCTTGGCGGTGCTGACCATCATCCTGTCGGCGCAGGACGCGATTTCGCGCCGGCGGCGCCTGCATAAATGGGTGCGGATCGGCTTTCTGGCCTGGGTGCTGGTTTGGATGGGGTGGTACGCCGGCGCGCAACTGACCATCATCAACCTGCTGACCGTGGCCCGGTCCCTGGTCGACGGGTTCCGCTGGGACTTCTTCCTGATCGACCCGCTGATTTTCGTGCTCATGGCGTTTGTCACCGTGGGGCTGTTCCTGTGGGGACGGGCGATCTTTTGCGGTTGGCTGTGCCCCTTCGGCGCCTTCCAGGAACTTCTGAATAAAGCCGCGCAAGCTATTGGAATAAAACAGATTACTATTCCGGAAGCTCTTCAAGAGCGCCTGTTCGCGGTCAAATATCTGATCTTCATGGGTTTGCTGGGCGCCACGTTCTATTCCTTCGATCTGGCCATTGCCGGCACCGCCGTGGAACCGTTCAAGACCGCGATCACGTTCCGTTTCGACGCGCCGTGGCTCGCCGTGATCTATGCCGTGGCGCTGCTCGGCGCCGGGTTGTTCGTCGAGCGCTTCTATTGCCGCTTCGTCTGCCCGCTGGGCGCGGGCCTGTCGATCCTGGGCCGCGTGCGCATGTTCGACTGGCTGAAGCGCCGCCCCCAATGCGGCAGCCAATGCCATGTCTGCGAGAGCGTGTGCCCGGTGGGCGCGATCAAGCGGAGCGGTGAAATCGACATGAACGAATGTTTTTATTGCCTCGATTGCCAGGTCACCTATTACGATGACCACCAATGCCCGCCGCTGATCGCGCGGCGCAAGCGCGCCGACGGGCGCGCCCGAAAGCGCCCCGCCGCCGCGCCCGCGATCGTGGACGAGGCCATGCGCCAGTCGGCGGAATGAACCGAACCGGGAAGAGTCGCACCATGACCAGACCAAATATCGCTCCGAACAACGTCCGAACCCGCGGGGCCGTCACGCGCCGCCGCGCGCTGGCGCTGTTCGGCGCCGCCGCCGGCCTGCCGCTGACCGCCGCCGTGGCCGGGGCGCGCCCGCCCGCCGGCGCCTGTCTTTATAGGTGGCACGGAACCGCGTTGGGCGCGGTCGCCCAGATCACCCTGTGCCACGAAGACCGCGCCGAAGCCGAACGCATCGTCGGGCTGTGCGTGGACGAGATCGCGCGCCTGGAAAAGGTCTTCAGCCTGCACCGTCCGGACAGCGAACTGGTCCGCCTCAACCGCGACGGCCGGCTCGACGCGCCGTCGCACGACATGGTCAAGCTGCTGACCGAAAGCCAGAAGTTCGGCGCCCTGACCGAGGGCGCTTTCGACGTGACGGTGCAACCCCTGTGGCGGGTCTACGCCGACCATTTCGCGGCCAACCCGGACGACGACGCCGGCCCCGCCCCCGACGCCGTGGCGCGCGCGCTCGGCCGGGTTGATTACCGCGCCATGGATATTGCCGCCGGCGCGGTGGTCTTCACGCGCGACGGCATGGCGGTGACCTTGAACGGCATCGCCCAGGGCTACATCACCGACCGGGTCGCCGACTTGTTGCGCGCCAACGGCATCGGCGCGGTGCTGCTGGAATTGGGCGAGACGCGGGCGCTGGACCGCCACCCGGAAGACCGGCCGTGGCGCATCGGCCTGACCGATCCGCGCGATCCGGCCAGGATTTGGCGCACGGTCGAGTTGGAAAATCGCGCGGTGGCCACGTCGGGCGGGTATGGCACCCGGTTCGACAGCCGTGGCCGCTATCATCACTTGTTCGACCCGCTCAGCGGCGCCAGCGCCGGCCAACAGATTTCGGTGTCGGTGATGGCGGCGCGCGCCACCGTGGCCGACGCGCTGTCGACGGCGCTTTACGTGATGGCGCCGGCGCGCCACGCCGCGCTGGTCGACTCGGTGCCCGACATCACCGCCTTCATCACCCCGGCCGACGGCGACACGCGGCGTCTGACGAGCTGATCGCAAAGCCATGCACGATCTGGTGATTCGCGGCGGCACCGTGGTCGACGGCACCGGCGCGCCGCGCCGTGTCGAGTGCCTTGGCATCGATGGCGGGACGATCGCCGCGATGGGCGGCGATGTTGGCGCGGGCCACCGCGAGATCGACGCGGACGGCTTGCTGGTGATGCCGGGCTGGGTCGATATCCACACCCATTACGACGGTCAGGTCTTGTGGGACCCGTATCTGACACCGTCGTCGTGGCACGGCGTGACGACCACCGTGTTCGGCAATTGCGGTGTCGGCTTCGCCCCGGTGCGTCCGGGCAGCGAGGGCTATCTGATCAACCTGATGGAAGGCGTCGAGGACATCCCCGCCGAGGTGCTGGCGGCGGGCATCGACTTTCGCTGGGAATCGTTTCCGGAATATCTCGACGTGCTGGCCGGCGCGCCCCGGGTCATGGATATCGGCGCGCAGGTGCCGCACGGGCCGCTGCGCTTCTACGTCATGGGCGAACGCGGCGCGGACCACGCCGAGACGCCCACGGACGACGAGATCGCGGCCATGGGGGCCTTGCTGGAGGAAGCGCTTGGCGCCGGCGCGCTGGGTTTCACCACGGCGCGAACCACCAAGCACCGCGCGGCCGATGGTCGGCCGACGCCGGGGCTGTCGGCGGGCGAGGCGGAACTGGCCGGCCTCGCGGCGGCCATGAAGCGCGCCGGCGCCGGCGTGATCGAATGCAATTCCGACCTCGGCGACGGCGAATTCGAGATTTTACGCGCCATGGCCGAACGGGCGGGGCGCCCGCTGTCGCTGTTGCTGTTGCAGATGGACCATGTGCCGGAGCGCTGGCGCCGCACCCTGGCGCAAATCCAACAAGCGAACCGGGATGGGGTGCGCGTCACCGGACAGGTCGGTTGCCGGCCCATCGGGATTCTCATGGGGCTGGACACCAGCCTGCATCCCTTCGTCGCGCATCCGGCCTGGAAGGCCTTGGCGGACCTGGCGCCGGACCAACGCCTGGCCCGCCTGCGCGCCGACGCCGATATCAGGCGCGCGCTGGTCGAAGACCGTCCCACCGACGAGGATTCGCGGTGGATGGCGGGGGTCCTGGCGCGCAGCTACGTGATGGGCGATGCGCTGGACTACGAGCCCGACCCGGCGACGAGTCTAGGCGCCACCGGCGGCGATATATGGGCGCGGGGGCTCGAGGCAATGATGGCCGACGAGGGACGGGGCCTGATAATGCTGCCGTTCGAGAACTACACCGACGGCAATCTCGAGGTGGTGCGCGAGTTGCTGGTGGCCGAGAACACGGTGTGCGGGCTCGGCGACGGCGGCGCGCACGTGGCGACGATCTGCGACGCCAGCTACCCCACGTTTCTGATCAGCCATTGGGCGCGCGACCGGACCCGCGGCGAGGGCCTGCCGCTCGAATTCCTGGTCCGCAAGCAAACCCTTGAGACCGCGCGGACCTACGGCCTGCTTGATCGCGGCGTGCTGGCGCCGGGCTACAAGGCCGATATCAATATCGTCGATTTCGACGCCCTTGGCCTGACCCGGCCGGAACTGGTCCATGATCTGCCGGCCGGCGGCAAGCGTTTCGTGCAGCGCGCCACCGGCTACCGGCACACGTTCGTCTCCGGCGTCGAAGTGGCCCGCGACGGCGACCATACCGGCGCCCTGCCCGGCGCCCTCGTCCGCGGCGCCCAACCCACCCCCGCCCGCCGCGCCGCCTGATCTTCATGCCGCGCCGGCGGCGTCCGAATCGCTCCTAATAGTCGATCCGCGTGTTTTTCGGTATCGCGACGGTTGCGCCGCTCCGGTGGGTTTCGACCGCGCCGCGTCAGTGTGACCACGATCACGAACCGTTGAAAAACAACGCGAAAATCCCTATTTAAGCGGCCCGCGTAGTGCGACTGGACCATGTAAAAGTACCGCCAGACCGGCATATTCCTTAAGTGCCATGCGGAAGGGCGTGCCGCCGAGCGATTCCAACGAAGGAGGCGAAGCGATCAAGAAGCGATCGAACACGGACAAATCCGCTCCCGCGGAGACGCGCCCGAAACCGCCCGCGGGCCGCCGCAAGGCCCTCAAGGTGCTGGTCGTGGAAGACAGCACGGTCAACCAAACCGTCATCGTGGCCATGCTGCATCGCGCCGGGCATGTCGCCGACGTGGCGAGGGACGGCCTCGAGGCGGTCGATGCCGTGCGCGACAACGGCTACGACCTGGTCTTGATGGATATCCAGATGCCCACGATGGACGGGGTTAGCGCCACGCGCGAAATCCGGCGCTTGCCGGGCGGCAAGGCCAACGTGCCCATCATCGCGGTGACCGCCGATGTCGTGACGGGAAGCCGGGAGCGGTTCCTCGCCGCCGGCATGAACGATTACGTCCCCAAGCCGATCCGACTGGCCGACCTCTACGCCGCCATCGACCGCTGCGTCGGCATACCCTGTTAGAATTTATCCCGCGCCGGCGTTCGGAGCGCCCCGTCAGTCGCCGATCTTGATCATCAGTTTGCCGAAATTGTCGCCGCGGAACAGGCGCAAGAGCGTTTGCGGGAAAACCTTGATACCGCCCTCGACGATGTCGTCGCGGCACTTGAGGCGGCCGTCGGCGCGCCACGCGGCCAAGTCCTTCAGCATGGCCGGCCACATGTCGCGGAAGTCGAAATAGATGAAGCCTTCCATGCGCGACCGGCGGCCCAGCAGGTTGAGGTAGTTGGCCGGCGCATACAGCGCGCTGGTCGCGTTGTATTGCGAGATCGCGCCGCAGATGACCACCCGCGCGCCGACATTGATGCGCGCCAGCGCCGCGTCGAGGGTCTCGCCGCCGACGTTGTCGAAGAAGATGTCGATGCCGTCCGGGCACGCGCGCGCCAGCCCTTCCGACACGCTTTCCGCCTTGTAGTCGATGGCCTCGTCGAAGCCCAATTCCTCGGTCAGGTAGCGGCATTTGTCCGCCCCGCCGGCGATGCCGACCGCGCGGCAGCCCTTGATCCTGGCGATCTGGCCGACATGGGCGCCGACCGACCCGGCCGCGCCCGACACCAGCACGGTGTCGCCGGATTTCGGCTGGCCGACCTCGATAAGCCCGCAATAGGCCGTCAGCCCGGCGATGCCCAAGGTATTCAGATAGGCGTGCAGCGGCGCGATGGCGGTGTCCGCCTTCATCAGCCCGCCGCCGTCGGACACCGCGTATTCCTGCACGCCGTCGAGCCCCGCCACGCAATCGCCCACCGCGAAGCCGTCGTTGTTGCTGGCCACCACCTCGCCCACCGTGAGCGCGCGCATTACCGAGCCGAGCGGCAGCGCCGGCACATAGCTCGCGCGGCCGTTCATCCAGCCGCGCATGGCCGGATCGACGGAGATGTAGGCCATCTTGACCAGCACCTCGCCGGGACCGGGCACCGGCACCGGCGCCTCGTCCAGCTCCCAGTCGCTGTCCTTGGGCAGCCCAACCGGCCGCGCCGCCAGCTTCACCCGATGATTGATCGCCGCGCTCATGTCGTCCTCCCGTGATCGTCCACAATGACCGACGCGCCCAATAGCACGGCCGCCTCGCGGCCGCCATATTCGCGGTGAGTGGCTCGGTTTGGCGCGCTATTTCTGTTCTTAAACGGACTCGTCGATGAGCTACAGGTGCCGGGTCAAATCCATCCGTCGATGCAAAACGCGCACAATCTCGATTCCCGCCGATGATTCCCGATAGAAAATAAAATGTGAGCCGCTTGCCTTCTTTCGGTAGCCCACGCGGACATGCCCTATATCGCGGCCCTGTTGCTTCCCTTGCGCAAGGCCATGGCAGATGTCGCGCAACGCTCCGACATAGTGCTCGGCCTGAGCGGCGCCCCATTGTTGGGCGGTGTAATCGTAGATTCCTTCAATGTCATTTTGAGCGGCGGGCGAGAATATAATACATAGCGTAATTCCGGTGGTCACTCTCCCGGGCCTAAGATGCGGGGTCGCGCGTGAGGCGCCCCAATAGGCCATAGAAAAGGAGAGTGACCATGGTGGAGTATGTGGGATTGGACGTATCGAAGGAAGAGACGGCTTTTTGCGTGAAGGACAAGGACGGAAAGGTTCTGGCTTCTGGCAAGGTTGCCACGGATCCGGACGCCCTGTTCGCGGTGCTCGGGAAGCATTGTCCGTGTCCGGCCCGCGTCGTGATGGAGACCGGGACGCTGTCGGGCTGGCTGGCGCGGGAGTTGCGCAAGCGTGGTCTGGCGGTCGATGTGATCGACGCCCGCCAGGCGCACGCGGTGATGCGTCTTCAGCACAACAAGACGGATGCGAACGACGCCGATCTTCTGGCCGAGATTGCGCGCACCGGGTTCTGCCGCCCGGTGGCGGTGAAGAGCGAGGCGGCGCAAGAAGGGCGGATTCTTCTCAAGGCGCGGGCTCACCTGGTGCGCCGGCGGCGCGATACGGAGAACACGATCCGGGGTCTTCTGGCGTCGTTGGGCATCCGCTTTCCCAAGGGGGCGGGCAAGCTGGCCGGCCGGGTCCGCGCGGCGCTGGCGGAGCGTCCCGAGCTGAAGCCGGCGATCGAGCCGCTGCTGTCCACGGTGGCGGCGTTGAAGGGCGAGATCGAACGGCTGGACAAGGCGGTCATGGCGCGGGCGAAAGACGATCCGGCGTGCCGCTTGCTGATGACCGCGCCCGGCATCGGGCCGGTGACGGCGCTGGCCTACGTGGCCACCATCGGCGACGCGGCGCGCTTTGCCAAATCGCGCGCGGTGGGCGCCTATGTCGGGCTCACGTCGCGGCGCTGGCAGTCGGGCGAGATGGACTACTCGGGGCGCATCTCGAAACACGGCGACGCCATGCTGCGCGCGCTGCTGTTCGAGGCCGCCAACAGCCTGCTGACGGTGGTGCGCCGGGCCCATCCGCTGAAGGACTGGGCGCGCCGGGTCAGGAAGCGGACCAGCCACAAGAAGGCCTGCGTGGCGCTGGCGCGCAAGCTGGCGGTGATCCTGCATCGCATGCTGATCACCGGCGAGCTGTTCCGCTGGCCGGAAAAGCAGGCCACGGCGACGGCGTAAACGACCACGAGGAGACGACAGCGGTTCCGCGCAAGCGGAAGACCCGTCCCCGCCGGGCCGGTGGCCAAGGCGATCCCGCGACGTTGGTTGCAAGGCGGACCACCATCCGCGATTGCGCGTAATACCTTGGGAGGCCGAAGCCAAAGGGCACTATCATGAAGCGATCCGGCGAACGCGCCGGCGACGACTTCGCAGACAACCGTGTGCCCGGCGGAGACGAAAGGTTCGGAAGAGCTTGACGGAGAGACCGGAATTAGACAACCAATGCTCATTGATTAGTACCTATGCGCCCAATCTCTGAGACCGATGGACATGATTTTCCACGGCTGATCGGTGAGGCTGTTCCATGCGAAGCAACAATGATCGACGATGTCGTTATATGA
>Ga0114949_10001123_pt1 | contig 15920 bp, 12 predicted proteins | sample N074metaG_FD_83505 | JGI IMG/M metagenome (GOLD analysis project Ga0114949, IMG submission 83505) | Deep subsurface microbial communities from Kermadec Trench to uncover new lineages of life (NeLLi) - N074 metaG | ecosystem: Environmental > Aquatic > Marine > Ocean trench > Sediment | place... | reverse complement strand
TGGGCGACGTCACGACCGGTTCGCTGGCGGATGCGCTCTTCGATGGACGCCGTATTGCCGAGCGTCGCAGACATCAAGAGGAAACGACTTCTTTCCAGAATCAGGAGCGGGACCTGCCAGGCCCAGCCGCGGTCGCGGTCCGCAAAGTAGTGGAACTCGTCCATGATGACGTAGGGCGCATCGGTCTCCAGGCCCTGTCGCAACGTCATGTTGGCGAGAACTTCCGCTGTGCAGCAGACGATCGGTGCCGACCAGTTGATCGACGCGTCCCCCGTGAGCAGGCCGACATTCTCGGCACCGAACTCGTCGCAGAGGGCGAAGAATTTTTCGCTCGTCAAGGCTTTGATCGGCGCTGTGTAAAAGGATCTCTTGCCCTCACACATTGCTTTGAAATGGAGGCCCAATGCGACCAACGATTTGCCCGAGCCCGTCGGCGTACTCAAGACGACGTGATGGTTCGTCATGAGTTCGAGCAAGGCCTCTTCCTGGGCGTCGTACAGGGAGAAACCCGCGTCGGTGCACCATCGCGTAAAGCGATCGAGAATCGCATCGGCATCGGAGATTCCGCCTTCGGGCACCCAGTCGATCAGGCGCCGACGTTCTCGAATCATCCGGATCGCGCTTTCCGGAAGAGATCGCGCGTTGCGGCCAGGAGCTTGGCGGCGTTCCTGCGAAGCAGGGAAGAGATCGTGGGCTGTGGCAGCGTCGCCATCAGGCAAGTGATGTTGTCGAGGCCGCCCGCCTCTTTGGCGGCGTCGATCAGGCCGCCGACCGCGGCTTCGGTGTCGATCCGTTCGGGGGTCAGACGACGGATCTCGTCGTCCTCGACTAGCCCGTGGAGGCCGTCCGAGCAAAGCAGATAGCGATCGCCGGGCATCACCCGTAGCGGTGCGACTTCGATTTCGACATCCTCTCGTACACCGAGCGCACGCAAGACCTGATTACGGCGTGGATCTTCGCGGGCATCCCCGGCGGATAAAATGCCTTCCCGAACCAACGCAACGACCAGGGAATGGTCTTCGGTCATCGCGTCGATGGATCCATCGCGAAGCCGATAGAGGCGACTATCTCCCACATGCGCCACATAGGATCGCTCACTCGCCGTCAGCAATAGGCAGACCACGGTCGTGCCCATTCCGTCGAGAGTGCGGTCCTTGCGGGCGGCCGTCAGGATGGTCCGGTTCGCCGCCGCGATGGCGTGGGTCAGTCGCACGGCGGGCTCATGGTCGCCCTCATCGATCAGCTGGCCCAGCACGTCGACCGCCATTTGGCTTGCCACCTCGCCCCCCTGATGGCCGCCGAGTCCGTCGGCCACGACAAAGAGAATTTCTCGTCGGTTCGCGAGGTGGAAATGGGCGTAGGCGTCCTGATTCGTACGTCGCACACGGCCGACGTCCGTTGCCCCGGCGATCCGCAGGACGCCGTGGGTCCAGGCAATATTCTCTGGTTTGGCTGAAGGAAACGTCGACACGGAAGTCCTTGCTTGGCGTTCGAGTGTAGGCCGGATGCGGATCGAGGTCAGTCGTTTCGCGCGCCGGCGGAAGCGGTCTCGGGTATGCTGCTTCGCTCGAAGGGATCCACCCGGGACGGACGGAGTCGAGAGAGTGAAGCGAGCGGAAAAGGCGGCGCGCATCCTTCGGATTTTGGATGATCTGTATCCGGAACCTCCGATTCCGCTCGACCACGAGGATCCCTTCACGCTGCTCGTGGCGGTTCTGCTCTCGGCGCAAACGACGGATGACCGCGTCAATCTCGTGACACCCGGGCTCTTCGCGTTGGCCCGGACGCCGGCCAAGATGGCGAAGCGTTCGACCCCACAGATCCTCGAGCAGATCCGGTCGTGCGGTCTCGCGCCCGGCAAGGCCCGGAATATCAAGGCGCTCTCCGAAATTCTGGTGCGCGAACATGGCGGCGTCGTGCCCGCCGACATGGAAGCACTCGAAGCCCTTCCCGGGGTCGGACACAAAACGGCGAGCGTCGTTCTCATTCAGGCCTTCGGTCTGCCGGCCTTTCCGGTCGACACCCACATCCATCGGCTTGCCGCGCGTTGGGGACTCTCGGACGAGAAGAACGTCGACAAGACCGAACGCGACTTGAAGGCGGTCTTTGCGCGCGAGGCGTGGGCTCGAATCCATCTTTCGATGATCTATTTCGGTCGTGAGCATTGTCCGGCGCGGGGGCACGACCTCTCGAAATGTCCGATCTGTGGCTGGGCCGCGACGAAAAAGCGCGTCTTCGAAGAAGAGCGATCGGGTGGCGGTGGGCCTCGTTCACGCAAGGCATGGACTCGCGGGAAATCACGCTCATGACGAGAATCGCGATCTCGCTGGGTTTTCGTCAGGCGCGGCAGATGAGCACGACCCGACCGATCAGTTCGGCGGGCGGTTCCACGGCGGGTTCCGTCAATTCGATGCGACGACCGACGACCTGAACGAGCCGAATTCCCTCGCGGGTCCGGACGAATCCTTTGGCTCGCAGTAGATCATCACGGCTGAGCGAGGCTTCGATTTCCGCACTGGTCATTCCATCCGGCGGATTCCATTCGCTCGTTTCGAATTGTTCATGATGATGGGGTTTGGCTTTCGGGGCTGGGCCACTTCGATCGAATACGCCGGCATCCGGTGGGAAGAGCAGATTCAAGTCGATCTCTCCGCGCACCGCGTGCACAAAGGGTGCTTCGGGTTCGATCTGGCGCAAGCGCGCCTCGATCGCCGGCCATTCGGCCTCCGGTACGAGATCGATCTTGTTCAGGATCATCAGGTCCGCGGATTGGACCTGGTCGGTGAAGGTGCCTTCGAGGTCCCGCCCCTCGCGAAGCTGTTCGGCGTTGACGACGACGACCGCCATATCCTCGCCGATGAAGTCGCAGGCGGGTTCTCGCCAGAAATTCAGTTGGGTGTCGTAGGGGAGGGCGACGCCCGAGGTCTCGATCACAAAGCGGTCGGGGTCGACCTCGCGGTGTAGCTCGGTGAGCGTCTCGAGGAGATCATCGCTGAGTTCGCAGCAAACACATCCGCCCTCGAGTTCGACGTAGGCTTTGCCGCCTTCGCCGAGGAGCGCGCGGTCGATTCCGAGTTCGCCGAGTTCGTTCGAGATCAACGCGATCCGGATGCCGTTCTCTTTCGCGTGTTCGAGGAGACGCTGGACGACCGTTGTTTTTCCGGAGCCGAGGAAACCCGACAGAACGAGGGCAGGGACTCTTCGTCCAGCGGCGGGCGCCGCCTTCGCCGTGGGCTCGCTCTCGTTCATGTGGCGCCCTCCCGACTATTCCGCGTGGAGCAGGGCGAAGGAGATAGCATTCTGCTGGCCCTTTTCGAACTCTTCTCCCGGATTCGCACCGGCGCTTTCCCCACCGCGATGGCCGCCAGGCGGGCTATTCTGACGATCCGCCCGCAGCGCGGATGAGGAGGATGTTTTGTCGGATCGCGAACTGGATCTCTTTGTGATCGGAGCCGGTTCGGGTGGCGTACGGGCAGCTCGATTCTCCGCAGCGCTCGGTGCACGGGTCGCCATTGCGGAAGATCGATATCTCGGAGGGACCTGCGTCAACGTCGGTTGCATTCCCAAGAAACTCTTCGTCTATGCGTCCCATTTTCGCGCCGAGATGGAAGACGCGACCGCGGGTTTTGGTTGGACCGTGGGATCGACCCATTTCGATTGGCCGACGCTTCGAGACAACAAGACCCGGGAAATCGAGCGACTGAACGGGATCTACGAGGGGCTGTTGCGAGACGCGGGCGTTCAGCTCGTCGACGGTCGAGCGACGATCCTCGATCCGCATCAGGTTGAAGTCGACGGGAAACGCTACAGCACGGAGAACATACTCGTTGCCACCGGAGGCTGGCCCACGGTTCCGAAAATTCCGGGCGCCGATCTCGCCGTGACCTCCAACGAAGTATTCGCCTTGGACGAGTTGCCGGGCAAGGCGATCATCGTGGGCGGCGGCTATATCGCGGTCGAGTTTGCCTGCATTTTTCAGGGGCTGGGCATCGACGTCGTCCAGCTCTACCGAGGGCCACTCTTCTTGCGTGGCTTCGATAGTGATGTCCGCAGTCATCTTGCGAAGGAAATCCGCGGTCGCGGGGTCGATCTGCGTTTCGACATCAATGTCACCGCCATCGAGAAGACCGATGCGGGCATTCGGGCCGTTTTGACCGACGGCGGGACGCTCGACGCGGACCTGATCTTGTTTGCGACAGGCCGCCATCCGAATGCCGAGAAGCTCGGTCTCGAAGAGCTGGGTGTCGAGTTCGGAAAGGCCGGCGCGATCGTCGTGGATGAATACTCACGGACGAATATCCCGAGCATCTGGGCGATCGGGGACGTGACGGACCGGATCAACCTCACCCCCGTCGCGCTGCACGAGGGCGTCTGTCTTTCGCAGACGCTCTTTGCGGACAATCCGCGCTCACCCGATCATGAGAACGTACCCGCCGCGGTCTTCTCGCAACCGCCCGTAGGCACCGTGGGTTTAACCGAGGCCGAGGCGCGCGAGAAATACGACTCGATTGACGTCTACCGGTCGACGTTTCGGGCGCTGAAACACACGCTGACGGGCAGCGACGAACGGACGCTGATGAAACTGATCGTCGATCGCGCCAGCGACCGCGTGATCGGATTGCACATGGTCGGACCCGAGGCGGGCGAGATCATCCAGGGCTTCGCGGTTGCGATCAAAGCCGGTGCGACGAAGGCGGATTTCGACGCCACCCTTGGCGTCCATCCGACGTCGGCGGAAGAGTTCGTGACGATGAGGACGCCCGTCGGCGATTGAGATGCGCGTCGAAGTCCTCCTGGTGATCGGATCCCTTTTCTTGTCGGCGAGCCCAGGCTTGGCCGATCCATCCGACACGAATGCTGCGGCGCCCGAGGTCGAGGCGGTCTACGACCCGTATCGCGGCATGGATCGCGACGGGCGAATTCCCCGCGTCGACAAGGCACTCTACGTCGACCGGCCCGACCGATGGCGTTATGTGCCCGAGGGTCGGATCAAACCGGGCAATTTTCTGGAGCGCTTCCTCGTTTCCAGTTTCGTCGTCCCGATCTTCTTCAGCAACTCGGATGTGGGGACCGGTTTCGGATTGGCGCTGACCGACATCGATTTTCGGAAACAGCGTCGACGCGAATTTCTCGGCGGTTTCTTCTCCTATACGACCGAGGGGCAACAGAGTTATGTGCTCCGGTGGCGACGTTGGTCAAAGCATGTCGAGGTGCCGGGCGGCGGCATCTTGCAGGAGGAGCGAAGCTTTGTTCGTGCCGGGGGTGGCTACCGAAAGACCCTCACGCGACGTTTCTTCGGAATTGGCTCGTCGACCCAGGAGCGCGATGAAACGAGCTTTACCGACGAGGTCGTATTCCTCGACATCGGATTCTCGAGGTCGCTCGAAGGCCGCTGGACGGATTTCGTCCTCGACCTTGGCGTGCTCGGCGAGGGTCATCGTCTGGATCGGGGTCGTGTCGGGGGAAAGCCGTCCACCGACGATCCATTGCGAGGCTTTCCTGTGCTCTTTGCCGAAGCGGACCGAAGCGCGCTCGGCTGGTTGAAGGCGGGTCTTCGTTGGGACACGCGCGACAGCCAGTGGAATCCCTATCGCGGGACGGCGATCGGCGCGAGGGTGGATGCGGCGCTGGCCCAGACGGACGGCGACGTCGGCGCGATCTACACCTTCTTCGCGGACCAGATCTTTCCGGTCTGGCCCGTCTTCCACGATGGGGGAAGCGAAGAGGAAGAGCATCCGCCGACGGATAGCATCGGCTTCCACTTCGAGAATCGCTTGAGTTCGGGTGACCTGCCCTTCTTCGTGCGCCCGAGCCTCGGCGGCGAGAGAATGCTGCGGGGCTACATCGAGGGCCGCTGGCGCGACGATGCCGCGTGGGCCGCCGCCATGGAATATCGCTTCTGGCTGATTCCTCGAGGATTTACGATTTGGCGCCACATTCGCGTCGAACGCTTGGGCGCCGCTATTTTCTACGAGGTGGGCGGCGTTGCCGGAGACGGCTTCGGACTTTTTCACGAACGCGTTCGCCAGAGCTATGGCGTCAGTGCGCGCGCGACACTCGAACGCGCGGCGCTCTTCCGAGCGGATTTTGGCTTCTCGGAAGAGGGCTTCATTTTCTCGGCCGGCTTCGGTCTCTCCTTTTAGAGCGCGCCGCAGCGACTGCTAGCTTCGCCCCATGACTCGTGCCGACATCACAGCGTTGCTCGACCGCTATCAGACTCGTCATTCGAATGAGACGGAGACGATCGATCGGTTCCGAACGCTTCTCGACGACGAGCGCTGTTTTTTTCGAGACTGCTTCCCGGGCCACATGACGAGCTCGGCCTGGATCGTTTCGCGCGAATCGGGCTCGGCGCTTCTCACCCATCACCGGAAACTCGAACGCTGGCTGCAACTCGGGGGTCACGCGGATGGCGAGACCGATGTCTTGGCTTCCGCTCTGCGTGAAGCGGAAGAAGAGTCGGGACTGCGCAATTTTCGGCCGATCCCCAACGCCGGAATCGTCGAAATCCTGGACCTCGACATCCACGCTATTCCGGCGCGGGAGACCGAACCGAAACATCTCCACTACGACATCCGTTTTCTATTCGATGTCTCGCAGTCCCAGCGGATCCGACACCAGGAAAACGAGTCAAAGGAAGTCCGGTGGTTCTCGACGGAGGAAATCGCAGCTCGATTCCACGAGGAGAGCCTGCTTCGGATGGCCCGGAAAGCCGCCCTTTGGCTCGCTCGCGAACCGGCTGGGCCAGCCTGAAGGAGATGGATCCTTCCCTCTGGGGGCGAACTTTTCGCCTACAAAGGGTGCCTCATTGGGCGACATGAACCGAAGATTTTGTCGTTCCGGCATTCAAAATTGGCTCTTCCGGCCCTCAGTTGCGCGAGAGCCTTATCTCGGCCGAATGAGAGATGGCGCAGTACTCGCGGTCACATGTATGGTATAATCCCCTCATATTTAAGAGTGGAGGTCGCATGCGGCGACAGGAGTCCACAGAACTGACGACAGGACCGACCGCCATCCGTGGGATGCCCGGTTCGATGACGCTTCATCCATGGGGTGGCTTTGTCGGTTTCATCGCGCTGACCCTGGCGATGCTGCTGAGCGCTTCGAGCGGTTTCGCCGAGTTCGCGAGTTCTCCGGCCAGGCCAGCGCCTGCCGTCTCGGAGTCCCCGTCGCCGTCCCCGGCGGTCCCGCAGGCGGTTTCGAGTGCAACCGACGGCGTGGAGTTGGCCGATCCTCTCCGCGCGAATTCGACTGAACCGAAGCAGGCGGAAGGACAGCTCGCGGTCTCTCCCCCGAACGAGGAGCGATTGCCGACTTCGCTCGTGAAGCTCCTTCGCGTGCCCCAATTCGGCGCGAGTTCCTGGCAGGCCCTGACCACAGACGAACTCTTGGCCGCCGCGGTAGCGACCGGCACGAATGCCGATCTAGAACCTCTCAATCCCTTCCGCAAACGCAAGCGAGATCTCTTCGTCAGTGAGCGACCGGTTTCGATCGGAAATACCGAGATGTTGCTGCGCTTGCGCGTGCGGGCCAAGATGCGCAGGGCGATGTCCGTCGAGCTTCGCTTCTAGGACTGAAGTCCCTCGCGCTCTCGCCCTCACGGCCGCGTCGACGCCAGCTATGCTTCCGCCCCATGCAAGACCGAGTCGACGACCTCCTTTCCTTCATCGATCGTTCCCCGACGCCCTATCACGCCGTTTTCGAGGCGACGGTGCGCCTTGATCGTCTGGGATATTCTTGTCTCGACGAGACCGAGCTCTGGTCGCTCTCGGCGGGGGATCGACGTTATGTCCTCCGAGCCGGTGGAAGTCTTGCGGCGTTCGAAGTCGGGACGGCGTTGCCGGCCGAGGCGGGTTTTCGAATCATCGGCGCCCATACGGATTCCCCCAACCTTCGCATCAAACCCAACCCGGACGTGCATGCCCACGGCGTGCATCAACTCGCCGTCGAACCCTACGGCGGGGTGCTCTTGCATACCTGGCTCGATCGGGATCTCTCCCTGGCGGGCCGCATAACGATTCGAGAAGGCGAGGGAACGAGAACCCATCTCATCGACTTCGCGCGCCCTCTGCTGCGGATTCCGAGTCTGGCCATCCATCTCTACCGCGAACTCAACCAGGAGGGATTGAAGCTCAACGCCCAGAAACACATGGTTCCGCTCTTCGGTTTGGCTGAGGACGCGGAGCTCGCCGAATTGCTCGTCGAAGAATTGGCTGCGAAAGGAGCCTCCGTGTCGGATGCGTCCGATCTTCTCGCCTACGATTTGATGGCCTACGACCTTCAGCCGGCCGCCCGTTCGGGCGCGAAGGATGAATTCATTCATGCGGCGCGTCTCGACAATCTCGCCTCGAGCCATGCCGCGCTGTCGGCGCTACTGGCCGCGAGTGAAGAAGGCAGTACAGCGCGTACTCGCGTCGTCGTCCTCTACGACCACGAGGAAGTCGGCAGCCGCAGCGCTCAGGGTGCGGGCGGAACTTTTCTCAAGGACACCCTGGAACGCATCTCGAACAGTCTCGGCGCCCGACACGGCCAGGAGATGGCGCGCGCCACGGCGAGGTCGTGGATGATCTCGGCCGATATGGCGCATGCCGTGCATCCGAACTACGCCGATCGACACGAGCCGGGTCATCGCCCGAAAATCGGCGGGGGTCCTGTGATCAAGACCAACGCGAATCAGTCCTACGCCACGGACGCCGAAAGTGCCGGGTTCTTTCTGGCATTGTGTCGCCGGGTCGATGTCACGCCGCAGAATTTCGTAACCCGAAGCGACCTAGGCTGTGGCTCGACGATCGGGCCGATCAGCGCGGCGCGGGTGGGAATTCGGACGGTCGATGTCGGAAACCCGATGCTCTCGATGCACTCGTGCCGGGAGATGGCGGGCGCGGCGGACGTGGAGCCGATGATCGCCGTCCTCACGGAGTTCTTCGGCGGCGACTGAGTCCGGTTGCGAGGTCGATCGAACCCCGAGCCAAGAAGAGTCCGCACCTCTCCCTCCCCCTCTCGCGCTCGATTGGAGCGGGGTTAGGCGGAGAGCAGGGCGCGCCCGATGACCTTGAGTTCGAGAATCGGCTTCACACCCTCGAAGATCGGCAACACCATCGCGTCGACGACATAACGACTGATGGGGTACTCCTCGGCATAACCCCAGCCGCCGTGCATGAGCTGGCCCATCTGGGTGGTCGAAACGGCCACGTCACAAGCGAGGAGTTTGGCCTGCGCGGCAAGCGGGCTGGCCGCACGCTCGTCCTCGTCGAACGCACGCGCCGCGGCGTAGGTGATTGCGCGCGCGCCCGCGATCTGGGCGGCCATCTTGCCAAGCGTATATTGAGTGAGCTGGAACTCCGAAATCGGCCGCTCGAATTGTTTGCGGTCCACGACGTATTTCGCGGTCTCCTCGAGGGCCGCCTGGGCGAGACCGCAGCCACGACCGCTCGTCTGGAGCCGACCTGCGGCGAAGCCCGCCATCTGGAGATAGAAACCGCGGCCTTCGCCCTGCTCGCCCCCGATGAGATGGTCGGCCGGCACGAAATAGTTCTCGAAGTTGATCGTGTAGGAATGCATTCCGCGGTAGCCGGGTGTCGCATCGGCCTTCCCGACGAGACGTCCGCCGCCGGGTTGTTTGCATTCGAAGGTATGTTCGCGGGACGGCTCCTTGGGAACCACGAAAAGCGACAATCCCTTGGCGCCCTTCGAGAGGTCGGGATCGGTGCGCAACAGGACGGCCAGCACGTTCGCGCGACCGGCGAATGTGCACCATGCCTTTGCACCGTCGATCAGCCAACCCTCGACGCCATCGACCGTGCCGCGGGTTGCACGGCATCGAACGCCCGAGACGTCGGAGCCGATGTCGGGTTCGGTGACCGAGATGCCCGCCATGATTTCTCCCGAGGCGAGTTTCGGGAGCCAATATTTTTTCTGCTCCTCGGTGCCCCCGCCGAGCAGCGCCTTGGCCAGGATCTCAGGTCGCGTGTTCAGCGAGCCGGCGGCGGCGAGTGAGGCGCGCGAGAGCTCCTCGGTCGTCAGGATCATGGCGAGGTTGCCCATCTCCACGCCGCCGTATTGCTCGGGAATCGAGAGGCCGAAAAATCCGAGCTCGGACATCTTTTCGATGAGTGCCTCGGAAACCAGCTCGTCCTCGCGATGGATGCGCTCGGCGTGGGGCATGACTTCTTGGGCCGCGAACTCGCGGACCTGGTCGCGAACCTGTTCGTGCATTTCGTCGAGCACCCAATCGTTGACGCCCCGGGTCTCCGCCACGGATACCCCGATCTCGCGCAGGCTGGCCTCGGAGACCGTGCGGCGGAGGGCGGCGCGCGTTGGTGCGGGGAAGGCGGCTTCGACCGCGTCGTCCCCGATGCCCAGATCGTCCGCGGCCGACGAGAGGCGCTCCTTCAGATTGGACATCAGCTCGCCGACGGCCGCGATGGCGGTCTTCTCGCGAATCGGCGTCAATTTCCCTGCCGCCGACCAGGCGTCCATTTCGGCCAGGACCTCGTGCGCCGCAACCGCCTCGGTCGCCGCGTAGGCGACGCGTTCGGTGATCACCTGATGGTCATCGATCTTCTTGCCGCCCTCGGTCAGGTCTTTGGCGGCCGCGACGGCACCCGCCAAGAGTTGCGAGCCGGCTTCGAGGATCAGTCGGGCGTCTTCCTGGCTGGCAGTCATCGTCTGGGATTCTCCTGGGGGGTTTCGATGCGGTCCTCGATCCGAGCGCGACGGGCACAGCGAAATCGAGGCGGCGGGAACATAGCGCGAGGAAGCCAGCGCGGGGTCAGTCGGCCCGGGGAATCGACGCGAACGCGGCGAATTGGTGGGTTCGACGTCGAAAGCCGCACCGGAGCCTTGTGGGGTCCAGGAAAGGCCTCGGCGCCTTCCAGCCTGATTTCGTGGACGCCCCATCCGCCGCCGAGTCGTCACCGCTCTTCCGCCGCTCTTCCACCGCGCTTCAGTCGCTCTCGATCCGGTCGAGGAGGCCAGCGTCGGCCAGCTTTCGCAGCCGTTCGAAGGGGTAGATGCCGGTCGAATGGCCGTCACTCCAGTTGATCTGGATCGCGTAGCGCCCGACCGATTCGATCCCCATCGGGGCGACATCCTCTGGCACACTCGTTGGGGAGAGCAGCGCCTCGCCACTCCATTCGTCCACGCAATGGGCACAGCCGCAGGCCAGACGGAGTGCGCGGACGTCGAGCAGACTTTCCACACCGTCTGCCCAGACGATGGAGAGCGTGCGGGGGTCGTGTTGCCGGATCTGGGCCGGGATCTGTGTTTCGGAGGTCGACATGGGCCGGAGGATAGAGGACCGCGGAGAAAGCCGGGCGGATCTGCGATGACCCCGATCGCGGGGCTGCTAGATTCCGCGACCATGACGGAGACAAACGAAGCGATAGCAATTCTGGGTGGGACGGGGGATCAAGGGCTCGGGCTGGCGCTGCGATTCTGCCGATCTGGGCGTCGGGTGGTGATTGGCTCACGAAAAATCGAGCGTGCGCAGGAAGCCGCCGAGAATGTGCGCAATCAAATTCCGGGCGCGGAAGTCGAAGGGATGGCCAACGAAGAGGCGGCGGCGGCGGCACCGATCGTGATTCTTTCGGTTCCTTTCGAACACACCGCAAGCACGGTCAAGGGCATCAAGGCGTCCCTCTGCGAGGGTCAGATCGTCGTGTCGATGACGGTTCCCCTGGCCACGGCGGTCGGAGACGGCGCCCTGCGAACGGTGGGAATTTGGCAGGGCTCGGCGGCCGAACTCGTGAAATCATTGGTTCCGAAGGGCGTCGACGTGGTCTCCGCCTTCCAGAATGTCTCGTCGCATCGCCTCCAGAAGCTCTCGGAACCGGTCGAGTGTGACGTCGTGGTGTCGGGCCCCAAAGCCGCCCGCCAGAAGGTGATGGACCTCTGCCCACTGGTCGAGGGCCTTCGGGCGCTCGACGGCGGTCCGCTCTCGAATGCGCGAATCGTCGAGGAGATGACCGCGTTGATCATCGGGCTGAATATTCGGCACAACTGTCCAGAGGGGCTCGGGATTCGATTCACAGGGCTTCCAGAGGCCGATTGATCGGGCTTTCGAGCCCGTCGCGGGCGGGGCCCCGGGAGAGGGGCGGCCGAAAACGCGATCAGGAGCCCGTTCCGTGTCTGAAAGGGACCTTTCCCGAGGGGTCTAAAAAAAGTGCCCTAACAGGCAAAAACCCTTGCCAAAACAATAGCTTGCAAACACCGTTTGGCAGTAACCTGATTCTCCTTCAGATCCGAGGATTTGCGGAGCTGAGCCGGACCGAAAAAACGGGTATGGCACAACCTGTTGTGGTTGATCGTCCCGTCTATCCCAATATTTTGTGCTTTTGTTGTTGACGAACCCTTCCGATGGGTGCAAGTTGGGCCTCAACGGGGATGTGAGGTTCCTCCTGTAGCCTGGGGGGGTCGCAACTTGGTGGTTGCGGGGAGGAACACGAACCTTGGGTGGGGAGTTGCTGAGTCGGAGCGGATCGGGACAGGAAGGGCGTGGGGCGACCCCGTGTTGCAACGCGTCTGGAAGGTTTCGCATCGTCAACGCAGACGGAAGTAACGATTCACTTGTTGTTCGGGGGGCGCCGGGAGATTTCTCGGCGCCCCACTCATCTGGCATCCGGAAAACGAACGAGCTACGAGGGCGACGAGAGAGGGCGACGAGAAATGGACGACGCAAAGAAAAAGAAGAAGACGACAACCGCCGGAGCCGCCAAAGCCGCCAGAGCCGAAGCCATTGAGCCGAGCGGAGGCACGGGCCTCACGATTCCACGCCATTTCACGACGCCGGGCGCCGACCCCTTCGATACGGTCGAGTGGGAGATTCGCGACGCAACGATTGCGAACGAAAAGGGCGAGAACGTTTTCGAGCAGAACGACGTCGAGATTCCGAAGAACTGGTCGCAGCTCGCGACCAATGTCGTCGTCTCCAAATATTTCCGCGGCCACGTCGGATCCCCCGAACGCGAGACCAGCGTTCGCCAGTTGATCGGTCGCGTCGTGGGACGCATTCGGGAATGGGGCGAAGAGGGCGGCTATTTTGCGACCGAAGAGGACGCCTGCGCCTACGCCGACGAGCTGACCTATTTGCTCCTTCACCAGAAGATGGCGTTCAACAGCCCGGTCTGGTTCAACCTGGGTGTCGAAGGCGTGAAACAACAGGCGAGCGCTTGTTTCATCAATTCGGTCGAAGACACGATGGAATCGATCATGGATCTGGTGAAGACCGAGGCCATGCTCTTCAAGGGCGGTTCGGGCGCGGGCAGCAATCTTTCGTCGATCCGCTCCTCGCGCGAATTGCTCGCCGGCGGCGGTGTGGCCTCGGGTCCGGTCTCGTTCATGCGCGGCTTCGATTCCTTCGCGGGTGTCATCAAATCCGGCGGCAAGACGCGGCGCGCAGCCAAGATGGTGATCCTGAATGTCGATCATCCCGACGTGATGGACTTCATTCGCTGTAAGGCCGACGAAGAGAAGAAGGCCTGGTCGCTGATCGAAGAGGGCTATGACGGCGGCTTCAACGTACCGGGCGGCGCCTACGATTCGGTTTTCTTCCAGAACGCGAACCACTCGGTTCGCGTCACGGACTCGTTCATGGATGCCGCGGAAGTCGGTGGGGAATGGGAGACGAAGGCGGTCACGACCGGAGAGGTCGTAGACACGCTCCGCGCCAACGAAGTCCTGCGCGAGATGGCCGAAGCGGCGCATCTCTGTGGTGATCCCGGAATCCAATACGACTCGATGATCAATCGCTGGAATCCGGTCAAGAATTCGGGCCGCATCAACTCGAGCAATCCCTGCTCGGAGTATATGTTCCTGGACGATACCGCCTGCAATCTGGCGAGCCTGAATCTGATGACCTTCCGAAACGAAGCCGGCGACTTCCAGGTCGAAGATTTTCGCAGGGCGGCGGCGCTCACGATTCTCGGCCAGGAGATCGTGGTCGATTTCGCAGATTATCCAACGCCGCAGATCCAGCGGAACAGCCATCTGTACCGGCCTTTGGGCCTTGGTTTCGCGAATCTCGGTGCCCTGTTGATGGCGAACGGTCTTCCCTACGACAGCGTCCATGGTCGGAATCTGTCCGCGGCGTTGACTTCGCTGATGTGTGGCGAGGCCTATCGGATGAGTGCGGAGATCGCCCAGGCGATGGGCCCGTTCCCGCGTTTCGAAGCGAATCGGGAGCCCTTTCTCGAAGTCGTCGAGATGCATCGCGACGCCGCCTACGAGACGCCGCCGTCGGGTGTGCCGAAGGATCTGATGAAGGCGTCGCGGCGCGCCTGGGACGAAGCGCTCGAACTCGGAACCGAGCACGGATACAAGAACGCTCAGGTCACGGTACTCGCGCCGACCGGCACGATCGCCTTCATGATGGATTGCGATACGACCGGTGTCGAACCGGATATCGCGCTCGTCAAATACAAGAAGCTCGTCGGGGGGGGCTTCCTCAAGATCGTGAATAACACGGTGCCGATGGCGTTGGCCAAGCTTGGCTACTCCGAGAGTGAAGTCGAGGCGATCGTGGCGCATATCGACGAGCGTGAGACCATCGAGGGTGCGGTCGATCTCAAAGACGAGCATCTCGCGGTCTTCGACTGCGCCTTTCGTGCTCGAAACGGCGTTCGTTCCATCGATTGGATGGGCCATATCCGAATGATGGGTGCGGTTCAGCCCTTCCTTTCGGGCGCGATCTCCAAGACGGTGAATCTGCCCGAGAACGCTTCGGTCGAAAACATCATCGACGCCTACACGCAGGGCTGGAAACTCGGCCTCAAGGCCCTCGCCGTCTATCGCGATGGCAGCAAGCGAACCCAACCCTTGAATGCGGGTCGCGAAGAGGTCAAGGAGGACAACGTCGTCGATCTCGATCAGTATCGGCCGCGTCGGCACAAGCTCAATGATGAGCGTGAAGCGTTCACGCATAAATTCTCGATCGGGGGGCATGAGGGCTACCTCACGATCGGTCTCTATGAGAATGGGAAGCCCGGAGAGATCTTCCTCCGGATGGCCAAAGAGGGCAGCACCGTTTCGGGGTTGATGGACACGATCGCCACGATGACCTCGATCTCCCTGCAATACGGCGTACCGCTAAAGGCCCTGGTCGACAAATTCAGCCATACCCGCTTCGAACCTTCGGGCTTTACGGGGAACAAGCAGATCCCGATCGCGAAATCGATTACGGACTACGTCTTCCGTTACCTGGGAAATCGCTACCTCGAATCGGAGGAGACGGTTTCGGCCGAGGTTTCGGACGAGACTGGATCCGCGAAGCCCCTTTCGCCCATTTCGATTCCTACGGAATCCGCCAATCTGGGCGCCGCCGCGAACGCGACACCGCCCCAGGCGGCCGGTGCGGTCGCGGGCGGATCCGGAGACGCGACGACCGCCGCCTCCGCCATGACTTCGGCCACCTCGCTCAATCTGGTTGGAAGCTTCATCAACCAGGCGGACGCGCCTTCCTGCATGGATTGCGGTTCGATCATGATCCGAAATGGGGCTTGTTATAAATGTCCGAATTGCGGAAGTACGAGCGGCTGCAGTTGATCCGAGGCGGCCTCCTTCGCGGCCTCGTCGGTTTAGTCGGTTTCGGCCTGCTGCTAGTCGGGACCGGATGCATCTCGATCGACCTGCTGAGTGGAGGCGGGTCGGAGGTGCCGCTGGTCGAGAGCGTGATTCGTGGCAACACCGGACCGAAGATCCTGCTGGTCGACATCGATGGTGTCATCGGCGTTTCGAAGGGTGTCGGTTCTCTTTTCGGCGGCGACGAGTACAGCATGGTGGCCCGCGTGCGGGAAGTCCTCGATCGGGCCCGAGACGACGAAGAGGTTCGCGCGCTGCTGCTCCGCATCGATAGTCCGGGCGGGACCGCTACGGCCAGCGAACAGATCTACACCGAAATCATGCGCTTTCGCGAAGAGCGCGAC
>Ga0114949_10001122_pt1 | contig 15922 bp, 11 predicted proteins | sample N074metaG_FD_83505 | JGI IMG/M metagenome (GOLD analysis project Ga0114949, IMG submission 83505) | Deep subsurface microbial communities from Kermadec Trench to uncover new lineages of life (NeLLi) - N074 metaG | ecosystem: Environmental > Aquatic > Marine > Ocean trench > Sediment | place... | reverse complement strand
TTTTCCCTGAATTCAAAATCGTCCATAAAACCCTTATTGCAAATATCAAAAAAATAATTACTTACAAACTGTAATTATTACAATTCAACCCGCACTTTAAATTCCCACTTTATACATAAGATGAACACAATGGAATTCTTACACACTAACGGTTGCACATTTTTTATATACACTTGTTCAATCAGATTCTTTAGTGATAAAAAGTATTAAAGAAAAGATTTTGAAAAAAAATGTTCTTTAAGAAACTGAAATTACACCGAAATAATTACAGGTAATACTTACGATAAAAGCTTTTTCTCTTTAGAAATGATAATAATAAACACTAATTCTTTGGTATTGATTACTGGCATATTATTAGAGTTAACAGTCGCTTACTAAAATTAAAAAGGCTGGTAAACTTTGGGACAGCAACAGTTATTACTAATCATACTTGGTGTTATTATAGTTGGAGTTGCCATAGTATTATCAATCACACTTTTTAGAGCCAATGCTATTGAAAGAAAAAGAGAATTACTTGTTAATGAGAGTCACAATATTGGTTCGATCGCAATATCATATTATAAGAGACCAACGATGATAGGCGGCGGCGGAAATGCCTTTACCGGCTGGCAAATACCCTCGGCATTGCAAGCAACTGTTAACGGCTCGTATACTGTACAGGTTTCTGCCGATAACGTTGTCATAACTGGCACGGGAACTGAGGTAGTAACCGATGGAGATTCAATAAAGGTTCAGACAACAGTAACAGGTAATGAAATTAATTCAATAATAATTAACTAAAACTAAATATCTCTTAGTTGTTAATTTAATTAAATGATCCCTCAAATAAACATAAGGAGTTAAATAATGGGTCAGCAACAACTTCTCTTAATCGTTCTTGGTGTTATCGTAGTCGGTATCGCAGTTGTAGTAGGTATCAACTTGTTTAATGCCAACGCTGAAGAGGCAAACAAAGATGGTATCGTTTCAGATGCGACAAACCTTGGTGCAATGGCACAGCAGTACTATAAGAAACCAACATCTATGGGTGGCGGCGGAAATAGCTTTGTAAATTGGTCAATTCCCAGCGGGTTAGATTCTACAGCTAACGGCCAATACACTGAAGGTACTCCATCTGCCACAAGCGTTACAATTACCGGGACACCTTTTAGTAGTGCTGGTTATAGCTGGACGGTTACAACAACCGTCAATTCAACATCAATTACTACGGTTATAAACTAACCTTAGTAAGTATGATCCTATTTTGGGCTGTAAAGTAATTTTTACAGCCCTTTCTTTTTTAAAAAGAAAAAATTTACATCTTACTTATAATATTATTATAGCAGCACAATAGATAACCACAAAAATTTCGGAACCATATTTGATATAGAGTAACGAAGTTTAATAATAAAAGAGAAAAAAATGGTTGAGTTCAAGTTTACAGCACAGCGGCTTAACGGCCAAAGTATTTCCGGGTCTTTATCTGCAATATCAAGTTCAGATGGAAAGAAAAAAATTTCTCGTCTAGCTGAAAAGAACAAGCTAAAAATAAAATCCATTCAAAAAAAATCTACTTACTTTTATAGAGTAAGAAAAGGTGATGAAAAACCAATAAGAGGGGAACAAAAAGCTTTTGATAAACAGGAAGTAGAGGAAGCTCTTCTTCGAATGGGTTATAAAGTTCTATCAATCAATAAGAAATTAATAAATTATCAAAGAAAACCCCCCACAGCGGATATTGTAACTTTTGTAAAAATTAGTGCCGAACTTCTCGAACAGAAATTACCTTACAGTGAAGTATTAAATTTGCTTGTAAATGACACAGAGAATACAGCGCTAAAAAATACACTAAAGGAAATTAATAATGATCTTAAAAAAGGCGCAGACAGCGAAGCAACGTTTTTAAAATACCAGGGGATATTCGGTAAGTTTGCTGCTTATATGCTTGGTCTTGCTTCCAAAAGCGGTAACATGACGGAGATATATCTGGCAACTGCAAAGTTTTTGGAAAGAAGAGAGGAGTTCAAAAAGAGTCTTAGAAGTGCTTTAATTACGCCGGCAGTAACCATGTTTGTTTTGCTTTTAGCGGTGTTGTTTTACGTTGGATACATCTTTCCCGAAACCGCAAAACTGTTTATAAGATTCGGTATTGATCTTCCGCCGATGACAGCGTTCACTTTAAAGTTTAGTGACTTTCTAATTGAAAACCCTCTTCTAATTTCAGCGGTTCTATTTTTACCACCGATCGCATTAGTTTATTATATAAGAACCAGTAAGGGACGAATGGTTTTTGATAGGTATGTTATGAAAATGCCGGTAGTTGGTTCGCTAATTCACAAGACCATGATTGAAGTATTTTGCAGAGTTTTTTACACACTTTATCACGGTTCAGCAGAGAGCATTGAGCCAATAAGAATAGCGGCTGAAGCAACAGATAATAAATATTTTGAACACAGGATAAAACAGATAGCCATTCCTCTTATGCTTCAGAAGGGTGTTGGAATGACTGAAGCATTTGAAGCCAGCGGTGTATTTACTTCAACAGCACTCTCAAGGTTTCATTCAGGTGAAGAATCGGGAACAATTAAAAACACTGCTTTACAATTAGCTAATTATTATGAGGCTGATACCGTTCATAAATTAAAAAACCTGATTGAAATTATTCAGGTTGTTATTGCCATGATTATTATGGTTATAATGATAGCACTTACATTGGTTTCGGCAGAAACGGCAACGGTTAGACCGAAATCCCCGGGGCTCAGTAGTGCTACGGTTGAAATGGAGAATAATAAAGGATGATAGAAACTGATCTTGAAATGACCGATAAAATCGGTTACCTGTTATTTAAAAAAGGCATAATCGATTCAACAATGCTGGAAAAAGCGCTGCTGGCAAAAGCTAAGGATAAAGGCAAAAGCAGAAGAAATCTTGCTCAGATTCTTGTACAAGATTTTAATTTTGATCACGATAAGATTTTTAGAGAAGTATCAATTTTATATGCATTCCGGGAGCTTGAAACCAAACCCGAAGAAATACCCGAAGAACGAATTAGAAATATTAGAACTATGATCGAAAATTCGAATGAGTCTATAAAGGAGTTGATGATAAGAAACTCAGTACTTCCGTTTATGTACGATGAAAGAATGAAGGATAAACTTATTCTTGCAGCTATCGATCCTACCAACAGACAAATACCACGAATTGCTTTTGGACTGAATGCAAAAAGATATGAAGTTATATTCATAAATAAAACCGATTATGATGAACTGATAAAAAAAATCCTTCCGCCCGAAAACGAATTTTTAAAAGCGTTAGAGGATAACGAAGATATATTCCAATTGGAAGGACCGGAGGAGTCTTTATTTGATGAAGATGAGCTGGATGCTGAGATAAATAAAAGCGCGCTGATAAATCTTATAGAAGGTGCTTTGCTGGAAGGCGTAAGAAGAGGTGCAAGTGATGTTCATTTCATTCCCAAAGAAGGTAGAAAAACAGAAATATATTTCAGGACAGATGGAATATTACATTTATGGCATGTTCAGGAAAACACTCTTCCGGAAGCAGTTGTAGCCGTTGTAAAGGATAGGGGAAAAGGAATGGATAGGTTTGAGAGAGAATTGGCACAAGACGGATTCATTCAGCGTGAAGTAGACCATCATATAATCAGGTTCAGGGTTTCTGTTCTTCCGGTTGTTGGTACAGAATTAAAAAATAAATTTGAAAGTGTTGTAATACGAATACTTGATGATAGGAAAGTAATAAGAGACCTGGAAAAACTTGGATTAATAGGTTTTGCAAAGGAAAAATTTGTAAAAGCTATAAATCAACCACAGGGAATGGTAATCCTTACGGGACCAACCGGCAGCGGTAAGAGCACCACTCTCGTTGCAGCTCTTTACCAGGTAATTTCACCGGAAGTAAATGTTCTTACGGTTGAAGACCCTGTTGAATATGTTATTGAAGGTGCCAGACAGCTTAAGATAGGCTATAAGATGAACTTTGAACAGGCGATCAGATCAATACTAAGGCACGATCCAGATATTGTATTGGTTGGTGAAATGAGAGATAAAATAACTGCAGAAACGGCTATTAAACTGGCAAACACAGGTCATTTAACTTTCTCAACTCTTCATACGAATGATGCACCCAGCGCTATTTCCCGTTTATATAAAATGGGTATTGAACCATTTTTAATAGCATATGCAATTAATCTCATCGTGGCACAGAGGTTGATTAGACAGTTATGTTCTGATTGTAAAAAGAGGTTAAATAAGTTTGATGAAGATTTAATGAATGCATCGGGTTTAGATATAAAAGAGTGGCAGGAGTATACTGTTTACACACCTGTTGGCTGTGATAAGTGCAACGGAACTGGTTATAAAGGCAGACTGGCAATACACGAAGCTCTTTATTTTACAAAAAAGATACGCCAATTAATTGTCAAATCTGGCATCGAAGTTGACGAGGAAAGTATTAGAATTCAGTCGAAAAAAGACGGTTCATCAAATCTGAGAGAATCCGGAATGCAGAAGGTAAAACTTGGTTTAACATCTATTGAAGAGGTTCTTTCTGCAACAACTGAAGATTGATTCAATTTAAAAATTGTCTAATAGTAATTAAGGTTAAACCAGCTATTTAAAAGCAATATTTTAAGAAATAATTATATGAGTAATAATTACAGTGTTTGAAACCAACGTACTAACAATAAGTGAAGAGAAAAGAATTCTTGAAGAATTTATAAGCAAGATTCCAATCTCTTATATGGGTCCCAATAGGGTCAAGTACATAGCAGAAAATGCTGGGAGCCTGGAAGAGCAGGAAAAAACAAAGCTTAGGGATTTTATTGATAGAACACTTACTCTTATGATTGAAACAGAAGCATCTGATATAGAAATTGGCGGGCATGGAAACGAAGAATATATATGGATGAGAACTCACGGTGTTAAAGAAAGAATTAAAGACTTACCTCAGTTTACCGAAGATGAAACTGCGCTAATAATTCTCAACCTTCTTAGTGAAAATCAAAGACAACACTTAATATCTAATCGTAATCTTGATTTTAGTTATACATATTATTACGAAAAAAGAAAATTAAAAGTAAGATTCAGAGCGGATGCATATTTTGATCTCGATTCACTTGCATTAAATATGCGCCTGATCAATTTGACTATTCGTCCTCTGGATTCATTAGAATTTCATCCACTCGCTATTAGATCTTTCAGCCATAATTATATAAAATTTGGCTTAACATTAATTACAGGCATTACAGGGTCTGGCAAATCAACAACATTAGATTCGATAATAGATTATCATAATAGATTTGATCCAGCACATGTTATAATTATTTCTGCCCCTATTGAATATGTACATACATCTAATGTATGCCTCATCAAACACAGAGAAGTTGGACGCGATGTATTATCCTTTAAAGATGGCATTGTTCAGGCACTTAGGCAGGACCCCGACATTATTGTTGTGGGTGAAATGCGGGATGCCGATACTATAATGTCAGTATTGGAAGTAACGGATACAGGACATAAAATATTTTCAACTTTGCATACTTCTTCGGCCACCGAATCTTTGGATAGAATAATTGCAGAAGTGAATTCTACAGAACAGGAAAGAGTTCGTAATCGTTTAGCCGACGTTCTAATTTCAGTAATTTCTCAGAAACTTGTTCCCGCACTTGACGGTAGGAGAGTATTGGCTAAGGAAGTATTAGTAGTTACATCCAGTGTAAAAGCAGCAATAAAAAACAACAATACAAGCGAGATATATATGATGATAAATCAGGGCGGACCCCAGGGAATGGTGACAATGGAACAAGATCTTAAAAGGCTTTATGTGCAAAAATTGATTTCGTTTGAAACGGCCATTATTTATGCTAATAACAAAACACAAATACAACAAATATTATCACCATCATGAAACCACTTGTTTGTATATACTGTGAAGGAAACGACACAAAACTAGCAATTGTTCACAAAGAGAATGAGACTGATAAAGTTAAAGTCCTCCGAACAGCATCGATCAGCGTTACAAAATCGGCAGTAATTATTGAATCTGAGACAACCGGATTCAATCTTGATGATGAATCTCTTCAATTAGAAGGAATGGACGGTGGAATAGAATCATTCGAGAGTGATCATGCAGAATCTGCTATCAATAATATGCAAAATGCACTTGCCGGATTAAATCCGAACAAACACTTGTTCATTCCAGCATTAACAGAACCGTCTATTTACTATCATCTATATGAAGGACCAAGATCATCTAAGCCGGTAAAACTTAAACAGGCAATTATTGATGAAATTCTGGAATCCAAAAACTTAACTGTCGAGAAAAATAGTCTTGATTATATTGAGTTGGCAGACAAGTCTTTACTCTCGGTTTTTATAGTTGGCGACGTTCCATGTATAAACTTAATTAATTCTGTTGCTCATCTGGGTGGTAAAAGAAATTATAAAATACCTACCGTAAAGAGTTCGGACATCTCCCTTAGTTATTACGTCGCTAAGAAAAAGAAATTTTTCCCCGATGATCACTCCCTTATTGTTTATATAGGTAAAGAGTATACCAGATTAATATTCTTACAGGGAAGAAAATTAAAACACATTGGTACTACACTGGATATTGGAACTGCAAACTTACATACGTACGATGTATATTTTTCTAAAATTCTGCTTGAAATGGAAACCGGAGGAATACCATCGCTCGATAATATTATTGTTTGCGGCGAAGACGACTCCGAAAATCTTATACTTTCATTTTACGGTACCTTTCCTGAAGCGAATGTAAGCAGACTTGAGTTTGATGATCTTGATTTATCAGAAATCGATGATAAAGAAAAGGAAAAACTCTCTGCTTACAGTATTCCAATATCAATAGCAATTGATTATTATGATGAGATTAATCAACTGCACAAGGGTATTAATTTGCTTCCTAAGGCTGTTAAGGAAGATCAGAAAATATTTCAATTTTCCTGGCATAGTTACGCTATGATCCCTTTACTCTTCCTTGCAGCATTGCTGATTACTTTGGAGATACTAAAAAACGATAGTGAGAATAAAATGTTGACTACAGAAATTGCTGTGAAGACATTATTGATGAGACAAAATCAGGAGATGCTGGGTAGAATTACTAAGCTAGAGGGGAAAATTAGCGGCTTCGACCAAACCCAGGCAATATTAGATTCCGCCGCGGCGGGCACTGGTGTCTGGAATGAGGTTTTAAAAGATATGTCGAACTTTACAAGTAAGCGAAAAAGCATTTGGTTAACAAAGCTTACCCGAAGTGATAAACAAACTATTCTTGCTGAAGGATATTCCTTATCAAGATATGCACTTACAGATTTTGCATATTCTGTAAAAGGTGCAACTTTACAAAATATGTTTTACGAGCCATTAAGAGACAGAAATGCATACAAATTTAACTTAACATTTAATATATCAACCTATCCGAAAAAAAATGAATAAGAAATTAAGGAGCACATTAAGCCTAGTAGCATTATTGCTGCTCATTTTATTGATTAGCGGTATTTACATATTCTCATTCCAACGCAGCGCTATTTCAGAGAAGAAGATCAAGCTGGAAGATTTAGATGCAAATTCTTATGATCCAGTAGAATTGGCTGCAAGGTATGATGAACTAACAATACGTTCTGCAATATTGGATTCAGTTCTATCAAGAAGGAAATTTAACATCCCAAAAGACCTCTCCTCGATAAAGTTTTACAACTTTGTTAACGGCATCGTTTCTAATTTTTCCGAGTACACACAGGTTAATGTTGAATTTCAAAACCAATTACAGGATAAAGAGTTTTCTGTTTATGAATATAAGCTATCAGGCAGTGGATTTTATAATGAGATTTTTCAACTAATATATTCAATTGAGCACAGCAAAGAACTCAAAAAAGTTACTACTCTTAGTGCGGGCAATTTAATTAAGACAGATAAGGAAAGTATGCCTATGTTTCTTGTAAATTTTGAACTGAACACACAGGTATATTTTTCAAATGACAGCAGATTTGCACCAAAGGAATTTGTAGAAAATGACCTTAGAACTGGTCCAATTTATGACGCCTTTTATCCATTGATAAGAAATGAAATACCGCCAAATGTTGATGAACTATTAGACGTACAGGAAGCAAGACTTTTGGCACTCATTCCTGAAGGAGCGTTTATTGCCGATTCTCATGGCAACACCTATCTTGTTTGGGAAGGTGAGCAGGTTTATCTCGGTTATTTAACAAAGATTGATTATGAAAATAACAATGTAAATTTTATTCTTAATAAAGGTGGAATAATTGAAAGAATTAATCTTGTGCTTGAAATTGAAAAACAATAAAAACTCAGTGAGAGTATAATTATGAAAACAATTACAACATACTTCGTTTTGTCCTTTTTCATAGCGATGCAAATTTTTGCACAACAATATTGGGAGCGAAGATTTAAGGATTATAATAATCCCGATGAACTCGTAACAATGTCTGAGTCACTTCCCTTCAACCAGGCAGTTGACTTGTTAAGTAAAGTGAGTGAAAGTGTTACCGGAAAGCGGATAGTTAGCACTGTTGAAATAACAGACCCTATAGGAGTAGAAATAGTTAATATGCCCTATGATAAAGCTCTTCTAATAATTGTTCAATATGCTAATCTTATGTTTGAAGAAAAGCAGGATATTATTGTTATTAAGAGTAAAAATGAGGATGAGGAACGCTCATCCGAAACTTATGCATCAATAGATTCAAGAGAAGTGAAAATTTCTGCGGTGTTTTTCGAAATGGATGTTCAAAAGTCAAAAACAATAGGGATTGACTGGAAAGTTCTACTTTCGGGCGAAAGTTCCGACTTATTAGGATTGTTAAGGACTGAAGCAGAAAGTTCTCAGGGAAGTAGTTCGGGAGATGATGGAAGTACTGGTGGTTTACAACCAGAGTTTAACTTAGGAATTACCTCTGATTTTTCGGTGGGCAGTTTTTTCGGACAAGCTACTGCATTATTCAGATTTTTTGAAGATGAAGGAATAGGAGAGATAATATCCAGCCCAAGTATTATAGTAAGAGACAAAAGTAAGGGTAGTATTCAGGTAGGTTCTGATTTTTCGGTGAGGACGAGAGACTTTGCCGGTAACACTGTTGAAAAATTCTTCCCTACAGGAACTATAATAGAAGTAACACCATATATTCATAATGAAGAAGGGATTGATTATATACTATTAAATATACTTGTTGAAAGAAGTTCGTTCACACAAAATGAAACAACAACAGAGATTAGAAAAACAAATGCTACAACTCAAATTGTTATGTTAGATGGTGAAGAAACAGTATTGGGTGGTCTTTTTGTTAATGAAGAAACAAACGTAAGAAATGGAATTCCATTTCTCAAAGACTTACCATGGTGGGTGTTTGGCATTAGATACTTAACTGGTAGTGATGCAACCATAATACGGAAAAAAGAATTGATAATATTACTTAAAGCAGAATTAATACCCACATTGAAAGAAAGATTTGCTCACCCTGACACAAAGAATCTGATTCGAAGCCAGGTAAAAAAGGATCGGGAAAGGATTAAATATCATAAACTTAACGAATCATCTTCTAAAGAGCTATACTGATCATGGAATCAATTCTAATTGTTGATGATGATATAAATCTCTGTTCCTTACTTTCTGAAGAATTAAGTGATGTTGGGTATGATACGGATTTTCTTAACAGTGCAGAAGGAGTACATGAATATATTAAAAACAATAATGTTGATCTAATATTGCTAGATCTTAAAATGCCGGGCAAGGATGGATTCGAGTTGCTCCGGGAACTATCAGTACTGAATGTTGATGTAAGAATTATAGTATTAACTGCATACGCTGATGTTAAGAGTGCAATTGACTCAGCAAAATTGGGTGCCAGTGATTTTATAAGCAAACCATATGACTTTGATGAACTATTAATAACCATTCGAAGAACAGTTCAGCGAGAAGCCTAGTGTATGAAGATAAGTATAAGAATAATCCTGATAAACTTTGTTGTGGTTGTTTTAATAATGGGCAGTTCGGTAACTGCTTTTTATTCTGTAATTTATAAAACACTATCCTCGCAAAAATCACAGAGACTTATTAGTTCAGCGAACAATTTTGTTTATGCCTACCGAAGTAAAATACTTGAAGCTGAAGATGAGCTGTTAAGTATAACATCAAATAACATTAATGATGTATTTAGATACCGATATCTAAGAACAAATAGTTTAGATTTTGTTTTAGAGGTTAATTCAGATCATCCCCCAAAAATCGTTAAATATTCCATCAGCACCGATATTAGCTTACCGAAAACTTCCCGTAATCTGGAACAATTTTTTAAATATAATCCATACGCAATTGGTACCGAATATCAAACTTCCGATGGGCGATTGTTTTATTATGGAATAATTATAAATGAAGAACTACTTGATAAATTTTCTGAAAAAATAAATTCGGATATTGCGATCATATTAAATGGTACACCAACAGATGTTTCAAATTCAAGCTTAAATTACAAATATTTATATATTCTTTCAGAGGCAAGTAAATTTTTAGGTGGAAAAAATAACTTTGAAGTATTTTCTCAGGGTACCGAATCGAGTGATATTCTGGCTACTCTTTATAAACCAGCAGATAATCAAACATATAACAAGGAATTATCGTTCTTAATATTTACTAAGATGGGTGAAGCTGCCGAACTGAGATCTACGGTCAGAGATATTTTTTTAGTTGTTGGAATAGCCGGGATTGCTCTTTCACTTATCTTAACCTTTCTGTTTACTACTAAGCTTAGAAAACAAATTACTGATTTAAGTGATGCAACAGAGAAGACAAAAGCAGGCGACTTTAAAAACAAAATTAAAGTTAGGAGTAAAGATGAAATTGGTAAACTAGGGCAGGCATTTAATGTAATGCTGGATGAATTAGCAAAAAACCAGAAAGCAAAAAATGAATATTCAGAATTCATCTCGTTGATTAATCAAAATCCCTCACTTGGTGAAATTTCTGAAGCCGCACTTAAAAAGATAATTACAACATGTAATTTTGTGATGGGAGCGCTATATTTAATTGAAGAAAATGGATTGAGTTTATTGAGTGCTTATGGGTATGAAAAAAAGAAAAACATAAAAAAAGAAGAATTTGGATTTTATGATATTCTTATGCGCGATAAAGAAATAATAGAAATTAATTCTAGTGATGAGCTGCCGGTAGTATCGGCGGGGCTAACCAGCTTTAGGATGAGGTATCTTTTACTAATCCCGGTGGTTTATAATAATAAAATTATTTCTATTCTTGAATTGGGCTCCATTGAAAAACCAACCGAGGAAGTAAAAGAATATTTGCAAAAAATAGGGGAGCAGTTGGCAATAGGATTGACGAACTCACGTACATTAATGCAGCTTGAAAATTTTGTAAATGAACTTAAAAGACTTAATGAAGAATATCAAAAACAAAATTTGCAAATTAAAAAACAAAATGATTCGCTGGTAGAACTTCATAATGAATTGAAGGATCAGGCAAAACAACTCGAGATTCAAAAACAAAAAGCTGAAGAATCAACAGAACTTAAATCCCAGTTTCTTGCAAGTATGTCTCATGAACTTCGCACACCGATGAATTCAATTTTAGGACTTACTGAACTGATATTGGAAAAAGCCGATCTAAATGATAAAGATCATGAACGGTTGGAAGTTGTATTTAACAGCGGCCGGAGATTGATGGCATTAATTAATGATATACTTGATCTTTCTAAAATAGAAGCGGGAAAGATGGAGATAAGAGCGGAAGATGTGTTATTGGAAGAACTAATCACCGAAGTATCAAGTTCAATTTCACCTCTTGTTATAAATAAAAAAATAGAATTTGAAGTAGAAAGAAAGATAAATACAAGAACTCTTATTAACGCAGACCGTGGCCGCGTAGTTCAGGTACTGATTAATTTACTTGGTAATGCTGTTAAATTTACAGAAACGGGTAAAGTTAAACTTGTGATAAACAGTTTACAAGATAAATTGAAATTTCATGTTATAGACTCGGGAATTGGCATATCTGAGGAACATAAAAATGTAATTTTTGAAGAATTCAGACAGGCAGATGGTTCTACATCAAGAAAATATGGTGGAACCGGTCTTGGTTTATCTATCTGTAGAAAAATAGCGGATTTACTTGGTGGCGAATTAACCGTAGAAAGCAAATTAGGAGATGGTTCAACATTTACATTTACAATTCCACTTAAATTTGTTTCAGCCGGTGAAAGGGAAGAGGTAAAAAGTGTTAATACTCAAACACTTATAAAAAACAGGAAACACCCAATACTTATTATTGATGATGATGATGAAGTAAGGTATACTATCGGTCAGTATTTAATATCTAACGGATATGAAGTTCTTTTTGCAAAGGATGGATTGTCAGGTATACAGATGGCAATTGAAAAACAACCGTTTGCTATTACACTTGATTTAATGATGCCGGACAAAGATGGTTGGAGTGTTTTAGAAGATTTAAAAGAAAATGATGCTACTAAAGATATTCCCGTTATACTTATATCAATTAATGGTGATAAGCAAATTGGTTATGGTTTAGGTGCATTCGAATTTTTTGTTAAGCCTATTTCGTCTGATAAATTACTGTCCGCATTTTCCAGGTTGGAGAGTCTGGCAAACAAGCAAATCAAAAAGATAATAATTGTAGATGATGATGAACAGGAATTTGAAAAATTTAAAAGAGAGTTTTGTGACGATAAAATAGTAATTGAATATATAAAAGATAGTGAACTTGCCTTTAGTAAAATAGTTGAAGTTAGACCGGATCTTGTTATTCTCGATCTTATGATGCCAAAGGTTGACGGGATAACACTTTCCTACAAACTCAAATCCGATGTTAGAACCAAGCACATCCCTCTTTTAATTAGTACTGCAAAAGATTTAAGCGAGGAAGAAAGAAACTCACTTAATAACATTGTTGAAGAAATAGCTGTTAAATCAAAAGGGCATCCTCTTGACGTATTAAAAGTTGTAAGAGATAGAATTCAACAGCACGAAAAATGTTCACAAATCCAGGAGGCTGATAATACTAACGGATATATAGCAGATAATGAATTCTTTGAAATCGATTCAAAAAATATTCAAAACGATACTTTGGGCAAAGTACTTTTGGTTGATGATGATCAGGACACATTATTTACGATTGACGAAATGGTGAAGGCATTTAATTGTGAAACTATTCTTGCAACAAACGGTGTTGAATGTATTCAAATTCTCGAAAAGACTATACCGGATCTTATATTACTTGATATAATGATGCCTGAAATGGACGGCTTTCAGACGATAGAAAAAATTCGAAGCAATTCAGAATGGAAAGATATCCCGGTGATTGCAGTTACTGCAAAAGCGATGATGAACGATAAAGATATCATAATTAAACATGGATTTGATGATTACATTTCCAAGCCTGTTAATTCATCTGTAATTACATCCAAAGTTCAACAGTTTTTAACACAGATTAAAGTGAAATTATGAAACGAATATTAGTGATAGATGATCTTCCGGAAAATGTTTTTATGCTTCAAGACAGACTGGAGCATGAAGGCTATGAAATTTTAACCGCCTACGACGGGAAAAGCGGAATAGAAAAAGCACAAACCGAATTACCCGATCTTATTCTTTTAGATGTGATGATGCCGGGTATAAATGGTATAGAAGTTTGTAAAACCCTTGTGAATAATAATAAGACATCCGATATTCCGATAATTCTTGTTACTGCAAAGACAGGAGCCGAAGATACAAAGGAAGGATTGGATGCAGGAGCTTATGACTATATTAAAAAGCCGTTTAATAAGATTGAACTGCTTGCACGGGTTAAATCGGCGCTCAAACTTTCAGAGGCAAATAAACTATTATTGCTCACAGAGAAAAGAAGCACATTCTTTGCAACCGTTGTTACCACCAATCACAAAATTAAGCAACCACTCACATTATTAAGTTTATCTTCAGCGGCAATTAAAAGAGAATTGACTAAAGACGAAATTTCTAAAGATGTTTTGACTGATAAACTTAAGTATATCGATGCAGCAGTAAAGGAAATAACTGATGTACTGGACCAACTTAATTCAATCAGGGAACCGGTACTATCTGATTATACCAGCGATATTAAAATGATAAAAATGGATGATGAAGCAAAAGCTTAAATGAATTTTTGAATTGTTGCCAACATAGTCTCAAATTCGTAAGGTTTTTGGACACAACTGGTAATATTGTAGTTGTCCAATTCTGAATCAATATTTAATTCAGGCGTACCTGAGGAAAGAAGCACAGGCAGATTAGAATCTAACTTTCTTATTTCCTTAATAGTTTCCAAGCCATTCATATCAGGCATGTTATAATCTATTATTGCCAAATCAACCTTTATTTCTTCTGTTAAAACTTTTAACGCTTCCCTACCGGATGAGACTTTGATAACATTATAATTGTTAGACTCTAATAGTTCCGCAAGCAGGTCACTTAACATTTCTTCATCGTCAACAAGAAGGATTATTTTATCAGCAGGCATCTGTTTTTTATCTTTCGGCAGTTCGAACGCAGGAATGTAAACATCAAACTGAGTTCCCTCATTAATTTTACTCGTAACATCAATTAACCCATTATGTGCTTTGATTATTCCGTATGTAACATACAGGCCAAGCCCTGAGCCGGAATTCGATTCTGTATCAGCATGTAAGTCAGTATTTTTAGATTTTGTTGAAAAATAAGGATCAAAGATTTTTTGCAGGTCATTTTCTTTAATTCCTTCGCCATTGTCCTTTACTGAAATACAAACATAGTTGCCAACTTTTAACAGAGGGTGGTTTATAATATTTTTTTCATTAATAAGCAGGTTATTTGCAGACAAAGTTAATGTCCCCCGCCCCCCCATTGCTTCTTTTGCATTTACGCACAAATTTAACAATACCTGATAAATCTCAATGCTGTTACCGAGAATATCGTGTAGTTGTTCCGATGTTTTATTAATAAAGGTGATTGTGCTTGGAAAAGTTTGAGTTATTACTTTAGAAATATCATTTACTACGGTGTTAAGCTTTACTAATTCTTTTCTTTTTGGTGTCGGTTTACCAAACGACAATAGTCCCTTTGTAAGATCTCTTGCACGAACAGAACAACTTTCGATATTATCTATTAACTTTTTTGTATCATCTGTTACTGATACTCTTTTTCTTAATAGTTTTACACTGCCAAAAATGCTGGTTAGAAGATTGCCAAAGTCGTGTGCAATACCGCTGGAAAGTTTCCCGATAATTTCCAGTTTTTGTGCTTGTAACAACCGGCTCTCTAAGGCAGCATTTAAATCCCTGGTTTTAAGATTGCTTATTGCAAAGGAAAGAAGTACTGACAGTTGTTTTACAATATTAATTTCGAAAGTTGAAAAGGTTCCGGTTGTTTTGCCAACGATAATAGTTGCTAAAAGTTGCTCTTCAAAAAAGCAGGGAGATACAATCAATGTCTCACACTTTAATGTATTAGTTAAGTTAAAGCCAATATTCTTCTTTTGATTTAATGCGAGCAGAGATTTTTTATTCAGTTCAAGCCATTTATCAATAAACGTAAAATCTGATAACACAGCTTTCGCAGTTTCACTTTTGTTCTTTATTAATTCATCGGGATCATGGAAAAGAATGTCATAGTTATCAATATCATCGTGATATACAATTAACCCAAACACGCTTTTGCTTAGCTCTGCGCATTTTGAAATAATTTGAAGTGAAATTTTATTGAGAGAACCTTCTTTAGCAAGTAATACGAGAAGCTCTTTAAGTTCATTTAAAAATGTAATATCACGATCGACAGCATGGGAGTTAAAAATTAAATTGCCGCCACGTTCAGTTTTAGCAACAAGCTCAATAAAATAACCGGGTTGCTTTGAAACTCTATCTTTG
>Ga0114949_10001117_pt1 | contig 15946 bp, 15 predicted proteins | sample N074metaG_FD_83505 | JGI IMG/M metagenome (GOLD analysis project Ga0114949, IMG submission 83505) | Deep subsurface microbial communities from Kermadec Trench to uncover new lineages of life (NeLLi) - N074 metaG | ecosystem: Environmental > Aquatic > Marine > Ocean trench > Sediment | place... | reverse complement strand
CGGGGGCGGTTCCAAAGGATGGCGCCGCGGCAGGCATCCCGCTGTTCGTCGCGTTGGCCTCGCTGCTCACCGAGCTCAAGGTGAGGCCGGACGTCGCGATGAGCGGCGAGATCACGCTTCGCGGCAACGTGCTCAGGGTCGATGGCATCAAGGAAAAGTGCCTGGCGGCGCACAGGGCCGGGGTGACTCGCATCCTCTTGCCAAAACGAAACGAAGCCGACTTAGACGAGGTGCCCGATGAAGTCCGCGAAGGCCTCGAGATCTGCCTAATCTCCCGCATGGACGAGGTCCTAGACCTCGTCCATACGGTCGACGCCGTCGAGAATCCGGGGGGCGCGCCCGCCGCTGCCGAATAGTTCGTGACCACATCGCTCACGTTCCGGTTGAGTGTGGCGTTCGCGGCTATGGTGGGCATCGCGCTCGCGTTCATTCCGCTGCTCGCCGTGCACGGCGTCGAGAGCGCCCTCGTTCTGGGATTGCTGCTTCCTCCTTGTGTTGCAGCCACCGCGGCAAGCTACACCGAGCGGCACCGAGGTACGCGGGGCATCGATCTGATGCTCCGGGCGATCGGCGCTGGGTTGTTGATCTGGTCGATCCCCGTTGCGCTGCTCGCACTGAGCTCCCTTCGAATCCGGCAGTGCGCCCCAGGCGAAGGTCTGGCCTTCATGGTGTTGGGGCCGGCAGTCGGCTGCGCGCTAGCGGCATGCGCGGGTGTCTGGGTCGCCGCCTCGACGAAGCGACCGCGCGTTTCCCCTTGGATCGCGGCTTCGATCCCCCTCGGCGCCGCGTTGCTTGGGTTGTGGGCATTCTACGCGACGCCGACCGTCTATGTGTTCAGCGCCTTTGCAGGCTACTTCCCAGGCGCGATCTACGACGACCTCGTACAGATCCCGACCCGCTACCTCACCTATCGCGCCACGATGCTCGTTGCCGTCCTTTCACTCACCGTGCTTCTCGACGCCTTGTGGAGCCCATCCTCTGGGACGCTCGATCTTCGGGGCCGGGGCCGCCGCTACCTCGGCGCGATCATCGTCTCCGCAGGGGCTTTGGGAGTCGTCGCAGCATCGTATTGGCACGGAGATCACCTCGGTCATTGGGTGAGCGAGGAGTACTTGATCGAGCGGCTCGGCAAGACCGAAGAGGGGCGGCATTGCGTTGCGCACATGCCGCGTGAGACGCGGCCCGAAGACGCTAAGCGCTTGCTCGAAGACTGCGATTTCCATGTGGAACGCACGCGGAATCTCGTGGGGCTCACATCAACCGAGCCAGTGACGGCATACTTCTTTCGAAATCAAAACGAGAAGAAGGACCTCATCGGAGTTGGGCACACCCTGATCGCGAAGCCCTGGCGCCGCGAGGTCTATCTGCAGATGTCGGGCTGGCCGCATCCGGTGCTCGGTCACGAAATCGTACACGCTGTCCTCGGTGAGGTTGGCCGGGGCCCTTTCTCGGTCGCGGCGACGTTTGGAGGGCTGATTCCGAACCCAGGAGTCGTCGAAGGCGCGGCGGTTGCCCTTGCCTGGGACCTCCGTGATGACCTCGACCCGGACCAGTGGTCGCGGATCATGATGGACCGCAACGAGCTCCCCGCCGCCAGCACGGTCATGGGCGTTCAGTTCAGTGCGCTCCCCGCGCGCCACGCGTACATGTCGGCGGGATCGCTCACTCGCTTCTTGATCGCCACCCGAGGGATGGACGCGTTGCTCGAAGCATATCGCGACGGGGCTATCGAAGGCCTGGATGAGCTCGAATCCCAGTGGCACCTCTATCTCCAGGAGGTCCCCGTCAGCCCGCAGGAGCGTGGCATCGCGGAGGTCGAGCTGGCGCGACCCAGTATCTTCTCAGCGGTATGCCCGCACGAACTCGCCAGGCTTCGGGCCCACCTCTCGGGGGATGCTGCCGCTCGCGACGATGTCCGTACGATCGAAACCTGCCGCGCGATCCTGGAGATCGACGAACACGACCCGGGGGCCCATGCGGCGTTGGTGGGCGCTCTGGCACGCACCGAACGCGCGGACGAAGCGCTGGCGGAGCTCGATGCGTTGCGTGCGGCGATGAACGCCCCCAAGCCGATCGTGGCGGCGGCCCTCGAGCAGTACGCCGATGCCGCTTGGACGCTCGGCAACCTGGAAGAGGCGGCCGAGCTCTACGAGGAACTGTTGACCATCCCGCGCACTGACAGAGCAGCGCGCCAAAGTGAGGTGAAGGAGCTTGCGCTCGAAGGCATACCGGCAGAGCGAGAGCTGATCTACGAGATCTTTCTCGGCAGGTCGTCGAGCCCGGTCGTCGTTCACCTGGCGCAATCCCTGGCGGCTTCCCGAAGCGATGGCCTCGGGCAGTATCTCGCCGCGCGGCAACTGATGGGACAAAACCGCTTCGCGCTCGCCCTTCCACTATTGCAGGAGGCGGCACGCCTCGGCTTACCCACCCTGCGACTCCGCCGCGAGCTGAGCCGAGTCCTCGGAATCACGTTCTTCGCACTCGGCCGCTACGGCGAGTCGGCGGAGGCCTGGAGACGGCGAGCCTCGGCTAGTCGCGCCGCCGGTGCCGAAGCGAAACGTTGGCTCGAACGGATCGAATACGCACAGACGCGAACCGTTAGTCCGGCGTTGCCAGGTCCATCGTCGGCTCCCCAAGCTGCGCCTTGATGTGAGCGGCGATCGAACAGTCGGCGGTGACGATTGGATCGCTGGCGGCCTTGGCGGAGTCTACCTTGGGGCCGATTTGGCTGCGCACTGCAATCAAGCGGCCGCGGTTCTCCGTGCGTGACCTCAGAACGAGCTTGTCTCGTCCGAGGTCCCACAGGAACACATCGACGGGGTCGCGAAGGCGGCTCTTGCCCTGCACCACCAGAAGCAAAAAGTAGTCGACTGGCACTCGCTCTTTCAGCGCGGGGAGCTCACGCTCGATCGCGCGCGTGAGTTGCTCTTCGCGAACGGAAAGGCGCTGCATGTCGTTGGTATCGTCGACCCGCGTGAGCCACTTGGCCGTCAACACCTCCGGAATGTCGGAGAGCGCCGACAACGGCGTCAGCTCGAGGCCGAGACAAGCGCCAATGGCGTCCTCCTTCTCGACCTCGATCGCCGCCCGCAGCCCAGCTTCGGAGGCGAGCTCAAGGGCTCGCACCCGAAGGTAGACCATCTCTTTGTCGTGCAGAGCGGAGAGTCGCACTTCGGCCTCGACCAGACGGTTTGCAGCGCCTGACTTCGCGTCGAGCGCCTTGCCCTCGAGCTCGATGCGCGTGGCCTCTAGCTGCTCGAGGACCGGCGCGACCTGTTCGAGGTGCTGAGCCCGGATACGGTCCCTCAGCTCGTCTGCGCGGACCTCTTGGCGCCAGAAATAGGCGCCGGCGAACAGGGAGGCCACCAGAACGACGAACCCGACACGCGGCCACGGGATGCGTGGTCGGTATCGGTTCCTACGAACGCCGTCGAACTCGGCAGGAGTGAGCTCGGACGGCTCCATGGCGCGAAGCTTATTGCTCGCGCTGGTTGACCGCAAAGCTCACGTTGCCGTAACCCGCGGCAGCGGCCGAGAACATCACCTTCTTCACGACCCGGAAGTCGATGTTGCGGTCCACCTGCACGATGATTTGGCCTGCGAACGGCTCCGAAGGATGAATCATCTCCCACTTGCGCTTCTCCGCCTCGAGGCCAGTGATGAGTGGCTCGATGCGATCCACCTGTGCAGACTGCGCCTGCGTCTGTGTGTCTGCGACGCGGCTGCCATCGAGAGTGATTACCCGCTCGTCGACCGCGATGACCGGCGAGATCTCGATCTGTTGGGTGTTGTCTGCGTCGGGCATCCTGATGGTCGGCTGCTGCGCGACCAGCTCACCCGAAGCGGAGAACGACATGAGCAGGAAGATCACGAGAACGATCAGGAAGTCTATGAAAGGAATCAACGGAATCTGGTGGTCCACCTCTTTGCGACCGTGACCGGAAACTCGGGCGCGAACGAACCTCAGCGGAATGTTTCGGAGCAGCTCTGGTTGTGGCCGTTTGATCGCCATGATTCCCCCCTACAGGAACGCAGCTCCGTCGGCGATCGACAGGTTTGCGAAGCCCGCTGCTATCGCGACATCCATTGCACGAACGACGTCCTCGTACCGGACCCCATCTTCTGGCGCAACGATCAAATCATCACGCTCGTCCCAAGCCTGCTTCCACTGAGCGAGCTTGGTTTCGAGCTCATCGACGTCGAACTCCTTCTGGTTCGCCACGACGCGCTTGCGGATATCGATGCTCTCCCCAGCGGAGGACCCCAGGACGTAACCCGAGTTCCGAACTTGCAGGATGAGCCTCACCTTCTCGTCCTCGGGCGGCGCATCTTCGGTAGATGCCTGCCCGGGGACCTGCTGATTGGCGTTCAGCGCAGCTAATTGGTTCCAAACCGCAGTCGCCAACAAGAACATGACGCAACAAAGCAGGAGGTCGATGAACGGAATCAGGGGGATTTCCTGATTGACCGGCTTCTTTCCGGAGCTGCCTCCGCCGCCATTGATTGCCGCCATTTGAGCCGTTACTCCGCGGGCATGTTCTGAAGATCGACCTTCGAGCGGTTGCCCACGACGAGGTTCAGAATCTGCACGCTGGCCGCGTTGATGTCGTCGATGATCTTCTGTGTCTTGCCGTTGAGCAGTCCCATCATCAGAAGTGCGAAAATCGCGGTGATAAGACCGAACGCGGTGCAGTTCATCGCTTCCTCGATGCCCTTTGCGAGACCGGTCGCCTTGCTGGCCGCATCGGCCTTGGCCACCTCACCGAACGCAGTGATGAGACCGACAACCGTTCCGAACAGACCGCAAAGCATGCCAACGTTCGCGAGCAGACCGAGGTACGGCGTGCGCCGCTCGATCAGCGGTAGCTCTTTGAGTGCTGCTTCATCCATGGCCGCTTGGACCTCTGCATCGGGGCGGTTCACTTTGAGCAAACCCTGCTTGACGATGCGCGCGAGCGGGTTTTGCTCGGCAGAGCAGACCTTGATCGCGCCTGCGACGTCTCCCGCGGTGATGCACTTCTGCATCTTCGCGATGAACTCATCTTTGTCGATCGACGCTTTGTAGAGATACATCGCGCGCTCGATCGTGAACCCGATTGCGAACACGAGACAAACGAGGATCAGCCACATCGCCCATCCGCCTGCTTCAAAGTGGTATGCCAACTTGGCCATTTTTTCCTGCCTCCTGCGAACTTTACTTGGACAGTGTTATCCGGGCCCCGAGTGAGTACGGCGTAATCCCCATCACTGTCTTCCCATTAAAACCCGCTGTTCCCCCCAGAACAGTAAGCAATTCTAAGGCTTGCTTACTACATCTGGATGATAACGGTTGGATCCAGCAAGTCAATATCGTGCCCGACTCAGCTACTTAGAAACCAGGGCGCGCCCAAGCTTGGGTCCAAAGCGGAAAAAGCCGTAGTCGCGTTGACAACTTTACGGGGCGTGGGGTAGCTTGCCCCTCGGTTATGGGGTTCGCCCCAACAGTCGCAATGATTTCAATGGATTCCAGCTGAGTGGGTCCAAATTTCAGTGAGGCTGGAGGGACGCGAAAAAAAGGGGTTTTCTCGCCCGATTCAGGGGCGAGGGGGAGGGAGCCGCAAGCATGCATGAAATCTGGGAGGCACTGCGCGAAGGTGCTCCGTTTTCGTTCATCAATCTCGGTGTGTTAGCTTTTGGCGTCGGTGTGATCATCGACCGCGCTTGGTACATTCGAATGAACTACAGCGTCGACGCCTCCGAGTTCATGAACCGAATTCGGAAGCTGGTGCAGGCCGGGAACATCGATCGTGCGATTCGTCAGTGCGACGCGAAGGCCGTGCCGCTGCTCGAGGTCGTGAAGTCGGGGCTGACCCAGGTCAACCGCGGGGAAGAAGCGGTCATCGCCTCGATGGAAGAAAAGATGTCCGAGGTGATCCCGGCGCTCGAAAAGCGAACCGGCTCACTGTGGACCTTGGCCAACATCGCCACCCTGATCGGCCTGCTCGGCACCATCAGCGGTCTCATTCGCGCCTTCAAGGCGGTCGGCACCATCGCCGACCCGGCTCAAAAGACAGCGCTGCTGTCCGCCGGAATCTCCGAAGCCATGTGGAACACGTTCCTCGGTCTCTTGATCGCCGTGATCTTCATGGTGGCTCACCTCGTGCTCCACGGGCTGACCAAGCGGCACAAGCACGAAATGGAAAAGGTCACGATGCAACTAGAGAACCTCCTCACGCTGCGTCGGCAAGGCGGTTGATCGGGCCGAGCCATGCCCGCACGACTCACACCACGCCAACGAGCCTACGTACGGAAGCGAACGTACGTCCCCGATCTCGATCCATCCGAGCTCAGCGAAGAGCTGAATATCGTCCCGTTCTTGGACATCGTCGTGAACATCGTGATGTTCTTGCTGATGACGATGGCTACGGTCGCCTTTTTCTCACAGGTAGAGGCTGCACTCCCCGAGTATCGCAAGGGTGGTATCGGCAAGCGCGCCGCAGCCGATGAGGCCCTCAACTTGAACGTGACCGTGACGCGCGAAGGGGTGATAGTCTCGGGTTCGGGTGGCAAGCTGGCGCGCGGATGCACGACCACGGCGCCCGGCAAAGTCATCACGGTGCCCGCGGGGATGAACGGCCAGCACGACTGGAAGGCCCTCACTACTTGCGTGAACCGGGTGAAGGAACAGTTCCAGGACGAGACCCGAGTCACGATCAGCGCTGATCCGGAAGTGCCGTACGAAGACGTGATCGCCGCGATGGACGCCGTCCGCGGCGACAACAATGACCTCTTCCCTGAGGTCTTGCTCTCCGCGGGGATTCGATAGTGGCGAACGAGAGCAGCAGGCCGCCACGAGACTCTCTGGCGCCACCCGTCGCGGAAAAACCGGCGTCGATGTCGTACGTCAACCGCATCGTCCGTGCGAAGCTTCGCCGCCGCCCCGAACCGGAGCACTTCGGGCTCAACATCTACCCGATGATGGACATACTCACGATTCTTCTGGTCTACATGATGGCGCTCTTCGCTAATTCATCGGTGTCGGCCGTTCAGGAAAGCAGCGAGCTACGCATCCCCTACTCCACTTCGAAGGTCGAGCTCAGCGACGCTCTCTCGGTGCAGATTTCGCGAAGCGTCGTCGTCGTCGACGGCAAGTCCGTCCTCGAGCTCCGCAACGGCATCGTCGACCCAAGCCTCAAACAGGGCGGCAGTAGCGGTTTCTTGATCACGCCGCTGTACAAGACCCTCAGCGCGATTCGCGACCGCAAGAAGCGAACGGCACAACGGTTTACGAACCAGCCGTTCGTTGGAGACGTTCAGATCATCGCGGACAAACGGACGCCGTACCGGACGCTAAGCGAGGTGATCTACACCCTCGGCCAGACAGAGTTCAAAAATCTCCGGTTCGTCGTCAACAAGAAGAGCGAGTAGCCGCACCATCACTGGCGCTGACACTGGCACTGGCGCTCGCACTGACACTGTTACTGGCCCGCGATCGCGACGAAGCGCGGGTCTGTATGCAACGCCTGGAAGCATGGGTCCCGCTTCAGCAAAGCCTGATCGGTAAAGCCCCTAGCAATCGCCCTCTGCAAGTACCCAAATGCCGCGTCTGCATCGCTCTTTTTCATCTGCACGCACGCGAGGTTGTAGATGGGTGTCCATTCGCTTGGCCCGTTCTGGATGGCGCGCTGGAAGTAGCTCTCTGCGATCGGCAGATCGCTCGAGCGCAACGCACTCATGCCCGCCTGCAGTGCGCCCAAGTAGCTTTCCGGCTGCGCATTGAGAGCCTTCTCGTACCAGCCCTTCGCCTTCGCGAACTCGTTCCGGCGGAAATAGAAGTCCCCGTATTGCTGGTACGGCGCCGGATTATTGGGGTCGGCTTTGATTGCCTTGTCGTACCAGGACGTGGCCGCTTCCGGCTTTCCCTCTTTCCTCTCGATGTACGCCATGAAGATCATCGCTTCGATGAATGCCGGGTCGACCTCGAGCGCTTTGCGGAGTCGGGCGCGGGCAGCATCCAGCTTGCCATCCGCGATTCGCAGGCGCGCGAGTTGAGTGAGTACCTGAGGCTGCCGTGGTTCGTGTGAAAGGGACTCCAAGTAGAGCTTCTCGACGACGTCCATGTTGCCGAGGTAGAGTTCGCACATCGCGAGGAGATTGCGCACGGAGGCGTTCCTCGGCGCCCGCTTCATGAGACCAACGAGGATCTTCTTGGCTGCCTCATAGTCGCTAGCCAGCGCCAATTGGCGAGCCTCATCCATTTCGTTGAACAGGACCACGCCGTCTTTGGGGTCCATCCCCTCGACGCCCTTGGGCGCATCCGACTCGTCCATGTAGCCGAGCGCCTGCAACATTTGAACGGTCTCGTCGTCGATGGGCCTCACCTCAGACGTCATCCCGAAACGTTTACTGTCCTCGAACACGTCGACCAGCGCCTTCTCGAGTGCGAGGGCTTGCGCACGCGCACTCGCCGAGCCTGCGGCGTCATCGTCTTCGAGGAGGTTGCGTGTTTCGCTGGGGTCGGTGGAACGGTCGTAGAGCTCGGCACGCGGCGCGCGGATGTACGTCCATTGATTGGAACGGATACCGTGAAGCGGCGCCATTCCGAACTCGAGCTCCGGATGCACCGATTCGGAGTATGGCAACCGCAACGGTGCCTCGACGGTTCCAGCCATAGCCTGGCTGAGGTCCATACCCTGGGTGTCGCTCGGTTTCAGGTTCGCAAGACCGAGAATCGTAGGCATCACATCCACGCCTCCGACGGCCCCGGCGTACACCTTTCCAGCGGGAAGCTTGTGCGGATACCGGACGATCAAGGGAACACGGATGGTCGACTCGTAGATGAAAAGCGCGTGGGTTGCTTCACCGTGTTCCCCGAGGCTCTCGCCGTGGTCGGACGTGAAGACGACAATGGTGTCATCGAGCACCCTTTTTTCGTTGAGCTTATCGATGAAACGTCCGATCTGGCGGTCGACGCTCGCGATTTCGCCGTCGTAGAGCGTTGGCGAGGCCTTCGCGTCCTCCTCGGGCGGAGCGTAGGGCTGATGCGGGTCGAAGAGGTGCACCCACAGGAAAAACGGCGACTCGTTGGACGGATCCGCCGCAGCGTCGAGCCACCGCAACACGCGATCCATGGTGTCCTTCCCCGACCGCTCGGGGACCCGAAACATCCCAGGGTCGCCATCGTCGGCCAGCACGTCGTCGTAGCCGTCGAAGCCCTGATTGAGATTGAAGCGGTGATGCAGCACCCACGCGGAGACGAACGCCTGCGTTCTGTAGCCCTCGGCCTTCAACCGCTCGGCCAGGGTCTGCGCCTCGTCGGGCAACTTGTACATGCCGTTGTCCCGCACTCCGTGGGCGGGCGGATAGAGGCCGGTGAACAGTGTGGCATGCGAAGGCAGCGTGATGGGAACGGCTGCCATCGCGCGATCGGCACGGACACCTTGGGCCGCCAGTGCGTCGATATGCGGGGTGCGCGCCGGCTCGAATCCGTAACAACCGAGGTGATCGGCGCGAAGCGTGTCAACCGTGATGACGACGACGTTGGGCTGCGCCGGAGGAACGGGAACCTGCTCGGCCTTCTTGCACGCGCAGACTAGAACCAGCGCGGCTACGACGAATGAGACGGGGGGACGATGAGTCACGGGGCCCTCAAAGCTTGAAGTCGCCGTACTCGAGAATCTCGACGATTCGGTAAAGGAAGCCGTTGGCATGCACGCCATCGACGACGCGGTGGTCGTAGGTCAGGGCCATATGCATGACAGGGTGAATCGCCATCACGTCCTCGCCCTCGTGTTCGATCACGACGACGCGTTTCTTGATGGTGCCCAGACGAAGGATGGCCACGTTGGGCTGCGAGATGATCGCGCCACCGACCAGGTTGCCGCGGCGGCCGGGGTTCGAGATGGTGAAGGTCTTGCCGAAGAGGTCGTCGGGCGTGAGATCGCCTGATCGCGCTCGCTCGGCGACGTCTGCAACCGCGCGGGCCACGCCGCGAATGGTTAAATCATCGGTGTTGCGAATGACGGGCACGACCAAGCCCTCATCCGTGTCGACGGCAATGCCAACGTTCACCTCGGCGAGCTTGACGAACGCGTCGTCGAGGACCCGGGAGTTGATCTCCGGGAACTCCGGAAGGGCCCGGGCCGTCGCGACGATGGCGAAACCTAGGTACGTGAGATTGATGCCCTCGTTCTTGAAGTGCCCCTTGTGCTGATCTCGTAGCATCGCGGTCCGGTGAAGGTCACACTCGGCAAACGTGACCACGTCCGGAGCGGTCTGCTTCGAGTAGACCATATGGTCGGCGATGATTCGGCGGCGGCGCGTGAAGGGAACGATCTCGTCGCCGTCCTTCGGGACATAGGGCGGCAAGCGGAAGGCTCCGGAGGGACCGGTCGTGCGCGCGGGCGGCTGTGCGGGGCGTGGAGGGGGCTCAGGAGCCGGAGCTCGGGAGACCGCTGGCGGAGGCGGTGGCGGCGTCGCCATCCGCCCGGGTGAGGATGAGGTGCCGATCGCCGCCATCACGTCGTCGCGAACGATGCGGCCGCCCTCGCCCGACCCCTGCACGCCCGACAGATCGACGCCATTCTCGCGCGCGAGCTTGCGAACCGAGGGCGACGTGGGCGAGGGAGAGCCTGCGTCCGTCGCGGCTGGCGCGTCATCAGAGGCCGCCGCGGGAGTTGCACCGACCTGCGCGTTCTCGTCGATCTCGCAAATCGGATCACCGACGGCGATGACGTCATCTTCCGCCGCGAACAGCTGCGTGACGACACCTGCAACCGGAGCCGGCAGCTCACTGTCCGCCTTATCAGTGAGAATTTCGACGATAGGTTCGTCCTTCGCGACGGACTGCCCCACCGAGATGAGCCATTTGCCAATCGTGCCTTCTACGACGCTTTCGCCGAGTTGCGGCATGGTCACTTTGGTGGCCATCGGAGCCGCACCATAGCGTAAAAAACCCGCCACGGTAGCTTCCTTCCGAAGTTGCGCTGCTCGGGGTGTTTCGAAGGCCCTCTTGCGACTAGTGTTGCGCCACGGGTCGGAGTAGAGTCCCGCGCATGCTGGACGCTCTCAACAAGGAAGACCGGCTTCAACTGATGAGGTTTGTGTGCTCCTTTGCCTGGGCCGACCTCGAGATCGCCGACGCGGAGCGGGAGTTTGTCCTCAAGATGGTGGTCCGCCTCGGCCTCGACGACGAAGAGCAGGAACAGGTGGCGAAGTGGCTGGAGGTTCCGCCCCGCGCCGATGACCTTGACCCTGCAGACATCCCAGCAGAGCATAGGCAACTGTTTCTAGACGCGGCCAAGGCGATGATCCTCTCGGATGGCAACGTCGAAGACGTGGAAGCCGAAAACCTGATCATTCTCGATCAACTGCTGCGCTAACACCCAATCGGACAGCGGAGACACCATGGACATCGAGGCGATGTTGCTGCGGTTGGGCGGCGACCGTGGCAAACTGCGCTCATGAGGGCGGGGGCAACGGCGTGGTTGGTACTGCTCGTGTCGGCCAGTGCGTCCGTCGCGCTTGGACAGATCGACACGGGAGCGGACGACACCGCGGAGCCAAGCGCGCAGGGGGAGGGGCGGGTGCGCAACAAGACTACCGCGGAGCGTATCTCGTCCCCCAACCCGACCACCGAAGGAGTCCCGTGGAGCTTTCCTTTGTTCTGGGACCAGTCGCTCTCGGTTCGCAGCTTCAACGAGGGGTCCCAGCTCTCACACAGCCCGAACTACACCTGGTGGTTCACCGTCGCGCCGCGCTGGATCTTCAACGACGTGCACTCGATCGGCATCTCGTCCACCGTGAGCCTCGAGTGGACGGACTCTCCCAGCGAGGAGTTCGGACGTTCGGGATTCTACAGCCGCGAGGCGCAGTGGGAGGACCTGCGGCTCGACTATCTCATCAGTGTTCCTGGACGTCCCGGCGGATTCATGTTCTTCGTCGCCGGCGATCTACGGTTGCCGGCCTCGCTGTTCAGCCGTTCTCGGCAGCGCTACTTCTCGCCCGGCATCCGAGCAACGGTGGTGCGCCCCATTGATGTGCTTTCAGGAATGCAGCTCGGCGTCACAGCCGCGTTTTGGGGATGGTTCGCCGGGTCCAACGTACTGCTCGGGCCCGGAGACGTCTTCCCCTGCCGGGTGGCGCCCGCTCCGGGCGGCGGCGGTGGCTCGCCCAACGGCGACACCTGCTACGGTGCCAACTCGTCGACGAAGCACACTTCACGGCTCTCCGTGTTCTGGACGTTCGTTCCGATCGACCGCTTGGCCTTCGGCCTGAGCTACACGGCGCTATGGGGACGCGCGCACGATCTCGCTATCGGCTGTGTCGAGACGCTGACGGGCCCGGTGTGCATCGACGACGGTAGCGCCAACGACCACTGGCGCTCGTTCTCGAACTTCCGCGCTACCGTGGGCTACGACATCAAGCGCTGGTTCACGCTCGCACTGAGCTATGATGTCTGGGCCCAGCACCCCGACTCGGACGGCGGCCGTGAAAACCCCTTCTACAACGAAAATTCACGTCTGATCTTCACCCTGACGTTTCGGGCCGACGGCCTCTACGCGAGCACGAGAGACAAGCGCGCCGCAGGCGGTGAAGCGGCGGCACAAGAGGCCGGTGGGGCGGGACCAAAAGGCGGTGGGGCGGAACGAGGGGCAGCCGGCTCAGGCGCAGGGGTCCAGGAGCTCTGAAACCGCCGGGCGCGCTGCCGCCAGGCTGGCACCCAGGCTCACGACCTCCATCGGGTCCAGGTCAACCCGGGGCCGTTTGCCGAAGTACGACTCGATGTAGCCGCGGAGGCCCGGAAGGCGCGTGCTGCCGCCCGCCAGGAACACAGCCTCCATGTCTCGGGCTTTCAGGTTCGCCTGGGCCAGGACTTCGTCGCACATCGCAAACGTGCGACGGACGAGGTCCAAGGTGAGTTGCTGCACTTCGTCTCGCGTGATTGGAATGATGCCGCAGCTTTCGGGGGCTGCCGGATCCACGCTCGGAATCGCGATGGCTGCTTGCTCGGACTCGCTCAGCTCGCACTTGGCCAGCTCGCAAGCAAGGACGAGGCGGTCGAAGGTGACCGCGTCATTGCTGAGGTCCCAGCCATCGCGTGCAAGCGTTCGGTCGGCGACGTGAAGCGCGATCGTTCGGTCGACGTCATCGCCGCCCAGATACGGGTCACCACCGTGGCCGATGACTCGAAACGGATAGCTGCTGCAATCCACGACAGCAGCGTCGAAGGTGCCGCCGCCCAAGTCGTAGACGAACGCGTACTTCAAGCTACTGCGGTACAGGTACGCCAGCGCAGTAGCGATGGGCTCCTCGATCACCCGAACCGAAGCGAATTTCGCCTTGGAGACGGCGAATGCGGTGGCGTCGCGCCGTTGCTGGTCGAAACCCACAGGAGCGGTCACAACGGCGTGCACGTCGGCTGTTGGACATTTGGTGAGCTCACACAACCGGCTGATGATGGTGCCGCCAACTTCCACGGGGCACACGAGCCCGGCGCGCGTGTTGAACACCGCACAGCCATCCGGACCCTCGACCAGGTCGTAGGGGTAGTGTTCCCGAAACCGGTTCGTGTAGGACGAACGCCAGCGAGCACCGATGACCCGCTTGGCTGAGAGAATGGTGTTCTTCGGGTCCATCGCCCGCCGACGCCGCGCGGCCTTGCCGACCAGGGTGGCCCCACTCGGCGGATAGGCGACCACAGACGGCATCACGAAGCCGCCCCCCTGGGTGGGGAGGGCCTCGAAATTCCGGGCTAGCACCGTATTGGTGGTACCAAGATCGATTCCTACGGTCTTGCGCTTTCGGACGGGCATCGGCCGGCCAACTCTGTGGGGTCTGACGTGTGTGAGGTCCATGGGGACTTGGCCTCTAAGGATTTCGAGGCCCACGCGAGAGTGGCCTCCTGGAATCAAGCAGGCTACGTGATCCAAACGCCTCCTGCCACACCGAGCTCTCCGGCTGGACCAGCTGGCGTCCATGCCCTAAAGTGGAACACGTTCTAGTTGGAGATCTCTGCCGATGCCCGCGGACTTTCACAAGCTTCAAGTAGCAGGAATCGTTCAAGAAACGTACGACACGCGGTCCTACATCCTCGCGGTTCCCGAATCACTGCAAAAGGAGTTCCGCTATCGGGCCGGGCAGTTCCTGACCTTTGAGGTTCCTTGGAATGACATGCAGTTGCACCGTTGCTACTCGCTTTCGAGCGCGCCGGAGACGGATCCGTGGCCCCAGGTGACGGTTAAAAGGGTCGACGACGGCCGGGTTTCCAACTGGTTCAACGACCACCTGAGTGTCGGAGACTGGATTCTGGTGCAGCCACCCGAGGGACGCTTCTCGATGCGCTCGAACGAGGGTAACCACGGGATCGTGCTGTTTGGCGGGGGTAGCGGCATCACCCCCGTGCTTTCGATCTTGAAGTCCGCGCTCCGCACCACCGAGCGCGACGTCAAGCTCATCTACGCCAACCGCGACCAGCGCTCGATCATCTTCAAAGACGAGATCGACCTTTGGCTTGCGGAATTCCCAGAGCGTCTCGAGGTCATCCATCATCTCGACAGCGAAAGCGGCTTCATGTCGGTCGCCGCCGTTCAGGAGCACATTCGTGGCTGGGAAGACGGTGAGTTCTTCGTCTGCGGTCCGACGGGATACATGGACACGGTCGAAGAGGCCTTCAAGGCATCGAACATCGACGCGGGGCAGACCAAGTTCGAGCGATTCCTCTCGCTGCCCGATCCCGATCGCAGGGACGAGTCCGCCGCCGTGGTCCCGGAGCAGTCCGACGACGAGATTCCAGAGTCTTTCAAGATGTCGCTCGAAGGTCAGTCGCACGACGTGCCGTACGAGAAAGGGCTCACCCTCCTCGAATCGGCGGTCAAGGCGGGTCACAAGCCGCCCTCGTCTTGCGAAGATGGCTATTGCGGCTGTTGCATGGCGCTGCTCAAGAGCGGCAACGTCACCATGGCCAACCATGATGCGCTCGAACCGAGCGACATCGAACGCGGTTGGGTCCTAACCTGCCAAGCGCGGCCAGCAAGCCAAGACCCCATAGAGCTCGACTTCGACGCCGAATACTAGTGTGCGAGGGAAAAAGATCCGCACACTAGGGGCGGTGGCGGTCGGGCCAGTCCCAGAAGGACTTCTTGCCAATGGTCCAGTCGGGACCGTTACCCCAGTCGTTGCGGGTGCGCTTGTTGCGGTGGTCCGGGTCGTGCTTCTTCAGCCCAGCGCCGTACTCCTGCCACTGCTGGTTGCCAAGCTTTTCGGCCCAGTAATCCTCTTCGGACGACCACTGGTTGTTGCCGGCATACTGCAAAACCGTGATGCCCGGAAAGTCCATGACGCCCGTCCCGTTCGGATTGTCGCGGCGATTGATCATGTGGAAGACGACACGACCGCTCGGGTCGGCCATGTGCCAATTGTAGACGCCGTAGATCTCGCCGTACTGCTCCATGAGCGGGTCGATCCACTGTCGAACCGTCTCGCGGCCATGCATCGTACCGAGGACGCGCTCGAGATAGACGACGTCCTCGGTGAAGAGGTCCGCCCAGGCGTCCCAGTCCTCGCGGATCATCCCGATGTGCCAGAAGTGCCGGAACGCCGTTTCGACTTCTTCGAGCTCGAACGTGGGCACTACTCCGCGGCCTGCTGCTCTTCAGGCCAGGTGTAGAACTGTGTGCACCAGCGTCGGAAGACGGGGATCGGGCCATCGCCGTCGCACAACAGGGGCTTGTCGTAGTAAGCTTTGTTCTCCCAAATTGGGATGTCCTGCTCGAGCTGCCGCGTCACCTCGGCGATGAAGGCCTTGCCGACGCCGCGTACTATATCCGCGCCTGCCGTCTTCTTTACACAGAAGTTGAAACGCAAGTGAACGTGGTTTGCGTCGACGGGCGTCATCGATGCGATGTTCACCGTCTCTGCAAGGCCCTTGAAACGGACGACCGCGAGTCCAAACCCATAGTTCAGGCTT
>Ga0114949_10001116_pt1 | contig 15948 bp, 16 predicted proteins | sample N074metaG_FD_83505 | JGI IMG/M metagenome (GOLD analysis project Ga0114949, IMG submission 83505) | Deep subsurface microbial communities from Kermadec Trench to uncover new lineages of life (NeLLi) - N074 metaG | ecosystem: Environmental > Aquatic > Marine > Ocean trench > Sediment | place... | reverse complement strand
TAAGTCCATTGCGAAATTCTTCAGCAAACAATCGAAGCCCTTCATTATCGTGAAACGGTCCACCTTCCTTGTCCCATTCGTCGATGCCGCGTAACGGCATGATAAACGTCGTCGGCGACTTCGCTTTGTTCAGCTTCTCCACAATCGCCTTGGCCGATTCCACTCGCTCATCAGGATTCAACCTGGCACATGCGATCAGGCGATTATGTATGTGGGTTTCGCGGCCACTGAATTTCGGCGGTACGTCGGCCCAGGTTCGCAAATCTACAAGCGTAACACCGCCGGGTGCAACGATTTGCGGCACCCCGGCAGCACCGGCTCCTTCGAGCCTGTCCGCACCGGCGCTGACTACCGACCCGTGTACGTGATTGCTTACCTCAATGAGCGAGAAGTCCAGTACCGCCACCAGTTTTCTCTGCCTTGCCAGCGATTCCAGTGCGCGTCCGCCCATGCCGGTCGTATGAAATACCGCGAGTTCAAAGCCGCGCTTCTCCAGTTCCGGCTTTAGATGCACCATGTATTTGAGGCTGGATTTCCCCAGCGATGTCATGCCGATTAACGGTCTCTCGCCGGTTGGAGCTTCAACATTGTTACACGCACCGACTACCGCACCAGCGGCCTGGCTGAGCACTGCGCGGCAGACGGAATTCAGGCCGTACAATCCGCCAGCCCACAAGATCATCATGACATCAGGCGATATTCGCTCGGGGGGCAATACAGCGGAATGTGCAATGGTCGAGACAATAATCTTCGGCACGCCGAGTGGAAGAACCTCTGCAACATCGAGCGCGAGGTCGGTTGCCATTGAGCCACCAATAGCCAACATGCCATCGATCTCATTGTTCTTGTAAAGAGTAGCCGCTAGCCGCGCAGCCCCTTCGGCCTGTTTGACCATTGCCAGGTTTTCATCGCCCAGGTCAATGATGTCCTGATTACTGGTGCCGGCGGCTTCGGCGACGGCATGCTTGGAAAACGCCGGTTCAAACGGCGGGTCTCCCAGCACACCAACATCCATGATCAGGGCAATTGCACCCGCTTTTTCCAGGCAGGTTTTCAAATACAAAAGCTCATCCGCTTTGGTATCGGCTGTACCGATCAATAGAATGCGTGGAGCGGCTTTACTCATTCATTCGGTGCCAGAAATTGCAGCATCGATTCCTGCTGCAATGGTTGAAACGTTGTCCGAGTCTATCACCAGAGACGGTGACAGAATGATGTTGTTGCCGGATACTCTGATCATCACGCCACCTGCATACGCTGATTCGAAAATCGCGTCGACACGTTTCTTGTCCAGCGGTGTTTTGGTCTTTCTGTCGGACACGAGTTCAAGGGCCAGCATCAGACCTATCCCCCGCACATCGCCAATGATTTCGTGTTTTTCTTGCAATTTCTGGCAAGCCGACATTAGTTCAGCCCCTCGCGCAGCAGCATTGTCTGCGACATTCAGGCGCTCGGTTTCTGCCAGCGTCGCAATTGCGGCGGCGGCTCCAACCGGATGAGCCGAGTACGTATAGCCGTGGCCAATTGCACCCATGCTGTTTTTGTTGCTTTCAAATGCATCCGCAATTTTCTCCGAGAGCATTGTCGCTCCGAATGGAAAATAGCCGTTGGTAATTCCCTTTGCTGCGCACAGGAGATCGGGCTTCACGCCCCACAAGCGGGACCCGGTCCATGCGCCGGTTCGTCCGAAAGCGGTGATAACCTCGTCAGCGATGAGCAGCACACCGTGACGGTCGCAAATATCCCGGACCATCGGCATAAAACTTTCATGTGGCGGGATAACGCCGCCCGCACCAAGCACGGGTTCCATGATGAATGCAGCTACTGTATCCGCACTTTGAAACTTGATTTCGGCCTCCAGCATTCCGGCACAGAGTTCGGCCAGTCTGGCGGGATCGGACTCATCGAAAGGGTTGCGATAGGGCCACGGCGCAGCAATGTGAAAACAACCGGGAAGCATGGGTTCGTAATTGCGCCTGAATTTCGCGTTACCGTTTATGGATGCGCCACCAAAATGCGTTCCGTGATAACCCTGTTTCAGGCTAATGAATTTGGTTCGGTCCAGTTCTCCACGAATTCGATGGTACTGCCGTGCCAGTCGAAGCGCGGTTTCAACGGCGTCGGAGCCACCCGATGAAAAGAATGCACGCACCAGTCCATCGGGCTCGAACCACTCACTTAACAGGTAAGAAAGCTCAATAGCCGACGCGTTCGAAGTGCCCCGGAAGGAGGAGTAGTACGGCATTTCGGCCAATTGTGCTGCGATTGCATCTTTGATTTTCTGGTTGGAGAAGCCAAGGTTGACGTTCCAGAGTCCACCCACTGCGTCGAGCACCGTGTGCCCGTTGACGTCAGTTACGTGAACACCTTCGGCTTTCTGAATCACCTTGGGCGGGTTGTTGCGCATTTCCAGTGGATGCGCCATTGGATGCCAGAAATGTTTCGCATTGTGTTCATTGTAGAAATCGGAACTTCGCATGGCTAAAACCTTTCCATCTAATTATTTAGTAGCGCGAGAGCGTGTTCATAACTCGCGCCTGGTTGAGTGACGTCAAAATGTAGTGTTCGCATACCGACCGCGTCGGCGCCAGCAATGTTTTTTTGTTGGTCGTCGACGAAGACGCAGTCGTCCGGGGTGAGGCCCAATTGCTCGCAACAGTCCAGGTAGGCACGGGAATCGGGTTTCAAAATATCGCTGTAACTCGCATCTACGATCACATCGAAATCGTCCAGAAACGATAACTTGGCACGAAAATCTTCGCCGTAGAACAGATCCATTTCATTCGACAGGATTGCGAGTTTATGGCCCAGCGATTTTGCGACACCAATTGCATCCAGCGCTTCCGGTCGAATGATAGCAGCGGGTTCGGCGCCGCGGGCAGCGCGAATGAACTCTGACATTTCGGTCCAGCCGGCACCAATCAGCTCAGAAATTTCCAATGTCCGTTGTGCGTAATAGTCTCGCTCGCTGATTTCCCCGTTCTGCATGGTGACCCACAACGGATCGGTGTCCGGTTCGAACGGACCGCGCCAGGTCAGCGTGCCTGCCGGAATGCCGAGCGCTTTTTCGGTTTGCGTATGCGTTTCATGAATCGTGCGGGTGATTACTCCGCCGAAGTCCAGAATCAGTGCACGCATGCGGTCAGTCATGATCAGGCAACTCTGTCTGAAGGCATGTGACCGCCGATCTTGCCGGTCAGGTCCGCTGCTGCGGCGATCAATAATGTCTTGATGACAGACTGGTTCTCTTTCGTAAACCGGCCTTTCGGTGCGGCTACGGCCAGCGTGCCCATTACGCTGCCGGATGGATCGAAAACCGGGGCAGCGATACTGCAGACGTCTGCCTCGTAATAGCCGAAATTGATTACGTAACCGGACTCCCGGGCAGCCTGCATGGCTTGCTTGATCTGCTCGCGATCGACCAGCGTATGTTCTGTGAATGCTTCGAGATCCAGCTGGCTCAGCAATTCTGATTTATCACCTTTCTGGAAAGCGAGGATGACAATCCCGGACGCGGTCGCATGCAACGGCAATATCTCCCCAAGATCCATATTGACGCGATTTGATCGAGGGCTTTCCTGCATTGCGATCGTGGCAAGTTGACTGCCGGATAGCACGGTGAAATGCGCGGTTTCCCCGCTGTCGTCGACCAGTCGTTTCAGGATAGGCTGAACGATGTCTTTCATTGGCAATGTCGCCTCGCGGACTTGCGCGAGGCGAAGCACGCCAGGTCCGATACGGTAGCGGCGGGTGTCCGTGTTTTGCTCGACCAGGCCGTGTTTGGCAAGCGCGAGCAGGAGCCTCCGGCTGGTTGCCTTGTCGAAATGGGTCCGGCGCGAGATTTCGCCAAGCGCGAGCTCCGGCTCACGCTCCGAAAAAAGTCCAAGTAATTCAACCGCTTTGTCGACAGTGCGCATGGCTTCCTGCTGGTCAATAGAATAGCTTGTCACTAAATGAAACATCGGTGATAATAATGAAACGACAACAATACTTCAATGACTTCCGGAAATTACCGCTGTGATCGATTTTCCCCGCATACAAAGCCTAGCAAACAGTCCCATCGCCCCGCAGAAACACCTGATAAACGGGGTGGCTCAGGCATCCATTGACGGCGCCAGCCTCGACGTCTTGAGTCCAGGAAATGGTGAGGTTCTCACCCGGATAGCAGACGGAACGGCCGCCGATGTCGACCTCGCCGTGGTTGCTGCCCGCGAATCGTTCGACGAGGGGGTGTGGGCAGATCAACCACCGTCCGCGCGCAAGAAAGTTCTTATGCGTTTGGCCGACTTGATTGACGAGCATGCCTACGAGATTGCAGTGCTGGGTGTTCGAGACAATGGCACCGAGATCCGGATGGCGTTGAAGGCAGAGTCGGGGAGTGCGGCGGGGACCTTTCGTTATTACGGTGAAGCGATCGACAAGATATACGGTGAGGTTGCGCCGACCAGTCCCAATCATCTTGGACTGGTACTGCGCCAGGCGATCGGTGTTGTCGGCGTCATCGTGCCCTGGAATTTCCCGTTGATGATTGGTGCCTGGAAAATTGCGCCGGCGTTGGCGGTTGGCAACTCTGTTGTATTAAAACCGTCAGAGACGGCATCGCTGTCATTATTGCGCATCGCTGAACTGGCGCTGGAGGCGGGATTGCCAGAGGGCGTATTCAATGTCATAACCGGCAAGGGCACAGTGGTTGGGGAAGCGATCGGATTGCACAACGATATCGATGTGCTGGCATTCACGGGATCGGCTTTTGTTGGCCGTAAATTGCTCGAATATTCGGCACGTTCGAACCTGAAGCATATTTACCTGGAGCTTGGTGGCAAATCGCCCAATATCGTTTTTTCCGATGTGCCCGATATTGACAAGGCAGCCGCGGCTGCCGTTAATGGAATCTTTCGCAATTCCGGCCAGGTCTGTGTCGCCGGTTCACGCCTGCTCGTCCAAAAAAGCATTCACAAGGAGTTTGTGGAAAAAATAAAAGCAGGTGCCGAAGGACTGACCGTCGGCGATCCCCTGGATCCTGCATCAGACATTGGCGCTATTAACAGTGAGGTTCAGCTAAACAAAAACCTCGACTATGTAAGGGTTGCCGAAAATGACGGTGCACAACGAGTTACGGGAGGAGAGCGCATCCTGCAGGACTCCGGTGGCTACTTCATGGCGCCTGCCGTATTCGATAATGTGAGCAGCGAAATGCTTATTGCACAGGAGGAGGTATTCGGACCGGTATTGAGCGTAATGCCGTTCGAGGATGAAGCGGATGCAGTGCGCATCGCCAATTCGACTGTTTACGGTCTTGCCGCCGGCGTCTGGACCTCCGATTTGAGCCGCGCACATCGTATGATCCAAAAGGTTCGTTCGGGCGTCGTACATGTAAATTGTTACGGCGGTGCCGATATTACTGTACCCCTGGGCGGCTTGAAGCAATCCGGAAACGGACACGACAAGTCGTTGCACGCACTCGACAAATACACAGCGCTTAAGACAGCCTGGATCGCTATCTGATTGACGTTTTAATTCGCCAACGGGTAGTTTTTATAGTGGCTGCCGGACTGGTCAACGACGCCGATACGAATTCCGTAGTTACCGCTGCCCAGCCAGCGATAGACCTGGCGTATTTGCGGTTCTATTGATTTGAATGCGAGATTCGCCCAGGGCAGGTCGTCGTCCGTATACCAGCCGAAATCCACTGCTTCATCGGTGCAGGTCGTTTCGGGTGTCGTGTCCAGGTGGCAACGAAAAACAAGGTGTGTCTGGGACATGTGCAATATCGAACTCACACTGACCAGCATCATTTGATCTGGCGGCACATCAACGCCGGTTTCTTCGCGCAATTCACGGCTGGCCGCTTGCTCAGGCGTTTCGTCACTTTCCATGTAACCACCCGGTATCGCCCAGCGACCCCTGGCCGGAGCAATGCCACGCTTGATCCAGAGAATTTTCTTGCCGACACAAACATAACTTGCGACCAGCACGCGCGGGTTGTCGTAATGGGTTGTGCCGCAATCGCCGCATACGAATCGCTTGCGGTGATCTCCCTGCACCGCCTGCAATGAAACAGCCGATCCACATTCAGAACAGAATTTCATTTGAGCCTACGCCCGGTTAAGGATCTCCGTGACCCGATCCATCATCTCATTCCTGTTATAGAGGTCAAAGTAGATCGACGCCATAACATTCTGCGGTCCGAAGAAGAATCGCTCATAAAGTGTCTGGCGACTGCCGAACCCGGACACTGAAACATCGTGTGCCAGCCTGAAAAGCGCAATCCGGTCTTTGCTTTCGAGGTTTACTGTCTGGAAATACTGGCCGATATCGCCAGCAAGTTCATTGGTCAGGTCGGCTTCACAGGGTGTGGCCATCAGTGAGCTGGAACCAAGCAATTGCACGATCTCGATCAGTCGTGGATACATCTTGGGGAACAGGTTTCTGGAGGTGTCCAGCGGGCGGCGCAGTGGTATGTAGTTGCCGCGCTGGTCTTCATGCGCCTGCATCTCGGCACTGAATCGAAATGCCCGGACGCTTTCGACCATCCACATAGCTTCGGCAATCTGGCCTTTTACGTTCATGTCTTTGTCTTTGCCGGTGGCCTTCGCCATCGCGCACAGCAGGCCGACAATAAATTCCGCTTTGGCAAGCTTGCCGCAAACCACCTGGTGCATCATGTGTATTACAGCGTTCGTTTCTGCGAATGCCTTGTTACACATTGTCGGGTCGCGGTACATGAATACGCGTTCCCAGGGAACGAGCACATTGTCGAATATGACCACTGCATCCATTTCTTCGAATCTCGAGGCGAGCGGCGCATCGAAGTGGGACTTGCCATGGTCATAGGAGTCGCGGCAAATCAGGCGTAAGCTCGGCGTGCTGATTGGTATAGCGAACGCGAAAGCGAACGGCAGGTTTTCTTCCGACGCTTTCAGCAAGGTTGAAGGGAAAACCTCAATTTCATCAGCGTGAGGCCCTAATGTCGCAAGCAAACGTGCGCCTTTGACGACGATTCCCTCGTCAGTCTCTTTCACAATTTGCAAGGCAACTTTGTCGCTGTACTTGCCTTCTTTAGCCTGTGCGTAGTTAAAGGTCGGGTTTACGAGCGTATGCGTCAAGACCTTGTCATTGTTGCGAACGTACTCGTAGTAATTCTTCATGTTCTCGCCGAATTCGGGCTTGCCCTCGGCCAGAAAATCCGTGGCGCTGCCAAACGCCATGACAGATGCATTTTTATAGTCCGGCGTTCTGCCAAACATACCGTTCGACCATGTTGCCCATTCGTAGAAGGCCTCTCCACGCTTCACAATGTCCTGCTGCGATTGTGGCACCAGGTATGAGGTTGCGAAGCGTTTGCCATTCTCTTCGTAGGTAATTTTTTCCTGCAGCTTCGGATCGAACTGTTTGTCCATGAATCCGGCAAGCGTATGAGCACCGCTACTGAGTCCGGGATGACTCGTAACGTCTTTTACTTTCTCGCCATGAATCCACACATCGCGGTCGTCCTGCAGGCCCGCGAGATATTGTTTGCCGTTTCGAATGCCGTTGCCTGATTCAGTATCTACGTTGTTCATGCTGGTTACCTGTCCTGTATTCAGAGTTTGTTTTTGGTGTTTGTTTATCGAGTCAATTGCTTTTGGGTAGCTTCATCGCCGCAGCTGGATACGATGTTTCCGAGACCGGCCATCAGTTGCTTCCAGACAGCGGGTTCAATCGACCCTCGCAAGTCGGTGTATACCCGGTCGACTTCCGCGCGCACTTTATTCTCGAGTTTCTGGCCGGACGCGGTAGCGCTGACGTAGACCACTCGTCGGTCTGTTTCGGAGCGACGCCGCCCGACGAGTTCGCTGGCCGCCAGCCGATCAATGATCCCGACAAGGCTTGGCGGTGGAATAAGGGTGATCTGCGCCAGGGTATGGAAAGGTACCTGATCGACCTCCCAAAGCACTCTTAAGACTCGCCACTGCTGCTCGGTGAGGCCGAACTTCTTGAAAATCTTACGAAATCTGGGCATTACGGCGTCCAATGCGCTGTACAGCATCATGGGCAAAGAACGGCTAAAAGCTTGCATTGTCATTTGGATGGAATTTAATTAATATATTAATCATTAATATATTAATAAATAGGCTTTGTTGTCAAGTTGTATGGGAAAAAGGGTGGACACATGCAGGATTTGAAAAGGTTTCGACAATGTTTGTCGAAGTTCGCGACCGGTGTCACGGTCATCACATGTAGCAATTCGGAGGGGGATTGCTTCGGCATAACGGCCAACAGTTTCAGCTCGGTTTCTCTGGAGCCACCGCTGATCCTGTGGAGCATCGCGAAAGTATCGAATTCGTTGCAGGTTTTCCTGGACGCCGGCTATTTCGCGATCAATGTGTTGGAACTGGGCCAGCAACCCGTATCGAAACTGTTTGCACGTTCCAAGCACGACATATTCGACGGCGTCGATTACGAATCAAGCGAAAACGGCGCGCCGTTGCTAAAGAATACGCTAGCCTGGTTTGAATGTCGGACCGACAACGTTCACGACTGTGGCGACCACCACATTATCATCGGTGAAGTGATCGACTATCGATCAAATGATGGTGGGCCACTGGTCTTCTACGACGGTCAATACCAGACCATTCGATAGTGCTAGCCTTTACCGTTGCTCTTGCGCAGTGTCGAGTAAAATTCGGATAATAATGAATACAATGCCTCAAGTTTCTCGAGCCCGAACTCCCGCTCGATCTCAATATACAGCGCCTCGGAATCCGGACCGACTTCAGAATGAATCTGCCGTCCTTTGTTGGTTAGCATAATAACCGTACGGCGCTGGTCACTCTTGTCAATTATGCGTTTGACGATCTTTTCTCTTTCAAGGTATTGCAGAATTCGTGTCAGGCTGGGTGCCAACAAAAAACTTTGTCGGGCGAGCTCGCTGGCGTCAATTTTGCCGAACTCAGACAATGCACGAACGACTCGCCATTGTTGCTCCGTAAGTCCATGGTCCCTGAGCATTGGGCGGAAACGTGCCATCGCGGCTTCGCGCGCTTTTAGCAGCTCCATTGGCAACGAGTGTTTGAAGTCTCTCATTTCACAATCTCTGTCGACACCGGATTCGATAGCGTACCAATGCCAGGTACTTCAACTTCGACTACATCTCCATCCTTCAAATACTTGGGGGGATCGAATCGGGCGCCCGCTCCATTCGGAGTGCCAGTGGCGATGATGTCGCCCGGCTTCAGGCGATAAAAAGTGGACAGGTAGCTGATGAGATAGGGGAACGGAAACATGAGATTTGACGTTACGTCATTCTGCCGTTCTTCATCATTAACCCGTGTCATCACCTGCAGCTCGCCCATGGGGTCGAGTTCGTCGGGTGTCACCATCCAGGGCCCCAGTGCGCCGGAATTTTCGAAATTCTTACCTTGCGTCACATTAAATTTGGCGTGCCGCAAGAAATCGCGCAATGATCCTTCATTCATGATCGTCAAGCCTGCAACGTGCTTGTACGCATCCTCCCGGGAAATCCTCCTCCCTTCCTTACCAATCACGATCACGATTTCGCCTTCGTAATCGAGCTGGTCGGACTCGGGCGGATCAAGCAGTGCTTGTTGATGGCCGACAAGCGACTCCCTGCTGCGCATAAATACGCTTGGGTATTTGGGTGCTTCCGAGCCGTCTTTATATTCTGCATTTCTGTTGGCGTAATTGACGCCGATGCAAATAATTTTTTCAGGATTTGGAATCGTCGGCAAGTACTCGATGTCGCCAAGAGGGACGTCCGGCACCGTACTATTCGCCTCAGCGGCCAGCTCAACGAGTCGGTCTGCACGAATCGCGTCGCGGAGGTCGGTCAGATCTGTGTGCCTTGCGCCGAGATCGACAATGCCTTCGGCCACGACTGCACCGAAACTGGCCTGACCGTCGTGCGTAAAGCTTAAGAACTTCACGCGGCCGCGTCTTTTAGCAGGCCTGCTCGTTCCAGGACACCATCCAGGCGCGCCTCGATCTCTGGCGTTGCCGGGAGCATAGGCAGGCGGTGTTCATTTGCTGGCATGATGCCAAGTTTTTTCATCATGTATTTGATCGGTATCGGATTGGTGTCATAGAAGACGGATTGATTTATTTCCAACAGCCGCTGGTGCAGTTGCCGGCCAGTGGCAAGGTCGCTGTCCCAAACGGCGTCGCACATGCTCACAAGAATATCGGGGCGTAAATTACCAACGGCATTCATCAGGCCGCAAGCACCGATGGTCATCATTGGAAAAGAAAGCTCCTCAAGGCCGACGAAGACCTTGAATTCATTTCCCAGTGCGGCGAAACATTCCGTGACAAAGCCCAAATCGTTGACCGCATGTTTCATGCCGATGAACGAATCGGATTTGTCGCGAATCTGTTTCATTGAATCGAGTGTCACGCTGATCGCGGTTCGTCCTGGTATGTGATAGATCATCCAGGGCGTGTCATGTTGTGAAGCAAGCTTCAGGTAATACTCCACCAGGCCACGTTGTGGTGGGCGAATGTAGTAGGGCGTCACAATCAGCAGGGCATCCACGCCTGCTTTTACGGCATGCAAGGTCAAGGCCGCGGTTTCGTCCATCGATTGTGAACCGGTTGCCGCGATGACCGGTATTTTTCCATTGGTTGTCGCAATTGCTACATCAACCAGTTGATTTCGTTCGGCCGCCGTTAATGTTGACGGTTCAGCGGTTGTGCCATTGACCAGCACGCCGTGTGACCCGCGTGCCATTTGAAACTCGATTAGTCCGGCGTAAGCGTCATAGTCGACTTCGCCGTTTTTGAAAGGAGTCACAACAGGTGGAATTGACCCCTTGATGCGCGCCAGATCAGACATTTCCATATTCCTCAATTGATTGCGTTACTTGACCTCGGGTGGATCTGCAGTATACTTAACATGTTAAATTAATTCAATTCAGACCCTGAGCGCATCACAAATGCCGCACCAAATCATTCAATATTCAGCGAATCTTGAATCCCGAGTTGATATTCAGGAACTCGTGAATGCTGTGCATGAGATAGCAGCAGGGATTGACGTGTTCCCGCTCGGAGGCCTGAGAACGCGGGCGGCACGGCGCGACTATTTCCGTATCGCGGATGGCCACCCTGACAACTCCTTCTTGCACCTGACCTGGAAATTGGGGTCGGGGCGTCCCGAGGAAGTAAAAAAGGCTGCCGGTGACCTGATGTTTGAGAAATTGTGTGGTTTGCTCGCGCAGGCCTACGACGACTCGCCATTGGCTATTTCGTTTGAGATTCAGGAGATTCACCCGGTGTTGACGTATAAGAAAAATAATTTGCGCGACTACATGGCCAAACGCAGCAGTTAATAAGCCATGAGTATTTCGGAGGTGTGATGTCATCAGAATTTGAAAAAAACTTGCAAGATGCAGCCAAGCTGCTTGCGAAGAATTCAAAGGGCCCACTACCGCATTTTATTAACGGCAAGCGGGACCCGGGCCGTTCCGGAAAAACGTTCGATAATCATACGCCGGTCGACAACAGCGTTGTAGGGTCAATAGCCGCTGGCAACAGCGACGACATTGATGCCGCTTGTCAGGCAGCACGAGATGCGTTCATCGAATGGCGCGCTGTGTCGGGAAAAGAACGAAAAAAAATTCTGCACAAAGTCGCCGATGCAATCGAGGACAATGCGCGCGACATCGCACTGGTCGAGAGCGTCGATTCGGGCCAGGCGATTCGCTTTATGGGTAAGGCCGCAATTCGTGGGGCAGCCAATTTCCGATTTTTTGCCGATTTGGCGCCAGGTGCACGCGATGGACAATCTCTGCCTGCCGATGACCATCATAATTATTCAATACGACAACCCATAGGCCCTGTTGGTGTTATTACACCGTGGAATACGCCATTCATGCTCTCGACCTGGAAGATTGCGCCGGCGCTGGCGGCAGGCTGTACCGTCGTTCACAAGCCGGCCGAATGGTCCCCGCTAACAGCGATGATGTTGTCTGAAATTGCACACGATGCCGGTTTGCCGGATGGTGTATTGAATTGTGTGCAGGGCCTTGGAGAGGATGCGGGCAAACCACTTACAGAGCATCCTGCAATCAAGGCGATTGCGTTTGTGGGCGAATCCCAGACAGGCAGCCACATCATGCGGCAGGGTGCGGAAACACTGAAGCGTGTGCATTTCGAACTGGGTGGCAAAAACCCGGTTATCGTATTTGACGATGCGGATCTTGATAAGGCGCTGGACGCGGTCGTATTCATGATTTACAGCCTTAATGGTGAACGTTGTACCTCATCCAGTCGCTTGCTGGTGCAGGAATCCATACAGGAAGAATTTTTGCAACGACTGACCATGCGGGTAAACAATCTGACGGTGGGCCATCCGCTGGATCCTGCCACCGAGGTCGGTCCGCTTGTTCACACTCGACATTTCGAAAAAGTGTGCAGCTATTTCGATATTGCGAAAGAGGACGGGGCAAAAATCGCTGCTGGTGGCAGCGCGTTGGAGGGAGATGGGAATTACGTTCGGCCGACATTATTTACGAATGCAAAAAACAGCATGCGCATAGCGCAACAGGAAATATTCGGTCCGGTTCTGACCGCTATTCCTTTCAAAGACGAAGCGGAAGCGCTAGCCATTGCAAACGACACAAACTACGGTCTGGCCGCCTACGTCTGGACCAGCGATGCCGGCCGATGTAACCGGCTTGCCAGGGATCTCGATGTTGGAATGATCTGGCTGAATTCCGAGAATAATCGCCATTTGCCTGCGCCATTTGGTGGTATGAAAGCCAGCGGAATAGGGCGAGATGGCGGTGATTACAGTTTCGAGTTTTACATGGAGACAAAAAATGTATGCATGGCTCTGGAAACTCATAACGTACCAAGGTTGGGTGTGAAATGAGTTTGTACTACCTGCAGAAATTCCTGTACGTGCTGAATCGGGATACCGGCGCGCAGGAGAAATATCGCGACGACCTCGACGCATTGATAGGCGATTTCGAACTGACAAAAGAAGAGGTCAACGCTCTTAAGGAAGGCGATATCGGCCTGCTATTCGTACTTGGCGTGAACGGCCAGATTCTTATGCACTATGCTGCATTTCTCGGCATCGAATGGTTTGACTACCTTGATCTGATGCGCAAAGGCATCGAAAAACACGGCCAGGTTCGCGATGGCGTTTACGCAATGACCGGCGACGGCGCAAGTTTCACTGTCGAGGAGAAGCAGCGATGAGCCTGGTTTACGCAGGTGTTTGCAGTCATGCGCCGGGCATCACGGGTCGCGCTGACCTGGTCGAGAACACGGAACTGCGGGACGAGTTCTACGCAAATCTCGACAAGATGCGTCAGGAGATTGTTGATGCAGGGACCGAAGCAATAATCATTGTTGCAGCGGAGCACTTTGCAAATTTTTTCATGAACAACATGCCGGCATTTTGCGTTGGCATGAGCGATTCCTATGACGGCCCGATCGAAGATCCGGACTGGCTCAAGATCGAACACCGTAATGTGCCGGGCAACCGTGACCTGTCGCGTCGCCTGATCGTCGAGATGATGAATACCGTGGACGTCGCTTATGCCGAGGAGTGGAAGTTCGATCACGGCATCATGGTCCCGCTGCATTTCCTGACGCCGAATTACGATTTGCCGGTCATACCGGTGAACATAAATTGCCAGGGGCCACCGTTAACGCCGCTGCATCGTGCATGGGCTTTTGGCGAAGCGTTGCGTCGTGCCTGTGACTCGGTGCCGGAGAAAATTGCGGTGATTGGCACAGGTGGCATATCACACTGGCCGGCAACACCGGACTCCGGAAAAATTAATGAGGCCTGGGACCGGGACTTCCTTGACCGGTTTCTGCGAAATGACAAGGAAGCCTTGCTGAATTACACAGACGAGCAGACTTACGCCGATGCCGGACAGGGCGGATTCGAAATCAGGCCATATATCGCAATCGCTGCTGCCGCCGGAACGACCGGGACATTGCATTTCTATACTGCAGACCTGCCAATATTCGCGGTGGGATGCACAGTTGCCAGATGTGATCTCTAACCCATTGACTTGACCAAATATTGATTTCGAGAGCGACCCATGCCGCATATGAAACCCCTGCCGTTTGAATCTCTTCCTGAAGATATTCAGGCACGCTTCAATCACTACAAAGAAACACGCGGTTTCACCCCCAACAGTATTCAAACGATGGCGCGCCGGCCTGATATTGTGCGTGCGTTTATGCAACTGAACAGGGCGATCTTGTATGAGGGAACAGTGCCCGAAGAGCTCAAAATGCTGGTGAGCCTCATTGCAAGCCAGGTCTCGGGTTGTCGCTATTGCCAGGCGCACATGGCAAACTTGTCGACAATATTTTCGGCATCGGCAGAGAAAATCGGCAGTGTTTGGGAGTTTGAAACAAGCGAGCTGTTTTCTGATGCGGAACGAGCAGCACTTCGTCTCGCTTACAAAGGCGCCCTGGCCCCGGCTGAAACCACACAGGAAGATTTCGATACCGCCGGAGAATATTTCGATGATGAACAGATTGTAGAAATAGTCGCATGTGTCGCATTGTTCGGCTTTCTGAACCGCTGGAATGATTCTATGGCTACAGAACTTGAGCCGCTGCCTGCAAAAGTTGCAGCAGATACGGTTGGACGGTCCGGCGACTGGGTGGCCGGCAAACATGGTGTCTGATAGTCCAAGAAGCAGCCACGACATCGTCTCCGAGGTTATCGATAACGGCGAGGTCAGCACTCAGCAATACGTTGTGATCGGGCTTTGCCTGTTATTCAACATGCTCGATGGTTTTGATATTACGGCGATGGCTGTAGTAGCGAGTTCAGTTGCGACTGATCTGAACCTGACCACTGACAGGCTGGGCTGGATTTTCAGCTTTGCATTGCTTGGAATGATGGCAGGGGCAATGTTTCTGGCGCCGGTGGCCGATATTATCGGACGGCGCAAGATGGTTATCATAACCGTATTGGTAATCGGCTCGTCGGTGCTCCTGACGGCGATGGCAACCACGCTGTCACAATTCATTGCATTGCGTTTTATTAGTGGATTGGCTGCCGGAGCAATGTTGGCAAGCCAGACTGCGCTCACGGCCGAGTACAGCCCGGAAAAATATCGTGCCCTGTCTATATCTATTGTTGTCGCTGGTTATCCATTGGGAGCCATGATGACTTCGGTCGTTGCCGGCTACATCATGCCGGAATTCGGCTGGCGAGGGATGTTCTTGTTCGGTGGTGGTGTAACGTTGTTCATGGTCGTAATCGCATTGGCATTTATTCCTGAGTCGTTGAAATTCCTGCTTGACCGGCGACCTGTCAACGCTCTGAACAGGGCAAACAAAATACTGGTGCGACTTGGGAAGCAAGAACTGAGAGTGCTTCCCGAGATTTCGAAGGATGCGGAAGCGACTGGCTCGGGCGTCATCGAAGGTATGCTTAGCCTGGTGCGAGAGCCATATAGAGCTACGACTTTTCTGCTTTGGACGACGTTTTTTCTATCTTTCAGTACTCTGTATTTTTTGATGAGTTGGGTGCCCAAACTGATGGAACACGCAGGCTTTTCGGCCGAAGTGGGCCGGCAGGCGTTTCTTGTGCTGAATATGGGTGGGGTGACGGGTATCGTTCTGCTGGGAGTTCTTGCAACTCGCATCAGCTTGTCTCGATTGGTCAGTGGTTTTCTGCTGTCATCCGCTATTCTAATGGTCGTGTTTGCCGCCATGCCGGGACAGAAAATGGCGTTGATGATTGTCATTACACTGATTGGCGCCCTGATGCAGGGTGGCTTCACCGGACTCTATGCGGTCGCCGCCAAAGTCTATCCAACAGAAATTCGTTCGACTGGTATTGGTTGGGGCATTGGACTGGGACGTAGCGGTGCAGTCGCTGGTCCGGCAATTGCCGGGTATTTGATTGCCGCAGGGCTCAGTACGTCGGCGAATTTTGTCATCTTCGCTGTTCCGCTCGCATTGAGCGGC
>Ga0114949_10001115_pt1 | contig 15953 bp, 16 predicted proteins | sample N074metaG_FD_83505 | JGI IMG/M metagenome (GOLD analysis project Ga0114949, IMG submission 83505) | Deep subsurface microbial communities from Kermadec Trench to uncover new lineages of life (NeLLi) - N074 metaG | ecosystem: Environmental > Aquatic > Marine > Ocean trench > Sediment | place... | reverse complement strand
CGCATCGGCAATTGGTGGTTTGGCCTCAGGTTTGGTGGGGGGGTCTGAATCGGCCCCAGGTTCTAGGTCGGCCAGGGAGTCTTCAACAATAGGCCAATCGCTACGGGCCCAACTGGGGCCCCGATCATGGCTTTGGGGATCACTGCTTTGAGAAGAAGAAATATCGGCGCCGATTCGGTCGAACCAATTGCGCCAGGCGGAGTCTACACTGTTGGGGTTGGCCTGATACTTATCGTACAAAACCTCGAGAAATGGCACATTTGCGCCATTTAGAAGGGTCAGGTCGAGAAGTTCTTCGTTCATATCAGGGTCCATGCCACTGCGTTAAAGCCAGCATCGTCCTCCCAAACGATAGGCGGACTGTACTACACTGTTTCAAAAGAATAAACACATGCCACAGATTATAGACAGAACTATCTGTCTATAATCATCCAGGCAAAGAAAAGCCGCGGCTGACTGATCAACCCCGGCCCTTCAATTCTCGATGTTGGGGGGACTAGCCCTTCAACAATTCAACCAAAGTCGTACCCAAAGATGCGGGGGAATCGGCGACTGCGACGCCAGCAGAACGCAAGGCTTCGATCTTGTCTTCAGCGCCACCTTTGCCACCAGATACAATCGCACCGGCGTGGCCCATTGTGCGGCCCGGAGGCGCCGTCAAGCCAGCGATGAAACCAACAACCGGCTTTTTAACCTTGGACTGCTTGAGGAATTCTGCTGCTTCTTCTTCAGCGGAGCCGCCAATTTCGCCAATCATGATGATGGATTGAGTGTCGTCATCGGCCAGGAAGCCTTCCAGCACGTCGATGAAGTTTGTGCCATTGACGGGATCACCGCCGATACCAACACAGGTCGTCTGGCCAAGGCCAACGGCGGTGGTCTGGGCAACAGCTTCATAGGTTAGTGTACCGGAACGGGACACAACGCCGACCGACCCTGGCAGATGGATATGACCGGGCATGATGCCAATTTTGCACTGGTCTGGCGTAATGATGCCAGGGCAGTTTGGGCCAATAAGTCGGGTCTTGCTGTTCTGCAGGGCCCGCTTGACGCGCACCATGTCCAGCACAGGAATGCCTTCGGTAATGCAAACGGCCAAAGGAATTTCGGCGTCGATGGCCTCGAGGATCGCATCCGCTGCGAAGGGCGGCGGCACATAGATCACAGTCGCATCGGCGCCTGTGGCCTCTATCGCGTCACCCACGGTGTCGAAGACTGGCAGATCAAGGTGCTTGGACCCGCCCTTGCCGGGCGTCACGCCGCCAACCATTTTGGTGCCATAGGCGATTGCCTGTTCAGAGTGGAATGTCCCCTGAGAACCGGTGAAGCCCTGGCAAATAACTTTGGTATTACTATCAACAAGAATAGCCATTTATTGGGCCTCCTTCACGGCTTTGGCAACTTTGTCAGCGGCATCATCCAAATCGTCTGCAGATACAATAGGCAGACCGCTGTCTGCCAGGATCTGCACACCAAGATCAACATTGGTGCCAGCAAGACGCACAACCAACGGCACATCAAGAGAGACTTCGCGGGCCGCCGATACAATGCCTTCGGCAATGATGTCGCAACGCATGATGCCACCAAAAATATTCACCAGAATGGCTTCTACATTGGGGTCTGACAGAATGATCTTGAACGCCTCTGTCACACGCTCTTTGTTTGCGCCGCCCCCAACATCAAGGAAGTTGGCCGGGGCTTCACCATAAAGCTTGATGATGTCCATGGTCGCCATCGCCAGGCCAGCGCCATTGACCATGCAACCAATATTGCCATCGAGCTTGATGTAGTTCAGTTCGTGCTTGGCAGCTTCCAGTTCCATGGGGTCTTCTTCATCAGGGTCACGCAGCTCGGCGAGGTTCTGATGGCGGAACAGGGCATTGTCGTCAAAGCTCATCTTGGCATCAAGCGGGATAATCACATCATCACCGGTGACGACCAGTGGGTTAATTTCCAACAGGCTGGCATCAGATGACATGAAAGCGTTGTACAACGCCTGGAACATTTTGCCAGCTGCGCCAACCAGCTTGCCGGTAAGGCCCAGCGAGAATGCCAGCTGACGGCAATGAAAAGCCTGGAGACCTGTTGCAGGGTCGATAAAGATCGTCAGGATCTTTTCCGGGGTGCTGGCGGCGACTTCTTCAATGTCCATGCCACCTTCGGTCGATGCCATGATGGCAACGCGCGACGTGCCCCGGTCAACCAGGAAGGAAAGGTAAAGTTCGCGGGCAATGTCGCAGCCTTCTTCGATATAGACACGTTTGACTTCTTTGCCGTGGGCACTGGTCTGGTGCGTCACCAGCTGCATGCCGATCATCTGTGCTGCAGCCTCTTTGACCTCTTCAACAGACTTAACAATTTTAACACCGCCGCCTTTACCGCGCCCACCGGCGTGGATCTGGGCTTTCACAACCCATACAGGGCCGCCGAGCTCGATGGCCTGCGCTTCTGCTTCTTGCGGGGTATATGCAACGCCGCCCCGGGGGACTCCGACGCCATACTCGCTTAGCAAGGCCTTGGCCTGATATTCATGAATATTCATGGATGCTCTCTTCCTGGCTTGTCCATTCCGCCGTCTCTGGCGGCTGTGATTGTTGTTGGCCTAAGCCAGTGTTGGGTCGATTTCTTTGCAGGCATCAATCAGCCCGCGAACGGAATCGACAGAGGCGTCAAAACCGGTTTTTTCGTCGCCCTGCAGGTCAATTTCGATGATTTTTTCAACGCCATTGGCACCAATGATCGTTGGCACGCCAACATAAAGGTCTTCAACGCCGTACTGGCCATCAAGATACGCCGCACATGGCAGCACCCGGCGCTTGTCCTTGAGGTAGGATTCGGCCATCTGAATGGCGGCCGCAGCGGGTGCATAAAAAGCAGATCCTGTTTTCAACAAGCCGACAATTTCAGCACCGCCATCGCGCGTGCGCTGAACAATGGCGTCGATCTTGTCTTGTGTGGTCCAGCCCATGGCGACCAGATCGGGCAGCGGAATGCCGCCAATGGTGGAATAGCGTTCCAGCGGCACCATGGTGTCGCCGTGGCCACCCAACACAAAGGCCGTGACGTCTTCGACAGAGACATTGAATTCGTCAGCAAGGAAATGACGGAAGCGGGCGGAGTCCAGCACGCCAGCCATGCCGACAACCTTGTTGTGGGGCAGACCCGAGATTTCGCGCAGCACCCAAACCATGGCGTCCAGCGGGTTGGTAATGCAGATCACAAATGCATCTGGCGCATGTTGCGAGATGCCTTCACCCACAGCGCGCATGACCTTGAGGTTGATGCCCAAGAGGTCATCGCGGCTCATGCCTGGTTTGCGCGGCACGCCAGCGGTGACGATAACCACGTCGGCGCCAGCAATGTCTGCATAATCCTGTGTGCCACTGATGGCAGAATCAAAGTCGTTGATGGGGGCAGACTGTGAAAGGTCCAAAGCCTTGCCCTGGGGTAGGCCTTCGACAATGTCAAAAATGACAATGTCGCCCAGCTCTTTCAGGCCTGCGAGATGAGCCAGCGTGCCGCCAATTTGGCCGCCGCCGATAAGCGCGATTTTTTTCCGTGCCATGAAGTGATCGTCCCTTCGTTGATAGGGTGGTATCCGAATGAATTGCGCTGGGGTTTAGCGCGATTCCCACCCATCTGCAAGGGGTGGCAGGCCCTAATCAGACGAAGTGGTTACAGAAAGACGATTGCGCATAGCCCCAGCAGGAAAACCAGGCCACACCAAGCCAGCGCCATGACCATATAACCCATGACCTGACGGATGTGCAGGCCGGCAATTGCCAACACCGGCACAATGACAATTGGCTGGATCAGATTGGTTAATTGGTCGCCCAAAGCAACCGCCATCGCCACCAACGGCAGGTCAGCCCCCAGGTTGATAGCGGCATCCATCATGATAGGCCCCTGTACGGCCCATTGGCCGCCACCAGTTGGGATGAATATATTAAGAATCGCGGCGCTGATAAAGGCGGCAATCGGCAAAGTGTCGGCATCGGAATAATTGATGAAAACATCGACAACCATTTGCGCCAGACCCGATGCCAACATGATCCCCGCAATGCCTGCGTAGAACGGGTATTGCAGCAAATAAGGCCCGATGATTTTGGCCGCATCCGTGATCAGCTCGACAAAATGCGCCAGCGAACGACTAAGGCCCAGCCCCAGCATCAGGAATGCAAAGTTCAGAATATCGAGATTAAGCCCCTGTTCGCGCACAAAGAAATGCGTGCCCAGATAGTAAAGCCCGGCTGCGATCAACACCCAGTTCAGGGGCCGCCAATGGTCCAGCTTGCTCGCCGGCGTTGGGGCCTCATGGGGGTCTTCAAGAGCCTTCAAATCAGCCGCCGCTTCCACGGCCTCGGAATGCGCCAACAACGCGTCTGACAGTGGTTCGCATTCATCGTCAGCAGGACGCAGCCGGGTCATCACCACCGGCAAGGTGATCAGGATGATGGCCGCAAGAGACATGCTCCAGGAACTGAACACTGTTTCTGAAAACGGCACGATGCCCATGGTCGATTCAAGAAAGTGGTCCGGTGTCGCAATAGTCAGTGGAATGGTCCCCGACAGGCCCTGATGGAACAGCACAAAACCCGAATAAGAGGCCGCCACCAGTAGGGGGTAGTGAATAATGATGCCCTCTTTTTTGCAACGCTCGCCGATAGAACGGGCAAGGATACCCCCAACAATAAGGCTGAGGCCCCATGACAACAAAGCGCAGACACCCGTTATGAAGCACGCCAGACTGTAGGCAACCTTGGCCGAGTGCACCTTGCCGGCCAGCATACCCAGCCCCTTATGGACCAAAGGCGTGTGTGCCACCGCGTGCCCAAACAATAGCGTCAGCACGACCTGATTGGTAAAACGCAACAGATTCCAGATCGAATCGCCCCACGACAACACTGTGTCGCTGGGGGAAAAATCTGCCGCGAGCACCGCCATAATGGCCGTGAAAATCGTCAGAATAACGGCGACAACAAAGGCGTCTGGCATCCACCGATTGAACAGTGAAACAAAAAAGCCAGTGATGGATTGGATCATGGGACTGCCAGTTCTTTTTGTAGAATACGCTGCACGTCAGCGCGCCAGGGAATATCCCGATGGGTCCCACCGGGGATAGGCACGAACCTGTCAGATGGTTTGAGATATTGTTTCAAGATGGCCCCGCTTTCGAACGGAACTACTTTGTCGTCAGTGCCGTGGAATATCAACACAGGCCCAGCGACGTTTTTCATATATTCGTCAGTCCGCAACGGATACCGCAGCAAAAAGCCAGGGATCCATGGATAGTGGCGCCTGGCGGCATCAAGGATCGAACCCGGCGGCGAATACAGGACCAGCCGACTTGCCGGGCGCTTACTGGCAACATAGGTCGCGAAAGTCGCTCCCAGCGATCGGCCTACGATCAGAGGCGGCGGTGAGCCAGCAGGTACGATTTTGTCATAGAAAGCCAGAGCATCTTCCAGCATGGCCGCTTCGCTTCGTTCCCCACGGCTTTTGCCAAACCCCCGATAGTCCAGCCCGACCACCGTATAGCCCATGCCGCCATATATATTGACCATGCCATTCAAATAGGCGTTGTAAGCCGCATTGCCGTGAAAATAGAGCATGGTGCCGACCTCGTTGGCTGCCGTCACTTTGGCGATATGCAGCCGCGCGCCATCCGGGCGGTGTAGCCACAGATCCTCAATATTGGGCAGATTCTGATAAACCGTATTTTCAGGTACGGCAGTTCCCTGAAACAAAATGTCTTCCTGCACAAACCATATCAAAATACACACCGCCACAAAGGCAATGACCCCGGCAGCAAACAGCCCTTTTGCCGCCCGATACAATTTGTTCATTTCGCATCCGACCCGGTTTCTTCTGCCGCCTCAAAATAGTCATGGCTTTGCATCTCGATCAAGCGCGAGGCTGTGCGGGAAAACTCGAAACTGCCATCGCCAGTCGGGTACAGATCTTCGGGCCTGGCGGCAGCTGAGCACACCAGTTTGGTATGATTATCGTACAGAGCATCGATGAGCGTTACGAAGCGCTTGGCTTCGTTGCGTTTGTCACGGTCCATCTGCGGGATATCTGCCAGGACGACCGTATGGAAGTGCTTGGCAATGGCCAGATAATCGGCGGCCCCCAGCGGGCGGGCGCACAGCTCCTCAAAGCTAAACCGGGCAACGCCTTTGGCCGCCTGTGCCACTTGCAGGGTTCGCCCTTGCGCTACGGCAATTTCCTGCGTCTCGCCAACATCCAAGTCTGTCAGGGCCCTGAACGACACATCCAGCTCGCTCGCCGAGCGTTCATCCAGCGGGCAGTGATAGACAGGCATGCCCTTGATGCGTTCCAACCGGTAATCGGTGGGCGAATGCAGATGGCGCACGTCCAGGCGCTCTTTGATCATCTCGATAGACGGCAGAAACAGCGAGCGGTTGAGGCCCCCGACATACAGTTCATCCGGCGCGCGGTTCGATGTCAGGACAATGACGACCCCTTCGGCAAAAAGCGCCTCGAACAGGCGGCCCAGGATCATGGCATCGGCGACGTCGGTGACGTGGAATTCGTCAAAGCACAACAATTTGGCCTCGTTGGCGATACGCGCTGCCAGGGGTGGGATCGGGTCATCAGACTTGAACCCGGTACGGCGACGATCATCTGCCGTCATCTGGCGCCAATGATGGTTGCTTTCATGCACCTCTAGCATGAAGGCGTGGAAATGCACCCGACGGCGAGGCTCAAAGCTGGTCGTGTCAAAGAACAGATCCATCAGCATGGATTTACCACGCCCGACGCCGCCATACAGATACAGCCCCTTGGGGGCAGGGTCCGCCTTGCGCCCAAACAGTTTGCGCCAGCCCGTGGGCTTGGCAGGCGTATAGGCCTCTAGCTGATCGTGCAGAGATTGCAGCACTTGCGCTGTCTGTTCCTGCGCCGGATCAGCCTGAATATCGCCAGCGTCGATGGCTGCCCGATAGGCCTCTATGGGCCCGTTATGATGGGAAAGTTCGTTCATGACAGACGATTTGCTTAGAACCGCCTGTCATGATTTGCAAGCCATGATTTACAGGCCTATGGCACCTAGCAGCAACCGGTTGGGCAAGCCTGCGCGGGTTGTTCGGCTGCATCATGCAAATATTCGTTGGTTTTGAAGATTTCCCAGGCGATGCCTTGCGGGTCAGACGCCCATCCTTTGGTCGATTGGGCATAGCAACATTCAGTGTCGCCTTCCTCCGCAAAGGCACCGACTTGTTTGGCCCGTTCGTAATATAGGGCTAGCTCAGCCTCGTCGTCGACTTCAATGCCCAGATGGTTCAGCCCGGGTTTCCCGACACCCGCATTGACTGCATTCAGCGCGAAATTGACCTTGGGGTCATCGAGCCACCATTTGGCAAATTCGGGCTTCAGCACATCAGGTTTGCGACCGAACAGGCCGGTATAATAGAGGACGGATTCGGGAATTGATTTTACAGACAGACTAACATGCAGTGTTTTCACAACATTCCTCCTTCATTTGCTCAGCGACCGCTGACACAGTGCAAGCACCCCCACAACAATTGTCCCCCAAGAAACTAACGACTTCGACAATCTGGTCAAAATCAGGCGCATAGATGATGCTGCGCCCGTCCCGCCGCTGGCTGACAAGCCCGGCATGGGACAATTCCTTGAGGTGAAACGACAGGGTCTGCGGCGGGATATCGAGCGTGCTCGACATGACCCCGGCCGCCAGACCTGTGGGGCCCGCCTGGACCAATTGCCGAAACACATTCAACCGTGTTTCATGGGCCAGAGCGGACAATGCGGTGACGACATCTTTATTTTCCATACTACCAATATAATGGAAATATAAAATTATACAAGGGGTGAGGGGACTTTTGTTGATAGCCCATCAAATTCCGTTCGTGCCGAGTAATTTGGCGCACTAGCGGCAAATTGTACCGAGGTTCGGACAAAGAACCGACCTCCACTACTGACATCTAGGCGTTCATACCTCGATACAATCCTGTCCTTCGGCCACGATCACTCGGCACGAACGTTCCTTTTCATGTTGCAACCGATTAAACCGTCATCCCGTGCCCTGACCTTCAGGTCAGGTTGCGACACGGGATCCAGAAAACAAAAATGACCCAGCCATAGGCTGGGCCATCTGTAATTATCTGGACCCCGGATCGTCCACGATTTTCGGCGCTTCGCTGGGGTGCTTCGCCCTGTCCGGGGTAACGATGTTGGTGGGGTGTGCCTTCCCCCTTACCCTTGACGTTCGACCATCATCTTTTTTACTTCGGCGATGGCCTTGGCGGGGTTCAGACCCTTGGGGCAGGCCTGGGCGCAGTTCATGATGGTGTGGCAGCGATACAGACGGAACGGGTCTTCCAACTGGTCCAGGCGCTCGCCGGCATATTCATCCCGACTGTCAACAAGCCAACGATAGGCCTGCAACAACACAGCAGGGCCAAGATAACGGTCTTCATTCCACCAATAGGACGGGCAGGATGTCGAGCAACAGGCGCACAGGATACATTCGTACAGGCCATCAAGCTTGGCGCGGTCTTCGTGCGACTGCAGACGCTCAGAATCTGGCGGCGCGACTGATTTAGTCTTCAGCCAGGGCTCAATGGACGCATATTGCGCATAGAAATTGGTCATGTCGGGGACCAAGTCCTTAATGATTTCCATATGCGGCAGCGGATTAACACCTATGTCGCCCTTGGTTTCATCAAGACCCGTCGTACAGGCCAGGCCGTTTTTGCCGTCAATATTCATGGCACAAGACCCACACACGCCTTCGCGACAAGAACGCCGGAATGTCAGGGTCGAATCCATCTCGTTCTTGATCTTGATAAGGGCATCAAGAACCATGGGGCCACAGCTGTCGAGGTCGACCTCGTAACTGTCCATGCGCGGGTTTTCGCCGTCATCGGGGTCCCAACGATAGACACTGATCGTCTTTGTATTCGTCGCCCCTTTGGGTGCCTTGAAGGCTTTACCCTTTTTGACTCTGGAATTTTTTGGAAGTCTAAACTCAGCCATTATTCAGTTCCTAGTAAACGCGGGCTTTGGGCTTGATGTAGTCGATGTCGTCGGTCAGCGTATATTCATGCACGGGGCGATAATCGAGCGTCACGTCCCCGGCATCATCCACCCAAGCAAGCGTGTGCTTCATCCAGTTTTCGTCATCCCGCGTTGAGTAATCTTCGCGGGCATGGGCACCCCGGCTTTCCTTGCGGTTTTCAGCCGACACCATGGTCACCACAGCCTGACGCATCAGATTATCAAGCTCAATGGTTTCAATCAGGTCGCTGTTCCAGATCAGGGACCGGTCGGTCACACGGACATCGGGCATTTGCTTCCAGACATCATTGATCAGGCGGACGCCTTCTTCCAACACGTCGCCCGTCCGGAAGACGGCGCAATTGCTCTGCATGGTGCGTTGCATGTTGTCACGAATTTCAGCTGTGGCCATAGAACCCGACGCGTTGCGGTACTTGTCGAGCATGGCCAGCGCATTGTCGCCGGTTTCTGGCTTGAACTCGATATTGCGATCACCCGGCTGGATAATCTCGGCCGCACGATGGGCCGCGGCCCGACCAAATACGACCAAATCAATCAACGAGTTGGAGCCCAGACGGTTCGCCCCATGGACGGACACGCAAGCCGCTTCGCCCACAGACATCAGGCCGGGGACCACTGAATCAGGATCGCCGTCTTTCAGCGTCAGCACTTCGGCGTGATAATTGGTGGGGATGCCACCCATATTATAGTGCACGGTCGGCAGAACCGGGATCGGCTCCTTGTTCACATCAACGCCCGAGAACACGCGCGCGGATTCAGAAATACCCGGCAGGCGTTCGGCCAAAATGGCTGGGTCCAGATGATCGAGATGCAGATAGATGTGGTCGCCATTGGGGCCAACGCCCCGGCCTTCACGAATTTCAACGGTCATCGAGCGAGACACCACATCGCGCGACGCCAGATCTTTGGCAGACGGCGCATAGCGTTCCATGAAGCGTTCACCCTCGCTGTTCACCAGATAACCGCCTTCGCCGCGGGCACCCTCGGTGATCAGGCAACCAGAGCCATAAATGCCGGTGGGGTGGAACTGCACAAATTCCATATCCTGCAGCGCCAGGCCTGCGCGCAAGACCATGCCGCCGCCATCACCCGTACACGTATGGGCCGACGTACAGCTGAAATACGACCGGCCATATCCACCGGTGGCCAGCACAACCATATTGGCACGAAAGCGATGAATTTCGCCGGTGGCCATATCCAAGGACATGACGCCCTTGCAGACGCCGTCGACCATAATCAGGTCCAGCGCGAAATATTCAATGAAGAATTCCGCATCATATTTCAACGACTGTTGGTACAGGCTGTGCAGCATGGCATGACCGGTTCGGTCAGCGGCCGCGCACGTGCGCAAGGCCGGTGGGCCTTCGCCAAAATCGGTGGTCATGCCACCAAAGGCACGCTGGTAGATCTTACCTTCTTCGGTGCGCGAGAACGGCACACCGTAATGTTCCAGCTCGTAAACTGCAGCGGGGGCTTCACGCACCATATATTCGATGGCGTCCTGGTCACCCAGCCAGTCAGACCCCTTGACTGTGTCGAACATGTGCCACTGCCAATTGTCTTCGCCCATATTACCCAGCGAGGCGGCAATGCCGCCCTGGGCCGCCACGGTATGCGACCGGGTGGGGAAAACCTTGGAAAGACAGGCCGTCTTGAGGCCTTGTTCTGCCATGCCCATGGTCGCGCGCAGGCCGGAACCGCCGGCACCGACGACAATCACGTCATAAGTATGATCAATAATTGGATATGCCTGGCTCATGTGGCCTAGCCTCCCATCACAGAATTAGAGTGCAATTTTTAACACCGCAAAAACAGAAGCAACACCGACCGCTGCCGTTACCAGGGTAACTGCCAGCTGGCTGACCAACTTCATGCCTTCGCCGTGAACGTAATCTTCAATTACCACCTGCAGGCCAAGCTTGAGGTGGTACAGGCCTGCGCCCAACAGCAAAACAAAGGCAACGGCCACAATCGGCTGGCTGACCCATGCAATCACTTCATCGCGGCTGCCGCCCATGTGCGACAGCAGCGCGTACAAGAACCAGATGACCAGCGGGATCAAGGCAACCGCCGTCACCCGTTGCATCCAGAAATGATGCGTACCAGACCCTGCAGAGCCCTGGCCACGAACCTTCGATATTGGTGTCCGTAAACTCATGATGCGCCCCCACAGACAAAGGCAAGGACCAACGTCACCGCGCCAGACCCCACCAGGGCGACCCAGCCGCTGATCTGGGCGGTCTTCAGCTCAAAGCCGTAGCCCATGTCCCACACCAGATGGCGAAGGCCGTTAAACAGGTGATAGGTCAGAGCCCACACGAAACCAAGCATCACCACCTGGCCCAGCACGCTGCCCATACATAGCTGGACAAGGGCATAGGCCTCGTCACTTGTGGCTGCCGCCAGCAACCACCAGGCCAACAACAATGTCCCCGCCCCAAGCGCCACACCAGTTGCCCGATGCAGAATGGACGAGGCCATGGTGACAGACCACCGATAGACTTGCAGATGCGGCGAGACAGGACGTTTCGCTTGCGCCATGAATAGACTCCAAAGAGTTCTTGAACGTATTTTCCGCCATCATAGTCGCGACCACAAACAGGTCAACGCGTAAGGCGGCCCCAGCCCCTGATTTATGTCAGATTCTTGGGTCGAACCATTGTTACCAACGGGTATCTGCCGAACAGAACGAATTAACCCTTCGACCCGTTCGTCTCGAGTGGTTCTGAACGCAGAGAAGAATTGTATCGAGAGGCGTGAAACCGGCACGCATCTCGATACAATTTCCCGCTATCGCGACAAATCACTCGATACGAACGGGGTGGAAAAGACCTATTCCTTCAACGTGTCCACATTAGGGCCGTCCGGCAGGGCTTCGTGTTGGGGCAGCTGATCGGTAATTTCGTGCCAGCAGGCCTTTTGGGCTGTGAAGGCATGGCGGAACGGTCGCGACCCCGGATCATCATCCAACACGCCGGGATTGATAAACATGTATGGCAGGCCATCCAATTCTGATGGCATGGGCGACCCGCAGGTCGAACAGAATGATTTGCGGTAAGCAGGCGGCTTGTCCAGCAAAGGCGCCTCAAAATGGGTCAAATTATCTTCGCCCGACACCCATTCAAACCCCTCGATCGGGGCGAGGGCCTCGACAGCCGCCGCCGCCCCCGACGATTTACGACACCGTTCTGCATGGCAATATTGAATAGGCGTCATCTCGCCCGAAAACTGGAACTTCACCGCCCCACAAAAACATGATCCGCGTGTCATAGGATTGCCCTCAACATTAGCCGCCATTCCATGCCCTGACTGAAAGTCAGGTTACGACATGGAATCCAGGGAATAAACAAGTCCCTGTCAAAACCAGGGTCATTGTTATTTTCTGGATCCCGGATCGTACCGGACTTCGTCCTGTCCGGGATGACGGAAATAGAAGATGACCGAGTTTAACGCGGCATCAATACCCAGTAGTCCAGGTCGAGCACTACAGATACATCGCTTCTGCCGTCTTCGCCTTTGTCGGGGAAGTTTGCGCAGGGTTGGTCTTTGGTGGCGACGGTGCGGATACGAAGCGCACCCATATCGTCATGGCCGGGCACTTCGGCTTTGTCTAACACCTCGGACCAGGCAAAGATTGTATCGCCACCAAAGGTGGGCGCGACATGAGCCCCGCCATTGATGGCCGCGACAAAGCACGCATTGCCCAAGCCGTTAAAGCTGATGGAGCGGGCCAGCGAAATGATGTGGCCGCCATAAATTAGCCTGCGGCCAAAGCGACTGTCGGCTTGTAATATCTGGTTGAAATGAACCCGCGCAGTGTTTTGGTACAGGCGGGTTGCCAACATGTGTTCGGCTTCTTCGATGGTGATGCCGTCGACATGGTCGATCTTTTCACCAATGTCATAGTCAGCCCAACCATGGACGCTGCCTGCCAGGGTGCGGTCATAGTTCGAGAAGTCCAGCCCTTCAGGAACGGTCAAGTCAGCAACTGCAACGGCAACGGGCAACTCTGGCACCACGGTTTCGGGCGCAGGGGCATCGATATTGCCCTTGTTGACCATGACCCAACGGACATAGTTCAGGACTTCGACGCCATCCTGGTTCACGCCAATAGAGCGCACATAAACAACGCCGGTTTTGCCGTTGGAATTTTGCTTCAGGCCAATAATTTCGGAGGTCGAGCTGATGGTATCGCCCGGATAGACCCGCGCCTTGAACTGCACATCGGCATAGCCCAGATTGGCCACCGCATTCAGCGAAACATCGGGCACGGTTTTGCCGAACACAAAGTTGAAGGTCAAAATGTCATCCAATGGGGCGCAAGGCAGACCGTTGGCCATGGCAAATGTATCAGCACTGTTGATGGCAAAGCGCGACCCATACAGCGCGATGTAGGCGGCGACATCGCCTTGGGTGACCGTGCGCGGTGTTGCGTGGACGATCTGTTGGCCCAGGGTGAAGTCTTCAAAGTAGTTGCCGGCAACAGTTTTGGTCATCTTGCTTTCCTGCCTAATTTTTTACCACCAACTCTATTTCGTCACCCCAGCGAAAGCTGGGGTCCAGAATGGTGGATGCTCTGGAACCCCTGGATTCCCGCTTCCGCAGGAATGACGGCGTGGAGGAGTTCCTTCTATTCTGCTCCGGCCGCTTCCATTTCGGCGATGGCATCGGCCATAGCGACGATACGTTGGGCGTTTTCGACATGCAAATTTTCGACCAGCGCACCGTCGACAACAACGACGCCCTTGCCTTCGGCTTCGGCCTCGGCAAAGGCTAAAATTACGCGGCGGGAATGGTCGATTTCGTCTGACGTGAGGCCAAATACGGCGTTGGCGGGCTGTACCTGGGTTGGATGGATCAGTGTCTTGCCGTCAAAGCCAAGCTCCATGCCCTGAACACAGATGGCCTGAAAGCCCTCAGGGTCCTTGATGCCCAGATACACGCCGTCGAGCACAGCCAGGCCGTTGGCGCGGGCTGCCAGAATACAGACGGACAGGCTGTACAACATGGGCAGGCGGTCAGGCGTATGGCGCGCATGCACATCTTTGACCAAATCAGAGGTGCCCATCACCAGGCAGGTAATCCGCGGCGAGGCACTGGCGATTTCCTTGATATTCAGGATGCCGATGGGCGTTTCCATCATGCACCAGATGGCCATGTCGTCGGGCGCACCGGCGGCGACCATGTGGCTTTCAATCTCATGCACCATGTCGGCAGTTTCGATCTTGGGCAGCAGGATGGCATCTGGGCCAGCAGCGACGGCGGCGCGAATATCATCAGCGCCCCACGGCGTATCGAGCCCATTGCAGCGGATAATCATCTCCCGCGTGCCATAGCCACCATTTTTAACCGCGTTACAGACCATGTCGCGGGCTTCAGCCTTGGCGTCTGGCGCCACGGCGTCTTCCAGATCGAGGATGATCGCATCAGCGGGCAGCCCTTTGGCCTTTTCCTGCGCGCGGGCGTTCGAGCCCGGCATGTAGAGGACGGAACGACGGGGGCGAAAAGTCGCGGCCATGAAGGTTCTCCTGGTCTTGGGTTCTCTAGGATGCCTGCTTGAATATGGCAGGATTCAATGTTTCGACGAGTGTTTCAGCAATTTGCACGGCATTGAGCGCAGCCCCCTTGCGAAGATTGTCGCCACTCACAAACAAAGCAAGGCCATTGTCGAAGGTCGGGTCTTTGCGCACACGGCCCACATAAACCGAGTCTTGGCCCGCAGCCTCCAGTGGATTGGGCACCTCAGTGACAATGACACCAGGCGCTTTGCCCAGCAGATCCAAGGCCTTTTCCGGCGATAATGCGCGCGCGAATGATGCGTTCAGCGACAGCGAATGACCAGTATAGACGGGCACCCGCACACAGGTGCCGGATACCAATAGTTCCGGAATATCGAGGATCCGGCGAGTTTCATTGCGCAGCTTGATTTCTTCTTCGGTATAACCATCTTCGACGACTTCGTAATTCATCGGCACCACGTTGAAAGCGATTGGCACCGTCCAGTTTCTGGATGGCGGAAAGTCGATGGACGCGCCATCATAAGCCAGCTTGGCTGTTTCAGCGCCCGCAGCGTTAACCTGCTTCTCCAACTCTTCAATCCCGGCCAGGCCGCCACCAGACATCGCTTGATAAGTGCTAACCACCAGCCGTTCCAACCCGGCAGCATCATGCAATGGCTTGAGCGCCGGCATGGCCGCCATGGTCGTGCAGTTTGGATTGGCAATGATACCCTTGGGAATAGACTTCAGCGCATCCGGGTTCACTTCGGCCACGACAAGAGGCACGTCCGGATCGTTGCGCCAGGCCGATGAATTATCGATGACGATGGCACCCGCAGCGGCAACCACGGGGGCCAGATCGCGCGAAATTGCGCCGCCTGCCGAAAAGAACACAATATCGAGGCCTGCATAATCGGCAATGGCCGCGTCTTCAACGGTGATTTCTGTATCGTTCCACGGCAGTGTCTTGCCTGCAGACCGGCTTGATGCAAACAGGCGCAACGATGCAATCGGAAAATTTCGTTCTGCCAGAATAGATTGCATCAGGGTGCCCACCAGACCGGTGGCACCAACGATACCGATATTCAGGCCGTGCGGCACACTTTGTGGATTGATGCTCATCGCTTTAACTCTGGGAGACCTTCTTGAGGTGCTCGCGACCCAACAGTTCTGCGATCTGCACAGCATTAAGGGCTGCACCCTTGCGCAGATTATCGGACACGCACCAGATGTTCAGACCGTATTTGACCGTTGGGTCCTTGCGGATGCGGCTGACGAAGGTGGCAAATTCGCCGACGCATTCAAGCGGCGTGGCGTAACCGCCATCTTCACGCTTGTCGAGCACCATGATCCCCGGCGCCTTGCGCAGGGCATTGCGTGCCGTCTTGACGT
>Ga0114949_10001109_pt1 | contig 16004 bp, 22 predicted proteins | sample N074metaG_FD_83505 | JGI IMG/M metagenome (GOLD analysis project Ga0114949, IMG submission 83505) | Deep subsurface microbial communities from Kermadec Trench to uncover new lineages of life (NeLLi) - N074 metaG | ecosystem: Environmental > Aquatic > Marine > Ocean trench > Sediment | place... | reverse complement strand
CGTTAGCGAATTTAGCCGGGTCATTGTCGCAGCGCTTCAAAGCGGATGAGCGGGGCAGGGGCGTAGCCCATTTTAGGGTCGCAAAAATCCGTTAGACAAATCCGTTAGACAAGTGTCTAAACGATTGAAATTTTGTGACTTGTAAGTCTTTGAATATATTGGGAAAAGTGGTGCCCGGGGGCGGATTCGAACCACCGACACGCGGATTTTCAATCCGCTGCTCTACCAACTGAGCTACCCGGGCATATCGCGACATTTGTCGGGAAGGAAGCCGGTTTATAAGAGAAATATCCCGCGGTGTCCATGCGGAAAAGGGGCTTTTTGAGGCGGCGCCCTTATTCCTCTGGTGGGTCCATCCAAACAGAGTTGTCGGGGTCGTCTTCAGCTGAAGGACTGTCAGACCCTTCAATGACGTAGACGCCCTTCAGCCAACGTCCCAAGTCAATATCCGCACATCTTTTTGAACAGAATGGCAGGAATTTCCCGGCAGCCGGCTTGCCGCAAATTGCGCATTTGCGAACAGGCTTGTCGGGGACGGGCGGTTTTGGCTCGGCATTCATATCAACGCACCTTTGCGGCGATTAAGTGTCATTCAGAATAGAGGTCGAACTCGTCGATGGCCATATCATCTTCAGTGGCGGCCTCCATGGTGCGACTGAGATGGGACGACAGACGCGAAAGCGGTCCGCCATTGAGCCAACCAACGACCGATTTATGTGCGCCGATTTTAATTGTTCCCGACGGGCTGCAGTCAGCCTCTAGATGGGCCAGTCGCAAGATATCGTACCCGGTCGATTCAACTGACCGCACGCGGGTGCTTTGCAAACGACGTTCCCCTGTCAGGAAATCGGGCAGGGTCTTCCGGGTGCGGCGGCGTGTCAGCTCCATCAGACCCATTCTGGTCCAGCCCAATATCTGTGTTGGGGCCCTGTCACGCTTTAACGCGGCGTCCATGGCGTCGCCGACTTCAGACTGATGGGCCTGGTCGCGCATATTGATAAAGTCGACCACGATCTGACCGCCCATATCACGCAGGCGCAATTGCCGCGCGATGACAGGCACGGCTGCCAGATTGGTCTTGAGAGCTATCTGTTCCCGGTCGCCTTCTTGCTTGAAGCCGCCTGAATTTACATCAATGGCCGTCAGGGCCTCGGTTGATTCAATCGATAACCAGCCACCAGTGGGCAGATCCATGCGCGTTTCCAGCGCCTCGTCGATGGCGGCTTCAATGCCCGCTTCTTCAAACAACAGCTCAGAGCCCGTATGGACTTCAAGGCGATCCGAAAGATCTGGCATATGGGCATCGGTATATTTTTTGGTGGCCGCAAACAGTTCGCGGCCCTCGGTGATGATTTTGGCAATTTCGGGCATGGCCCAGTCACGCAGCGCGCGTTCTCGCGGCTCCAGATCGCGGTACATGCAGGTTGGATTGCCACCGGTGGGTGGGTTCAAATCCACGGCCGCCCATTGGCTGGCCAGAGTTTCTGCCTCATGCACCAGCACGTCAATATCGGCGCCCTCTGCAACTGTGCGAATGATGAAACCACCTTCGCAATCGACCTTGTTGATAACTTGCTGCATGGCCTCTGTCAGGCGCGCGCGTTCGGCTTCGTCACGAATACGCGACGATATGGCGATGCCGTCTTTCAGGGGTTGATACACCAAAAAGCGTCCCGCCATGGACGGGTTGGCCGTCAAACGCGGGCCTTTGTCGCCCGCCGAATCTTTTGAAACCTGCACCAGGACCCATTGGCCCTCGTGAATGATGCTTTCAATGCGTGGTCTGCCCGACCCATCCTTTGGATATAGGGTGTTGGCCTCGCGGATAGACAGAAACCCTTGTGGGCCTGTGTCCAACGTCAGAAACGCAGCTTGGAGCGACGGCACAACGGAATCGGCCCGGCCCCAATAGATATTGCCAATCTGGCTTTGGTTCGTAGATCGGTCGATATCAATTTCGACCACGACATCGTCTTCCAGAAGCGCAATTCTGCATTCCCCCGGGATGTCGTCGATATACAATTCTTGCTTCATTTTAAGTAGCCCCCTAACGCAACATTTGTGCAGGCTCATAATTAGCACTCGCCAGCATGCTGACAACCTCAAAAATGGGTAGGCCGACAACATTCGTGTATGATCCCTGCAAAGCCCGAATGTAGGCAGCGGCCAGTCCCTGGATGGCATAGCCGCCCGCTTTGCCCTGCCATTCGCCACTATCCATATAGGTCGTGATCTCGCGGTTCGACAAAGCCTTGAACGTGACATTCGTTCGAACGAGTTTTTCGCGTATTGAGCCGTCGGGCCTGATCAGTGCGACGCCGGTCTGGACCTGGTGGCGGCGCCCGGACAGCATCTTCAGGCAGGCCTCGGCTTCTGCCAAATTACCTGCCTTTGGCAAGATGCGGCGCCCGACGCCAACCACAGTGTCGGCAGCCAGGACAAAATCTGCTGGATGCAGAATGGCGATGGCCATCGCTTTTTCCCGCGCCAGACGTGCGGCCAATTGGCGGGGTTGTTCAGCCTTCAGGGGTGTTTCATCGATATCGGCGGGTGTGCACAAATCGGGCGTAATCCCAACCTGGGTTAACAGGTCAAGTCGACGCGGCGATGCACTCGCCAGGATAAACGATGGGTCGCCAGAGGAAGCGTCGTGCTTTGGCACAACGGGTCCGACTATTTGTACCGGTAAGTAATACGACCCTTGGACAGATCGTACGGGGTCATTTCGACCAATACGTTGTCGCCCTGCAAAACGCGGATGCGATGCTTGCGCATTTTCCCTGCGGCATGGGCCAGCACTTCGTGGTCATTTTCAAGCTTCACCCGAAACATTGCGTTAGGCAACAATTCCACCACGGTGCCCGGAGATTCTAGTAGTTCTTCTTTTGCCATAGATCGGCCGTTATTCCCTTTGTAAATAGGTGGCACATCAATGATCGAAAACGCCCCATTTTTCAAGGTTTATTCCGATAATTATCAGCTATTTATCGGCGGCAGAAGGCAAAGACTTTTTTGGCAGCACTTTCAATGGACTGGCGGATGCTCGACAGCAACTCTGGCGCAAGGCCGTGCTTTTCCATAATGGCGATTATTTCTGTTGAGCTTGGGGCCGCGTTTCCGCTCAGGACGATCATGTCAGTAAAGATGACATAGCCATCTTCGCCAAGCTCTGCCTTCATGCCCTTGGCCGTGCATTCGCAATATTTCATGGGTTGGCCGTCGTTGATGCACGCCTCAACAATGGTGTCGGTAAACCTTTCTTCGCACGCCATCAGCAGCAAACAGGAGGTGGCCATAATAAGCGCGGCAGACTTTACTGTTGGCATGAAAGTTCAGCCTCGGTTTTGGGGCTGACGAAAGCGTTCAGGAACTGTGTGACGTTAAAGCGGCCATGTTTATCGAGCAATTTGGCCCGGGCAGTCTCTTCATCCATGCCATCGGTCAGCTGGTATTTAGACATCTTGGCCAACATGGACAGGTGCTTTTCGCTCAGCGATGCTTCGACAATATCAACGTAACAGGTGCAATAAGCATAGGAATTGTCCTGCGACATGCATAGATCGGTCACCAAAGCGACATCATTACTGCACCCGCTTAGCGGCAATACAACGACGGCCGCCAACATAAGTTTCCTGAAAGATTTGTTCATCTTTACGCCCATGGGTCCAAGGTAGAATCAGAAACGGTTCCAGACCAGAGTTTTGTTCACTCTTGCGTACCCAATCGATCACTAATTTTTCCCCTCAGGAATTCTTTCACTTCACGGAACGACGCCAAAATGGTCTCGCGACTGCCATGGACCAGGGATGGGTCCTGCGTTGGCCAATATTCGGCCTGGCAGTTTTCCTGGCGGGTTAATTCGATGGCGTGGTGCTGGGCTTCAGGTGTCAGCGAGATAATCAGATCACACGGGTTGTCTTCCAGATCAGCAAAGCTGCGGGGTTGGTGGTCCCCAATATCGATGCCATCTTCCCACAGGGTCGCCATGACGAAGGGGTTCACATCACCGGGCCAAACGCCGACGGACGAAAACTCGATGTCCGGGGCAAACAACGAATTGCCGATGGCGGCGGCCATGGGGGAGCGGATAGAATTGTGCGCACAGGCGAACAGAACTCGGCGCGGGCGCGGGTCAGTCATGCCTAGCCCCGAATGTGCAGAACGCAAACGAGGGTGAACAGACGGCGCGCCGTATTGTCATCCATCTCTATCTTGCGGGCGAGACGGTCGCGCAACAAGTCGGAGCCCTCGTTGTGCAGGCTGCGACGGCCCATATCGATGGCTTCAATCTGCGAGGGGCTGGAGGTCTTGATGGCGTTGAAATAGCTTTCACAGACCATGAAATAGTCCTTCACAAGCCGCCGAAAGGGCCGCAGGTCCAGCTTGATATCCTCGAGAGGCAGCTCGCTGCCATTGCGCACATGAATAATCAGGCGGTTTTCCTGCACAGCCAACAACAGGTCATAGGGAGCGCTTAAGCCGTTTTTGAGTGAGAAGTGGTTCTCTTCCAACAGGTCAAAAATGGCGACTTTACGCTCATGCTCGATATCTGCATTGCGCCGCACGATGGTGCGTTCATCGAGACTGATATTGACGATGTCTGTGTGGGACATGGACGGGCGGCACCCTGACTATCACTGCATGTTGGGGCTGATGTTATCAGGTCGGACTGATCAAGCCATCTTTAAGTGGTGTTGCCTAACCAGCCGCCAATTTCATCTTCGGGCTTATAAGCGCGAATTTCAGTGTTTTACGCCCTGCCCACGCCATTTGTTGTCACTCAATCGCCCGAACTGACGGATTAAATCAAAACGTCATCTCAATGTTGCAACCGTATTTTCAATTCGAACATTGATCAAGACGGGTTGAATAAAGTTTCAAAAAGCATTAAATTAGCATCTTATAAGATGACAATTAGTGAGGTCACCGTGGACATAACTAAAGATATCCGGTCGCTGACTGAGTTCAAACGTGACAGTAAGAATTTCGTTTCCCGCCTTAAGGAAACAGGTCGACCTGCGATCCTGACCGTCAATGGCGAACCCGAACTGGTGATTATGGATGCCCAGACATGGCAAGACAACCAAGATCAAATGGAATATGCCCGAGCTGTTGCCGGCATACGAAAAGGGCTTGATCAGGTCCGTGAGGGGCGGGGTATCGAGGCTTCGGTCTTGTTTGATGACCTCAGAAGCCCCAAGGGACGTTGAATCAATTTACGGTCATTATCGCTCCCTTTGCGAAAGATAATATTCGTGAAGCCTATGACCGGCTAACTATAGAGAACCCCATCTATGCGGCGAAGTGGCTGGACGATATTGAGGAAAAAATTCTCGGCCTCCGTACCTTTCCTGAATCCCATGCCGTCGCGCCGGAAAACGACGCTTTTGATGAGGAGATCAGGCAACTGCTCTATGGGCGAGGCACACCCTGGCGCATTTTCTTTACTATTGATGAGGCGACAGTTCACGTGCTGCATGTCCGGCATGGGAGCCGCGATTACTGGAGCCTATGAGGCGACAGCGAGAACAATAGCTAACGATTCCGACGGATCGACATCGACAGCGCGTGTGCGTCAAGGCCTTCCAGCGTTGCCAGACGTTCGGCGTCTGGTGCCAGGGCAGCCAGGCTTTCTGCCGTGCCCTTGATCAGCGATGTGCGCTTGATGAAATCAAACACCGACAGGCCAGACGCATAGCGCGCGCTGCGTGCGGTGGGCAATACATGGTTGGGCCCGGCGATATAGTCGCCGATGGCCTCGGGCGTATAGCGACCCAGGAAGATGGCCCCGGCATGGCGAATATTGGCAGCCATTCCCTCGGGGTCTTCAACGGCCAGTTCCACATGCTCAGCAGCGATGCGGTCGGCCAGCTGGGCGGCATCGTCCAATGAATTCACGATGATGATCGCGCCGTTATTTGCCCAGGACTGCGCTGCGATCTCGGCACGAGGAAGCGTGGTCAGGTGCGCGTCGACGGCTGCTGCGACGGCATCTGCGAAATCGGCATCATCCGTGATCAGGATCGCTTGGGCTGCCGTGTCGTGTTCTGCTTGTGACAACAGGTCAGCGGCTATCCAGCTGGGGTCATTGTCCCCGTCTGCGATGACCAGAATTTCGGAAGGCCCGGCGATCATATCAATGCCAACTGTGCCAAAGACCTGGCGTTTGGCCGCAGCGACCCAGGCATTGCCGGGGCCGACAATTTTGTCGACCGGCGCAATGCTTTCGGTGCCATAGGCCAGGGCGGCAATGGCCTGTGCGCCACCAATTTTGTATATTTCGCCGACACCAGCCGTGCTGGCCGCGGCCAATATTATTGGATTCAGGTGCCCGCCCGGGGCGGGGACAACCATGGCAATACGGTCAACGCCAGCGACAATGGCTGGCATCGCGTTCATCAATACAGAGCTGGGATAGGCTGCCAACCCACCAGGGACATAGAGCCCTACAGATTCAAGAGGCCCCCAGCGATAGCCAAGGGTCATGCCGGTGTCGTCGGTGTACAACAGATCATCCGGCATCTGTTTTTCGTGGAAACTGCGGATGCGTTTGGCGGCGTGGCTGAGCGCGTCCAACGCATCACCATCACATTGTTCGCGCGCCATCAGAATTTCTTCGGGCCGAACGCGGACCGTGGTTTCGTCCAGGATACATTGATCAAATTGGGCCGTCAGGCGAAACAGTGCCTCATCGCCATTGGTGCGCACATCATCGATGATGGTAATAACATCAGCGGTCACGTCGGCATCGTTTTCCCGCTTGAGCGACAACAGGTGCTCAAAGGCCTGCTCAAAGCCCGGATCAGATGCGTCCAGCCGCGCGGCAGCTTGGCTATTGCCGGAGGGCATGTCAGGCGGCCTTCGCTTTAAGGACGTCTTCGAATTTCTGGATCCAGTCTGAAATCTCTGTTGGCCGGGTCTTGAAGGCAGAGCGGTTGACGATCAGGCGGGACGTGATGTCCATGATCCGTTCAACTTCCACCAGCCCATTGGCCTTGAGTGTATCGCCGGTGCTGACCAGGTCGACAATACGGCGGCACAGGCCCAGTTTTGGGGCCAATTCCATGGCGCCATTCAGCTTGATGCATTCAGCCTGCACGCCGCGATCGGCAAAATATCTGGCAGTGATGCTGGGGTATTTTGTGGCGATACGAACGTGGCTCCACTTGCGCGGGTCGTCGGTTTTGCTCAGCTCTATCGGTTCAGCCACTGACATGCGGCAATGGCCGATATCGAGGTCTAGCGGCGCATAGATTTCGTCATAGCCGAATTCCAGCAGCACATCGTTGCCACAAATACCCATCTGGGCGCCACCAAAGGCCACAAAGGTGGCCACGTCAAAACTGCGCACCCTGATGATCTTGATCATCTCGTGATTTGTATCGAAGGTCAGCTGGCGCGCGGAATCGTCATCAAAGGCCGCCTCGGGCTCGAGCCCGGCAGCACTCAGAAGGGGACGCACTTCCTTAAGGATACGGCCTTTTGGAAGGGCAAGGATTAATGGGCTGTCTGCGCTCACAAATCTGGCTTTCTGCACGTTTATGTTACTTCGGGCATGGTGTAGCCATCCCCGCCCATGAAATCAATGATTGCATTACACCGCGACGTTGGAAGATATGCCGATTAGGGTTCAATCGCGCTTGCCGATCTGCGGGGATGCACCTAAGATCGTCGCTGACTTTAAAACTAACGTACGCCTGTGGCGCTGCTGCGGGAAACTAAGGAGACGGACGGGGAATGGGAAAACAAATAGCAGTACAGGAAGGGTTGTTTACGTGGCCTTCTGACAATCCACAACTGATCGGCAGGAAGGAAAAGTCCACAGGACGGATCTATTTCCCGGCGATCCACAATTATGTCAGTGACGAAGATTCCGATGAAGTTCTATTGGCCACTCGGGGTACTTTGTGGACATGGACGATCCAGGGCTTCTTGCCTAAAAACCCACCTTACAAGGGTCTGGAAGGACCAGAGGATTTTGTTCCTTTCGGTGTTGGTTATGTCGAGTTACCCGGCGAGGTGATCGTCGAGGCAAGACTGACAACGGCCAATCCGGATGATCTTGAGATCGGTATGGAAATGGATCTCGTGATCGAGAAATTTATGACAGATGAAAATGGCGACGACGTGATGATGTTTGCCTTCAAACCTGCAGAAGACTAAGGGGAAAGAAAATGACTGAAGTATGTATTGTAGGCATTGGCATACACAAATTTGGCCGCACACCAGAACGTACGGGTATGCAGCAAGGTGCCTTTGCCGTGCGCGACGCGCTCAAAGATGCGGGTGTTGAATGGAAAGACATGCAGTTTGCCTTTGGTGGATCTGCCGCGGCGGGTTCAGCCGATGCGCTTGTCAATGAACTGGGCCTGACGGGTCTGCAGTTTATCAACGTCGCCAACGGTTGTGCGACAGGCGGTTCGGCCTTGTTGTCGGCCTATTCGGCCATCAAATCCGACCAGTATGAGTTGGGTGTTGCGGTTGGTTTTGACAAGCATCCACGCGGTGCTTTCAACGCTGACCCACGGGCTGCTGGTCTGGAAACCTGGTACGGCGACATTGGCCTGATGATCACCACGCAGTTCTTTGGCATGAAGATCCAGAAATATATGCACGATTACGGCATTGCGCCTGAAGTTTTGGGCAAGATTTCGCAAAAGGCTTTTCACAATGGTTCCCTGAACCCCAATGCCTGGCGCCGTGACGAAATTGATATGGATACCATCATGAATTCCATGATGCTGTCCAATCCGCTGACGAAATTTATGTTCTGCTCGCCAGCTGAAGGCGGTGTTTCGCTTATTCTTGCCAGCGACAAGGTTGCGCGCAAATACACCAACCGCCCAGTTTACTTGAAGGCCGTCACCATGCGCACGCGCCATTATGGCTCGTTCGAAGTGTTCAGCCCCTATCAGGCGATCCAACGGGCCGATTCACCGACCGTGTTTGCCTCCAAAGCAGCCTATGAAATGGCGGACCTTGGTCCAGAAGACATGCAGGTGATCCAGATTCAGGATACAGAATCCGGTGCCGAGATTATGCATATGGCTGAAAACGGCTTTTGTAAGGATGGCGAACAGGAACAACTGATCCTGGAAGGCCACACTGCGATTGACGGCAAAATGCCGATCAATACAGACGGTGGTTGTCTCGCCAATGGCGAACCCATCGGTGCGTCTGGCCTGCGTCAGGTTTATGAAGTTGTCGCGCAGCTTCGTGGCGAACGCGGCGACGCTCAGGTGCCGGGTGACCCCAAGACGGGTTACACCCATGTCTATGGCGCGCCAGGTCTGTCTGCTTGTACGGTTATGCAAGTGTAATTAGCCCAGCTACATCAACAAATTTGAGGCCTGGATGGGAAACTGTCCAGGCCTTTTACTTTTTGGCGATGGCATCCTGACTACAACTTATCGTCATGCCGGGATAATTAAAGGGACACAATACTTAATTATCTGGAGCTCGTGAAATCTATCTCATAGACAAAATAATTAAGTATTGTGTCCCTTTAATTATTGGATCCCGCATCAAGTGCGGGATGACGAACGGGGATTACTTTTCGGCCACCACAAAACAATAGTCGCCCTGATCATGGTCATATTGCTGGCGAACGGATTGCCAATGGCCGCTGTCAATATCAGCGCGCAGCGCCTTTAACCCGCTGGCCATTTCATCTTCGTGCGCCAGATTACTGAACAGCGAAATACCATCCATGATCCCCTCTGTGAAATATAGCTCGGGGTTGTCCTTGCCGGCATAGGCAAACAAATCCTTCAAATTCTCGGGGACGTCCCAATTTACAAATTCAAACCTGTGAAAGCCAGCCACTTTCAGGGCCTCTTTGATGGCATCGACTGAGGGGTCCAGTTCTGACGCTCGCTTCACTGCATCGGGGAAATAGTTGGCGAGCCAATATCTCGCTGTTTGTTCGCCAGTTGCCGTAAAGAAAACAAACCGATCGCCCCGCAGCACGCGCGCGACTTCGGTAAAGGCTTTGCCAAGGTCCGGGAAGTGGTGGATCGCCAGCGTGCACATGACATTGTCGAAACTGTTACCCGGCAGGGGCATGGCATCAACGGATCCCTGAATTAATGGCAGGTCGGGGTTTGTTGACCGAGCGGCTTGCAACATGGTCGCTGACAGGTCCAACCCGGTCATATCCATGCCGCGACGGGCAAGCATCCCCGTATAATTCGCCGTACCACAGGCAATATCAAGAATGCGGGCATTGTCGCCGGGTGCCATCAATTCAACCAATCGATCTGCAATGCGGGGGTCCGGCGCCCGGGTGTTGTCATAGCCAATGCCGATTTTGTCATAGATGGCTGTTTTTCCCGGCGTGATGCTTCCACCGAAATGCTCGACCGTGGGGAAGGGGTCATAGAAATGATGCAGCAGTTCCTTCCATCTGCCATAGCGCTGTGACCCGCGAAAGCCCTGTTCGTGGTCGTCAACACTGTCCCACCACACCAACAACAGATACTGGCCAGGGACATCCAGATTGGCCCGCACTTCCATGTCCTGAAATCCGTCAGACGCGGCAATCAAAGGCTTGGCCATTTTCATGGCGGTCTCGAATTCGGTTTCCTGGCCGGGTTTGATCGAAAGAACAGCAGTTTCCAAAATCATTCAAATATTCCTTGAACGCGCTTTGGGGCGCGACTAGCCGTTTGCAACGGACCATATCGTGCCATAAGCTTTGAACAAATTGGCCATCAATTAGTGAAAGTAACTCAATGTCCTTCGAAACCATCAAATATGAAGTTAAAGGCCCTGCCGCTATCATCACACTGAACCGCCCCGAAAAGCTGAATGCCTGGTTGCCGATCATGTCGGCTGAAAAAATTGAGGCGTTGGATATGGCGAATGCTGACCCCAATGTTGGTGCCATCATCATCACCGGCGAAGGGCGGGCCTTTTGTGCCGGGGCGGATATCAAACAGGCCTTCAATGCCGATCTGGAAGCGGCCGAACAGGGTGGCCAAGGCCGCAAACGTGACCGCAACCAGGCGGCTGGTGTTGACTGGGTGGGTGCCGTGCGTCGGGCCAAGCCGGTGATCGCGGCGATCAACGGGATTGCCGTGGGTGTGGGTATTACGATGGTATTGCCCGCTGATATTCTGGTGGCATCCGAAGACGCGCAGATTGGCATGTTCTTCGTCAAAATGGGCCTGGTGCCAGAACTGGGCAGCTCGCATTATCTGATCCAACGCATCGGGTTTGGTAAAGCCCACGAAATGTGCCTGACGGCGCGTCTGTATGATGCGCAGGAATGCGGCGATATGGGCCTGGTGGACCATGTTGTGCCAGCCGATGAGTTGATGGCCAAGGCCATGGAACTGGCTGAACAGATCGCCCAGAACCCGTCACCCCAGCTGCGGATGGTCAAACAATTATTAGATGCCAATGGCTGTGAAACTGACATCGCATTGGTCCAGGGCCGCGAAGGGGATGCGCTGGTGGAATGCCGTACCTTGCCAGAACACAAAGAAGCCGTGGCTGCCTTTATGGAAGGGCGCAAGCCAGACTTCAAAGCTGTCGCTCAATAGAAATTCGTCGCACAAAAGACACTCGTCGCACAATAGATGGGGAAACCAGGGGGGAAGACCATGTCGAGTACATCGCCAGAGATCGTTCACTATTCCAAAACCGCCAAATGGGTGCATTGGTTCATGGCCATTGTGCTGTTGTTTGACCTGACAATCGCGCAGACCTTCAGTGATATGCCCGATAGTGAAAAAGGCGAGATATTGATGGGCCATTCCAGTATCGGGTCGATCCTGCTGGTGTTGGTGCTTTTCAGATTGTTCTGGCGCTATCGCAACCCGGCACCGGCGCTGCCGACAAACCTGGCGGACTGGCAGCGGATCGCCTCCAAGGCGTCCCATCACACGCTCTATACGTTGATGGTGATTGTGCCGCTGACCGGCTTTTATATTGCGGATTATTCTCCAATTGCCGTGATGCCGTTTGGGTCGTTCATGCTGGGTGGTGAAGGTCTGACGGAAGAAGGGTTCCTGGCTGTTCGGTCGGTGCATGAAATAGCGACATGGGCGTTAATTGCGGTGATCACACTGCATTTTGGTGCGGCATTGTTCCATCGCCTCATCCAAAAGGATGGCGTGTTTCAGCGCATGGCCCCGAGATTCCGCCGCAACAAAAGCTAGGTCCAATCTACGGATTGCCCGTGCGGATGCGCCAGGGCAAGGGTGACTTCCTCGCCGCCAGGCCAAAGGGTCAGTGTAAGATAAGGGAATTCCCGCAGGCTGATATGCTCGAAGCGTAGCCACGCGAAGGGCGCGTCTTTGGTGGCGCGGTTGCCCGCATCCTCAATGATTGCGGTGAACCTTTGCGCCGTAATGTCATCAAAATATTGCGCAGCGATCGAATGGTACAGCACCGTGGTTTGACCCACGGGCAGTGTCGCAAGTTTTTCGCTGGCCCACTCCGCAGCATCAGCCTTGGCCACCGTAATATTTTGGTCCAGCGCCATCTGCATGGCTGCCCGCAATCGATCGACCCGGTCGTCATGGTCGGCCCATACATAGGCTTCCATGCGCAGGCGGGCGTCTGGGCGCGTCAGATCAACCGGATTCAGGTCACACCCTGCGCGCTCTGATACTTCGATTGTCGTGGACAGATCAGGCAGTGACCCCCGCCATTCTGAACTGATAGAGACAGGGCTGTCAGCATTGCCCCAGCTGCCTGCTGCTGTCGTGTAGGAAAATTGGTCCCACAACAGATTGAGCCCGGCGCTTGCACCCACTTCAAAGCATCGAAGGGGATAGCCTGTGGATTGGGCAATTTTCAAGAAACCACCCAGCAAAACGGCTGATCGCCTTGTTTCATTCGTTTGTGGGGGGCTTTTGATAAAATCGCGCATGAACTGGATGTTGGATTTTAGAGTGGCCAACAATATTGGGTCGAATGATGCGGGATCAAACTGCCCCCCGACACTCGGGTAATGCTTGGCCAGCGCGGGGGCCTGGCCGGTCAGGACCAGATGATGCGGGCCACCGATAAATCGCGTGGCAACCAATCCGTCAACGGGGTTGCCGTCCCAATTATCGAGAATATCTGCCGTCGGGCCACCTGCCTTAAAGTCTTCAAGACAGGTCCGCAACAGATGCGCGTTTAGCGGTGATTCCAGCACCTCGCAAGCTTTTGCCTGCAGCGCCAGGGCATAGATAAATTCTTCTTTGCGTGATTGCGGGGCAGGCCTAGTCGGCATGCGTAGGCAGATTTTTGGTTTCCCAGGGCTGGCCTATGTCTTCCAGAAAGCCTTCGATATATTCTGCTTCCAGGCGGATGTCGCCACCCCCTGCGAATGCCAGGCTGATCAGGGTGCGGCCTTCTTGTTCGACAGCATGCACGGTCAGTAATTCCAGCACCTGGGTTTTCGCCTTCAAGGGAATATTGCGCACATTGGTGGCATTGACATTGTCAAAATGCAACCCTGCCCGAATGCGGAAATGACGTTCGCCGTTGTGTTCCCACATGAAGCGGTTACACACCATGGCAAAGCGTTTCTGGTTGGGTAGATAGGCAAAATCCTCGACCTTCAGGGCAGCGTCCTGCAGATAGCTGGAAAACACCGCCAGATCTTCCGGGGATTCTGCCTTCAGTTTCACCATCGCCTAGACACTGACCCTTTCGATTTTTGCACCAACGGCTCGCAATTTGTCTTCCAGGCGCTCGTAACCCCGATCCAGATGATAGACGCGGTTAATGATCGTGTCGCCTTCAGCGGCCAGGGCTGCCAAGACCAGACAGACAGACGCGCGCAGATCGGTTGCCATGACCTCGGCACCCTTGAGGGCCCGATGCCCGCGCACCATGGCAGACCCGCCATGGACCGTGATGTCGGCGCTCATACGGGTCAGCTCGGGCACATGCATAAAGCGGTTTTCAAAAATTGTCTCGGTGATCAACGACGCGCCATCGGCGGTCGCCATCAGCGCCATGAACTGCGCCTGCATATCGGTGGGAAAGCCCGGGTAAGGCTGGCTGATAACATCAAAGCCACGGCAATGGCCGGTTGGATGCGACACGGTTAGCGTGTCCCCGCCATTGGCGACATTGGCGCCTGCTTTTGTCAGCGATTCGATAACGGCCCCTAAATGATCACTGCGAACGCCCAGCAGGTCCAAAGACCCACCGGTAATGGCCGCGGCCACAGCATAGGTGCCTGCCTCGATCCGATCAGGGATGACACGGTGGTCGGTGCTATGAAGCGTGTCCACGCCCTGGATGACCAGGCTTTCGGTGCCAATGCCATGGATATCAGCGCCCATGGCCACCAGACATTCAGCGAGGTCGGTGATTTCTGGTTCACGCGCCGCGTTTTCCAGAATGGTCGTGCCCTTGGCCAGGCTGGCCGCCATCAATAGATTTTCTGTGGCCCCAACTGAAACAAACGGGAAGCGAATCGTCGCGCCGTGCAGACCATCAGGGGCGCTCGCATGCACATAGCCTTCTTTTAATTCAATTTGTGCGCCCATTTGCACTAGCGCCGACAGATGCAAATCGATGGGGCGGGTGCCAATGGCACAACCACCGGGCATGGAAACAATCGCCTCGCCCAGGCGGGCCAATAGCGGCCCCAAGACCAGCACCGACGCCCGCATTTTGCGGACAATGTCGTAGGGGGCGGTTTTGTCCAGTTGACCATTGGCGGTCAGTGTTAGCTCTAAACCTAAATCATTGATGGGCATGCTGGTGATCGTGACGCCGTGGTTCTCCAACAGTTCCACCATGGTGTCGATGTCTGCCAGATCGGGCACATTGGTCAGGGTCAGGCTGTCTTTGCTAAGCAGGGACGCTGCCATCAGGGGCAAGGCCGCGTTTTTGGCGCCGCTGATGGGGATGGTTCCCTGCAGCGGTTGCCCGCCTGTGATGTGAATCTGATCCATAATGTGTCGTGCAGTCCTATAGTTTTGGCAGAGTAACCCCTTGTTGCCCCATATATTTTCCCGCTTTGTCCTTGTACGAAATCTCGGGTGGTTCATTCCCTTTCAAAAACAGGAACTGACAGGCGCCTTCATTGGCATAGATTTTTGCAGGCAGCGGTGTGGTGTTGGAAAATTCCAGCGTTACATGGCCTTCCCACTCAGGCTCCAGCGGGGTGACATTGACGATGATGCCGCATCGGGCGTAAGTGCTTTTACCCAGGCAGATCACCAGCACATCGCGCGGGATGCGGAAGTATTCGACCGTCCGTGCCAACGCAAATGAATTCGGCGGGATGACACAGACATCGCCGGGCCGGTCTACGAAGCTTTGGTTCGAAAAATCTTTTGGATCGACGATGGCGGAATCCACATTGGTGAAGATCTTGAATTCGTCAGATACACGGGCGTCATAGCCATAAGATGACAAGCCGTACGAGATCACGCCGTCGCGTTTTTGTCCTTCTACAAACGGCTCGATCATATTGTTCTTCAGCGACTGCTCGCGGATCCATTTGTCGGACAGGATAGTCATGGGTGCATCACTCCAGAATCATGGTTTTAAGTGTTCTACCGTTTGGATCGCCAACCGACAAGCGTGACGCGTAATTGGCTTTCATTTAGAGGTAAAATACGACAATTTTGAGGCACAATACCAATTAGAGGAAAGAGAGGTGACAACATGGGTGGTTTTTTCAGCTGGCTGATTATTGGTCTCATCGGGGGATTCGGTGCACGTTATGTCCTGAAACAGGAATACTCGTTGGTCCTGACCATCGTCCTTGGAGTTTTTGGTGCAATCCTGGGTGGATTTGTTGGCACGACTTTGGGGTTGGGCAGTGTTGATAGCTTTAGTCTGGGCAGTATCGCCCTGGCCATTGGTGGTACGATTATCGTGTTTTTGGTATTCGGGGTAATTCGTCGATAGAGAACGCCTACACGAACCCATAGCAAACCCATGAAATGTATGAATATCCAATGTTTTGTGCCAGATTGTTAGATGAATTGCATGAAGGCGGAGAGTTCTTTGCTTAATCTTGTCATATGGGTATTCGTTGG
>Ga0114949_10001108_pt1 | contig 16005 bp, 10 predicted proteins | sample N074metaG_FD_83505 | JGI IMG/M metagenome (GOLD analysis project Ga0114949, IMG submission 83505) | Deep subsurface microbial communities from Kermadec Trench to uncover new lineages of life (NeLLi) - N074 metaG | ecosystem: Environmental > Aquatic > Marine > Ocean trench > Sediment | place... | reverse complement strand
TGTCATGGTATCACTCATCTTAGGCATGGTGATCAAAGTTGCATTTATTCCGGAGGTATCAATTTTATCAGCCGGATCAACAGTTACTTCAGGTACAACCTCAGACGGTATAGCCTCAGGCTCTTTGGTTGACTCACTACTATTATCTAAATTCTCTTGTAACAACGCCTGAAAATCTTCCCCTTTTTCTCCGATTACAGCAATTACTCCATCCACTGGCACCGACTCCTGCTCTTTAACCCCAATATGCAACAAAACCCCGTCTTCGTAAGACTCTAGTTCCATGGTAGCCTTGTCAGTTTCTACTTCAGCCAGAATATCTCCGGATTTAATTATATCTCCTTCTTTTACCAACCAAGCCGCGATCACACCCTCTTCCATGGTATCACTCATCTTGGGCATTCTAATTACTTCGGCCATAGTTTACTAATCAATTAAAGGCATAAAATTAGCCTTATTTCCTCCATATCAATATTAAAAATGCTATTTGTTGTACGGTAATTTTATTAGCTAAAACCTGATACTTGAAATAAAAAATTCCGCAAAATAATCGCTTTCGTCGATTTTTCTACCCAGCCTTACTCCGAGGCCAACGTCTACTAATCGTATAAGTCTAAAGTCGGTAATCAATTCAATTCCATAGGACCTCAACAGGGTATCGACATCAAGTAATCTGCCTTCACTATAATCATAAAAAATATTTCCCCTGACCCTCTTGAAATAGGCCAACGACCCCGCCGCAAGATCAGGATACCACAGAGGTAAGCTGTAATTTGCTGAAATTCTATAGATGCGTTCGAAAGGTCTGCTTGCATAACCCCTGGCATTAGTAAATACGTCTTCAAACCGGTAAGCATCCACTATTTCTTCCTGCTGATAGCCTCCCGTTAAAAACAATGAATGATTGCGAATTACTCCCGGAAAAAAGAGCGAGGAATTCACAGTGAAAATTTCACCTACATTCTCGGCCTCTCCGATGGTTCGTTGATGATTAACAGCCAGAGTCTGGGCCCATCTGGGAAATATATTCTGAAGCGCTTTGGTTTGTGCCCTTTGAAAATTAAAATTTAGGTCAATCGACCCAAAATCCTCATCGCGAGCCCTGTCGGTAAAATCATCCAGGTAATCTACTATTAAATGCCTGTAGCTCGACTTAAATGTAATGTTGGACGGATAGCTACCATGGGTAATATTAATTGGCACCCGGATACCGGCGGCAAATGCGTGCTCCTTCCATCGTCCGCCATAACCAATTATACTTAATGTATCGGTGGTGCTGACCAGATTATTGCTCTGCCGCTGTCCGGTACTAATGTCTACATCCAATATTGGAAAAAAAGGTCCATAGCTAAGTAGTGCTTGTGTCTTCCAACTATTCTCATTGGTGTTATAGGTAAATTGCCCGGTTATGGCCATGGTGCTCATTATGTTCTTTGATAAGACACCCACCCCAAATTCCTCCGTGGTCACAAACGGGTACCAGGAATGGACGGTAAGCAGACCTTTGGTGAAATATTTAAAAGGCCTTGAAGGATAACTTTTATTAGCTATGTTGGTGGTAATATCACCCATTTCCATTGGCAACATCTTTTTGAAATAATTTGATCCCAGATTTCCCGTAATCACAGGTTGACGCCAAAGTGCATCTGTCAGAACCACCTCCTTAGTTTGGAAACCCATAGCAGTGTAATCACTGTAAGCCATTTTTTTTCCATCGGGTGAGACTGCCGGGTCAAACGCTCCAAATTGACTATTGGTAATTTGATAAATTTCTGAACTGAAGGTATCAAGAGCAAATATGTTTTGAACACCAGTGAGTGAGCTGGAAAAGTACACATACTTACCTTTAGGAAATATCCGATCTATAGTACCTTCCATTGAAGAGATGAGCTCGCTCCATGAGCGGTTCCTAAAATCATATGACCGGAGAAAGTTGCCCTCTAAATTTCTTCCAGCCACTACTATCGTCTGATTATCATCTCTCCACCTGGGAAAAGATATAAAATCCCCAGGATCCACTGCTGCACGGTGTTGCTCCATACCTGTACTAACTTCAATTACCACTAAATTTACTTCACCTGCAGTGGTTACCTCCACCGCTGCAATCCATTTGCCATCAGGTGATAAACCCGGAGCATTCAGCTTACTTTTGCTAGTGATCTTACGAAGCACGCCAGACTCAAAATCATATAACCTGATAATACTATAGGTCTCTTTGGACCATCTTGGATGAAACCTTATTTCACTCCAAACCATCTTGCCACCTCCTATGCTGTAATGTTCCCCAAGTCCTACTCCTGGTATGAAAAGTTTTGATTCTTGACCATTCTTCAGCTTATATATAGTACGAATCTGGTTCAATGCAGATTTCTGGACGATCAGGCTATTGTCCGTGAGATAGTTGGGAGACCTATAATTTGTAAAAACCCTTTTTGGTTTTTCAGTAACCAATTTGTCAATCATTGGCTTTATATCACCATCTTGCTTTTTCCACCAACTGTCAACATCACTCATAGCCTTATGATAAAGTTCTTTGGAAGAAAACCCTGTAGCATTTTTTATTGCCTTGCTAAATCGGTATAAACCTGGTTTGGAATAGGTGTCCGCCAAAATATCATCCCAAATATCTCTTCCGTAATTTCTGCGGGCAAAAGTGGTCATATGATAACCCAGATTATAATGACTGGGAACAAAGTCCTTGAATGATCGAAAAGAAGCTTTCTCGTAATTGTATTTCAATCCTGATAGTCTCATCGCCCGGTACGCGCGCTCGAAATCAGGGCTCCTGCCCCTTCCTCCTTTAGAAAAAACAGTTTCAGCATAAACGGCATCTCCTTCTAAAAACCATTTTGGCTGAACCGCACCGTTGTAGAAACCCCATCCTGATTGTCCGAAAAGAGTGCGCAGTAATTTTCCGGCAAAACCGACCCTGGCATTGGCCAATTGCTGTACATGACGGTACTCATGAATAGTTAACATATCTAACCAGGGTGTCACTCCTGCGAATTGAAATTGAGGAGGGTTCAAAAAATACTCTGATCGCCATGGCGCCAACGTTACAAATCCGTTGGAAATTACTGTTTGATTTTGCAGAATAATGGGAATTTTAACCTCTGGATGGTTTAACCTCAGACTATCGTGATCCAGAATAAAATCTAATAAGTTCGCCACCCTAAAGGCATCTTGTTGGCGGGTTGATGGAAATATTATCTGATAATTTTGCTCATCTATCTGCTTCCAGGAAATTCCGGGAGCATTGAGTCCAACATTTACCTGGGCCTTAATACCCACGGCAACAATAATCCATACCAGAACACTTACAGTCAGCCTAAGTTTATTGATTCGGCTATTCATTGTTATCTTTAAATCAAACTGAATTGAAAATAATCAAAAATACCAATTCATACCGGAAGGTGACGAAATACCTCAGAGATATAATCCCGCCCTTGCTTCAACCTAATGGTCATATACAGACTATTGTTCCCGCACTATTTAGAAAAGTCCTGGGCTTTGACTACTGCCGTGAACGGATCAATACACCAGACGGAGATTTTTTGGATTTAGACTGGGGGCTGCGTACCAACAACAATCTTTTGATAATTTGCCACGGACTTGAGGGTAACTCATCCAAATCCTATGTAAAAGGTATGGCAAAATATTTTTATGAAAAAGGTTGGAATGTTTTGGCCTGGAACTATCGTGGATGCAGTGATGAAGTCAACCTTAAAATCCGTTTCTACCACAGCGGAGCCACCGATGACCTGGATACGGTTATCAATCATGTCGCTGACAATTATAACTTTACTAAAATACATCTGTTGGGGTTTAGCTTGGGAGGTAACCTGGTACTAAAATATCTTGGGGAAAGAGGAGCATCAGTCATGAAGAACATCCACAAGGCAATAGGCATCTCTGTTCCTACAGACCTTTACGCCAGCTGTTCGAAATTGTCCAGGGGCTTCAATCATATTTATGGTCTCCGGTTTCTCAATCAGTTAAAAGATAAAGTGAAGAAAAAATCTAAATATTTTCCAGACGATTTCAATATAAGCTCTTTAAAAAAAATCCGGCGATTAATTGATTTCGATGACTCTATTACAGCCCCCATCCATGGATTTGATAATGCGCTCCACTACTATGATCAGTGTAGTGCTCAGCGTTTCTTAATGAACATCAAAATTCCTACCCTTATCATTAATGCCAAAAACGATCCATTCCTTGCGCCTTCTTGTTATCCTGAAGGAGATTTAAAAAGGCACCCATTCGTGGAGTTAATAACCCCGACAAATGGCGGCCACTGTGGATTCGCCGATAGAGAATTAGTCAATGGTTACTGGTCTGAAACCCTGGCCTGGAATTATATGAACAGATAGATGTTTGGCATTGCAGGTTTAATATATAAATGGTTAATTTTATAGCCTATGCTAGAAAGATATAGTATTTCAGCTTCTAAGGAAGTACTAGCGGAACGGTTCCCAGGAGTAGAGGTTACCGATGGCTATACTCCCAGGTACAATGCCGCACCTAGTCAGCTTTTACCGGTGGTAACCAACGAAAACTCTAAGGGTTATTCATTTTTCTATTGGGGAACAGCCCCGAAATGGTCTCGCAACAAAACTATTAGTCGAAAGCTAATAAACGCGGCAATAGAAGAACTCAGTGAAAAACCTACTTACAGAAAAGCACTGGAAAATCATCGATGCCTGGTTCCTGCCGATGGTTTTTACTGCTGGAAAAGCATTGGGAAGAAAAGCCGCATTCCATACCGCATAATTTTTAATCAAGGGGCCCCGTTTTATATGGCAGGATTATGGGAAGAATATCAAGACGAGTCAGATGAATTAATCCACACTTTTTCAATTATCACTACTCCTGCCAATGATCTGTTGGCTCCTGTAAGCGACCGAATGCCAGCAATACTGTTAGACAACAATGAATCAACCTGGTTGGACCGCGGTAACACCACAGAGACCTTAGTGGAAATGCTGCAGCCTTGTCCTTCAGAACAGATGGGAATGTACACGGTTTCACCAATGATAGATTCAAAATCACTGGACCTGCCATCAATGGTCCAGCCTGCTCCTCCGGTGGATCAATTTGGAAATTTCACCCTATTCAATTAATACTCTTTTAGTTTAGAATTATGAGTGGTTTTTGAAGTTTATACATTGAACGTATATTTGCTTCTTCTGGTTTCTAAGAATTTTCAAGTATGACAAAGGCAAAGGTGATTGGCATGGGGCATTATCTGCCAGATCGAGTAGTGACTAATTTCGATTTGGAAAAAGTAATGGATACCAGTGACCAGTGGATCAAAGAAAGGACCGGTATTTCTGAACGTAGATTTTTTGATCCCGAGAAGGATACAGTAGCCAACATGGCTGCCAGAGCTTCAAATTTGGCATTGAAACAGCCCGGAATTGATATCAAGGACATTCTGGTAGTAGGTGTTGAAATACAGTCATCCGCTTTAGAAATGAATGATCGTGGGAGATCCGTTTCGGTTATTTTTGCCGATGGCGCGGGAGCCCTAATTTTACAAGCAACTGATGATTCTGATAATCAAGGCATATTATCAACTCACCTCCACGCGGATGGACGTTTTGCCGAAGAGTTATATGTTAGGGACCCCGGCAGTAGTCGAAAAGAAAGATTAAGCCGCCTCCATACCAATTGCCATGTGTGAAGCTTGGGATGAAGGGAAGTTAAAACCAGATGATTTATTGTGTATTGCAGCTTTTGGCAGCGGTTTTACCTGGGCCTCCGCATTGATAAAATTTTAACCCGGTTTATTCTATGAGAACAGAACATTATAATCCTAGTCAACTGGAAGTTGAATTTTCCCATGCTTTGACAAAACTTCAAAAAGATCTGGATAAGTATCTCATTCACAACGCAATAACCAAAGTCGAAAATCAAATTCAGGGAGACAATCCCATGTTGCTTTTTCACTTAGTGGACAAGGATGGAGACCCCCATGAGATAGTAATTAAGGTTATACAACGAGCGGATAAATTTTAATTTTAGGATCTTTTTGCATGAACCGTTTGCGGGGAGCCCTGTTTAAGAATAAATTTAAATGAGCTGCCCTTCCCTTTTTTGCTTTCCGCCCAAATCTTACCGCCCTCTAACTCGATAAACTCCTTACATAGCAACAACCCAATGCCAGTGCCTGCCTCGTTAGCCGTTCCCATTTTTGAGTAGTGACTTTTGGTATCAAATAATTTTTCAAGATCCTCTTTAGTCATCCCAACACCATTGTCATTCACGGAAATGAGCACATTGCCATCTTGATTTTCAGCAACTAAGTAAATCTGACCCTTTTCGTGAGTGAATTTTATAGCATTCACTACTAAGTTTCTTATTACCAAGCCAAGGAAATTCACATCAGTCTGTACATAACAGTCTTCGGGAACGTGATTATCTACCTTGATCTGTTTTTGCTCAGACATTGGGAGCGTGGTCTTTAGGTTTTCATCGACTATTTTTTTTAATGCTACATTTTCTTTTTTCAGTTTGATACCATGCATTTGGGTCTTTGACCAGCTTAGCAAGTTGTCTAAGAGGTAGGTTAAACTGTGTACTTCATTATTTAGACGATTACTTTGAGTAATGAGCTCTTCATAGTTTAGGTGTCCTGATTTTAACAAACCCAGTAATCCTGAAACAGCTGCAATTGGCCCCCTTAAATCATGGGAAATAACACTTAATAGTTTGTTTTTTACAGTATTTAGCTGCTTCAATTCCTCTTTTTGAACAATAATGGCTTGATTTTGATATTGAATATCTCTGGTGCGCTCATGCACCAATTTGGCCAAGTGAAAGTTTCTTCGCTTTAATTGTCTGACTCTTAAGTAATACAGGAATGCTCCAAAGGCCACTAGTAACACCCCAACAATAACAAAGAACCAGGCTGTTTGATAAAAATAGGCCTTTTGAGTCAGATGTATCGAAGCTGCTGTTTCACTCCAAAGCCCATCATTGTTAGCCGCCATCACTTTAAATTGGTAGTCGCCAGGTGGAATATTTGTATAATAAGCAGTTCTGCGGGTACCCGCATCTATCCAGTTTTGATCAAAGTTTTCAAGTTTATACTTGTATTGTATCTTTTCCGGAGCGTAATAGCTGAAGCCCGTATAATGAAACTCTAACCGACGATTCCCTGCGGGAAGGACCGCCCACTCTCCAGTTGGATACTCCTCATCGTCAGCCATTAGCTTAGTCATTAAGGTATTGGCCCGTATCTCATTGGTCGGGATATTCTCGCTATCAAGTATAGCTATACCTTTTATGGTACAAAACCATATTTCGCCCTCTTTGGTATGTCCCGAAATTGATGCCGCAGTAATATTTCCGGTTCTAAGGCCATCTGACCTATCGAATATTCGAAAGTCAAGTAACTTATCCGCTTTCTCTGTTAATAAATTGGTGATATCAGACACAGAGGTCCTCATAATTCCATGATCACTGGTGAACCAAGCCTGCCCCGAATTATCAACAAGCACTTGGAAAATATTATTACTAAGCAGGCCATGCTTTGGGGTAATATTAAACTCCAAGCTGTCGTTAATAAATATTACTCCCCGGTTGGTACTGATCCAAATTGCATCATTACCATCCTGAAACATGTTGAAAACAATGTCATTGGCTGCATCTGATGACAATGCTTGTCGGAAGCGACCTTCCTGGAATTTATAGGTACCCCCACCATTGGTTCCTACCCAAAGTGTATTGGTTCGATCAATGAACAGCGACATAATAAATTTATCGCTTAGCCCGGACTCAACGCCGTAAGTTTCAAATATCCCATCCTTGAATCGACTTAACCCGTTAGCAGTACCTATCCATAAGCTGCCTTCCCCATCTTCAACGATTCTTCTGGTATTATTGCTACAAAGACCATCTCTGACAGTAAATCTTTGAACCACCTTCCCCTTGTCAAACTGAGCAAGACCGCCATATGTACAAAGCCATAATCTACCTTGAGAATCTCTAAAAATATCTCTTATCCTATTTCCAGCACTTCTCCGGCCAAGTTTGAAAGTCTCGATCATACCCTCTTTTAAGCGAATCAGCCCATCGTCGGAACCAGCCCAAAATATCATTTCATCCGAATAAGTAACATTAATTACCTCATTAGACAAACCTTCATCTTCCCCTAGCAAGAGGAATTTGCTTTGATTTAAGCGTTGAAGACCAGCCCGATAGGTTCCTGCCCATATATTTTCTTCGTCATCCTGATACAAAGACTGTATAACGTGATGTCCCAATTCCAGCTCGTAATCAACTAATTCAAATGACTGGTTAAATCGACGTAGTCCATCATTGGACCCTAACCAGATGTTTCCATCAGTGTCTTCCAAAAACCTATTAGTAAATCCCGAAGGCGCCCCCGTTACCGGATCCATCCGTTCTATAGTGCCATCGGACCGGATCAATGAAACACCTTGATCGGTACCTACCCAAATATTGTCCTGAGAATCAATAAATACAGCGTGAATAACATTGCTTTGAAGTCCTTGATTTTGGGAAATATTCACAGTGGCATTTTCATCTAGTACAAAGATGCCCTTGGTGGCTGTCCCAACCCAAAGTCGTTCTTTATAGTCAAAAAATAACGCAGTCACATTCACCGCACTTAATTCGCTCTCCCTAATTTTACTAATAGATCCGTTTTCTAGTTTTTCCAAGCCCGATCTGGTTCCAATCCATATTGCGCCTTCAGTTCCTTCCACTAGGGCGGTAATTATGGACCCCCTCATAGAGTCAGTGTGAACGCGAGTAAATTCTCCCTGATGATATTTCACAAGACCTCCTCCATTGGTCCCAACCCAAAGTTGATCATTACCATCCACCACCAACGAGGAAATACTGTTAGTGACAAATTCAGAGGTATTGCTTCTGTTAAATACTTTAAATTCCCTTCCATCAAACCGTACCAGTCCGTTGAAGGTAGCCAACCACATGAACCCTTCCGAGGTTTTGGTAATGTCCATTACCGCATTATTAGGTAAACCATTATTCATGGTCCACTCTTCGATAGCATATTGCGATAGCGGCTTGATAACTTCCATCTCCTTAAGCGGGATCAACTCCTGACCTTGGGCCAAAAAACTAAAATGAAACAGAATAATTCCCGCTAATGTTTTCATATGAAGGCTATTTAAGAAAGAGCATTTCCCGGTACTTTACCAAAGGCCAGTCTTCGTCATCGACAATGAGCTCCAACTTATCCACGGCATGACGAACCGGCTCGAAATATTTTTCCTTTATATCATCGCAATAAGCAATTGCCCTCCTGGCTGTATCCTCAATTTGATTAACCCTTTTTCTTTCCTTAATCATCTGGATGCAATCGTTCTGGATCGATTCAATATAAGTTGAAATACGTTTGATGGTGGCTACTACTGATTCATTCCTTATTCCCAGACTTTGTAAGCCGGTAGCATTATCAATAAGCTTGTTTTGATAGGCAATTGCCGTTGGTATTATATGATTCATAGCAAGGTCACTCATAATCCTGGATTCTATCTGTATTCTTAATATGTAATTTTCCAGCATTATCTCGTTTCTCGCTTTTAACTCTACCTCTGAGAACACCTTATGTCTTTTGAATAATGATTTTGACTTTCTAGCCAGATAAGCAGTTAACGCCCTTGGTGTACTTTTTATATTTGACAATCCCCGTTTACGCGCCTCGTCCTCCCAGGCTTTACTATAACCATCGCCTTCAAACCGTATGTCCTTCGACTGTATAATATAATCTCTGAGAATTTCTACGATAGCAATTTTCCTTTCCCTTCCCTTATTGACCCTGATCTCTAACTCATCATTGAACTGATTCAATTGGTCCGCTACCGCCAGGCTAAGCACGGTCATTGGTTGGGCCACATTTGCATCTGAACCTACTGCTCTGAATTCAAATTTGTTACCGGTAAATGCGAATGGAGAAGTACGGTTCCGATCTGTATTATCCAGAATGATTTCGGGGATCTTATCTATTCCCAACTTCATATACATATTCTCCCCTTTCTTGATTTTGATATTTCCGTGCTGCTCCAGTTCGTCTAACACAGCGGTCATTTGAGCGCCAATAAATATAGACATGATAGCAGGAGGTGCTTCACTGGCACCCAGGCGGTGATCATTGCCGGCCGATGCCACGCTTGCCCTTATTAGATCCGAATACTCATAAACGGCTTTTATGGTATTGACGAAAAAAATCAGAAATATTAAGTTCTCACGGGCGCTACTACTTGGCTGATACAGGTTTATCCCAGTATCCGTTATTAATGACCAATTATTGTGCTTGCCGCTTCCGTTCAAACCAGCAAAAGGTTTTTCATGAAATAGTACCTTTAGATCATGTCGAACAGCAATTTTTTCCATTAGGTCTTTGAGCAGTTGATTGTGATCACTAGCTACATTAATATCTTCATTCAACGGGGCAACTTCAAATTGACTAGGGGCAACTTCATTGTGCCGGGTGTGCACTGGAATTCCCAATTTTAGTGCCTCTTGTTCAAAATCTTTCATGAAATTAAATGCCCTGGTAGGTATGGACCCAAAGTAATGATTATCTAATTGCTGCCCCCTCGCTGGATTGTGTCCGAAAATAGTTCTCCCAGACATTACCATGTCCGGACGAGCGCTAAACAGGGCTTTGTCAATAACAAAATACTCCTGTTCAACTCCCAGGGATGGTGTTACACGTGAGACATTCTTATCAAAATGTTTGCAAATCCGGGTTGCAGCGCGATCTAATGCTCCCACTGCCTTAAGCAACGGAGCTTTGTAATCCAGGCTTTCTCCGGAATAGGAGACAAACACAGTAGGTATACAAAGAGTAGTTTCCAGGATAAAAATAGGGGAACTGGGGTCCCATGCAGTAAATCCACGGGCCTCAAAAGTACTTCTGATCCCGCCACTTGGGAAAGAGGAGGCATCTGGTTCTTGTTGGACTAACTCGCTACCCTTAAACCCCTCCATTCCGGTAGACGCATCAAAAAATGAGTCGTGCTTTTCTGCGGTAGCTCCTGTTAACGGCTGAAACCAATGGGTAAAATGTGTTACACCTTTTGATAATGCCCATGACTTTATGGCCAGGGCAATTACGTTCGCGGTGTCTTCATCCATTTGCGTACCCTTTTTTATCGCCTCAGTAAGGCTATGAAATACCTCAGGAGATAGAGTTTCATTCATTTGGGTTAATCCAAAAGTATTCTCCCCGAAATATTCACTGGTCTTACGCCCCATTGACGGCACCTTCACTTCCTTTCTTTGCTGAAGCAAGTCCAATGCCTTGTACCGTAAATACGCCATAGTGCTAGTTAGTTTTTCTAATTTTGCTTCTGTCTTTAATAATTTGGACCGGTAATTTATCTATTTCCCATCAAAAATAGGTTTAATAACTACCTTTGTGGTCTGTTATGATAAAGGTAGCCTTTTACACGCTGGGATGTAAACTGAATTTTTCAGAATCCTCCACCTTAGCCCGGCAATTAAGTGACAAGGGGTTTACCCAGGTTCCTTTTGATGCATTACCTGATATTTACGTGATCAACACCTGTTCAGTCACAGATAATGCGGATCGTAAGTGTCGTAAAATTGTTCGTGATGCTATGAAAATCGCTCCGGAGGCCTTTATTGCGGTCATAGGTTGTTATGCCCAGTTGAAACCTGAGGAAATCTCTCGAATTCCTGGAGTTGATGTGGTATTGGGGGCTGCAGAAAAATTTCAACTTCCGGATTTGTTAAAAAGCTTAGATAAAAATTCTCCACCGAAAATTGTGGCTTGTGATATCTCAGCGGCGCAGCAGTATTATCCTTCATATTCAGTTACTGACCGCACGCGTTCCTTTCTAAAGGTACAAGATGGTTGTGATTATGGATGCGCATTTTGTACCATCCCGTTGGCTCGAGGTAAAAGTCGCAGCGATACCGTCCAAAACGTAGTGAGCCAGGCAGAAACCATTGTTCAATCCGGCAGTAAGGAAATTGTACTTACAGGAGTAAACATCGGTGACTTTGATAACATTGATGGAAAAGAGCAACATAGGTTTATTGAACTTATCCAGGCGTTGGAGCAAGTAAAGGGGATTAATCGTATCAGGATCTCCTCTATAGAGCCTAATCTTTTGACCGAAGAGATCATTTCTTTTGTCGCACAATCGGATAAATTCGTACCTCACTTTCATATCCCCCTGCAATCAGGGAGCGATGCCATTCTCAAAAAGATGCGAAGAAGATATCTATCTGAATTATATGCGGATCGAATACAAACCATTAAGGGATTAATCCCACATTGTTGTATTGGAGCAGATGTAATGGTAGGATTTCCAGGAGAATCTGAAGAATTGTTCCTTGAAACTTATAATTTCATAAGAGATTTGCCACTCAGTTATCTTCATGCTTTTACTTATTCCGAACGCCCGAATACTCTGGCAAACTCTTTCTCAAACGGAGTACCGAAACACCTGCGCTCGCAACGATCGAAAATATTGAGAATTTTATCAGATAAGAAGAAACGGGCCTTTTATCACAATCATTTATTTGAGACCCATTCGGTGCTATTTGAGAATGATACTAAACATAACCTAATCTACGGTTTTACCGAAAACTATATACGCGTGGGTGTGCCATATGATCCTGAGTTGATCAATAAAATAGTTGATGTAAGGCTATCCAAAGTAGATCAATCCGGAAATATGATGGGACAAATTTTCGAACTACAAACAAATAATATTATATCTTAATTGTTTTTATTTCGTTGTTAAAAATAACATTGTAAACAAATGTCTATGAGCCGGGCTTTTCTTTTAATCCTTTTATTTCTACAAATAACGGTGGGAGTAAAAGCTTCGTACCTGATAATCCCGATGGATGAAAGCCAAACCAATCATTTAAAGGCTTACGGGATCACTTACTGGGTACTTCAAAAAGAGTTGCCAGTTGATTGGCTTTTGAACTATCGGGGCGGCAGTTTCATGATGAAGTATTTGCAAAGCATTGAGAATGAATTGATTGTTCGTAATGTGAGTTATGAGGTAATCTCAGATGCTGAGTCCAATCAGATTTTTGAGATGATTAGCAGTCCAGCCTCGAATACAGATATTATGAAGCTAGAGAAATACCCTACGATTGCGGTTTATTCTCCTAAGAGTAAACAGCCATGGGATGATGCGGTAACACTTGCACTCACATATGCTGAAATTCCCTACGAAACAGTTTTCGATGATGAAGTAATATACGGTGAGCTGCCTCTATATGACTGGCTGCATCTTCATCATGAAGACTTTACTGGTCAGTATGGAAAATTCTACTCCATGTACCGGAGCTATCCCTGGTACATCAAACAACAACAAGAATATGAAGCATCCGCTAAAAAACATGGATTTGAAAAAGTATCGCAGCTTAAATTGGCTATTGCAACCAACATCCGTGATTTTGTTGCAGGAGGTGGTTTCTTATTTGCCATGTGCTCTGCCACGGATACTTATGATATAGCCTTGGCAGGGCAAAACGTGGACATGATTGAAGGAATGTTTGACGGGGATGCAGCCGATCCGATGTCTCAAAAGAAATTGGATTTTAGTCAAACATTTGCTTTTGAAAATTTCATTCTTGAGCAAAATCCCTATATCTACGAATATTCAAACATCGACACCGGGCCACCAAAAGGCCGGCGTGGGCTAAGAGAGGATAATGATTATTTCACACTATTTGAGTTTTCCGCAAAATGGGACCCTATCCCCACCATGCTGACTCAGAACCACACCAGAATTGTTAAAGGGTTTATGGGGCAAACTACAGCTTATAGAAAAAGTCTCATTAAAGGAGATGTGGTGATAATGGGTGAAACAAAATCCATAAGTGAGGCCAAATACATCCATGGAGTATTCGGCAAAGGGTTTTGGACTTTTTATGGGGGGCATGACCCGGAAGATTATCAGCACTTAGTACATGAAGAACCTACTGATTTGAATTTATATCCTAACTCAGCCGGGTATCGGTTAATCCTCAATAATATTCTATTTCCAGCAGCAAAAAAAAAGAAACAGAAAACTTAATCAATGCATGCGATCACTGCGAATTTCCAGGTTCGATATGATCTCAGCCTCTTTCTCCAACCACTTTTTCCAGCGAGTTTCTACTTTTTCGGGTGAATGGTATTCTTTGGCAAGTATTATGAAGTTGTTATAATGTCCAGCTTCCGAAATCATTAATTCATGATAAAATATTTTAAGATCCGGATCTTCAATCTGCTGCCATAAAAGCTTAAAACGCTCGCAACTTCTGGCCTCGATCAAGGCATTGACTAACAGCTTTTCCACCAGTTGCTCTACTTTGCTCCCCCCCTTGGGAATACTCCGGTGCAAGGCAACTACATATTCATCCCTTCGTGGCATACCCAGAGTGAAACCTCTTTTTTTCAAATGTTCCAATACCCTTTGAAAATGGTCCCACTCTTCAGAGACTACCGGTGTTAACACATCAACAAGCTTCTGATACTGAGGGTATTGAACAATAAGTGAAATACAAGAAGAAGCAGCCTTCTGTTCACAATAGGCATGGTCGATCAGAATTTCTTCAATATTCTTTTTTGCGATGTCCACCCATCTGGGATCTGTTGGCAATTTCAGTCCTAACATATAGTAAGTTTATTCCGGTTCAATCATAAAAATGCCAGGTGATTCCCCAATCAAATACCCGGCGCTGTCCCAAATAATAGGGAGCAGTGAAATATCCTGGTAGACTCAGTCCTTGATTGGCAAACACTAATTTCGCAAAAAGAAGCGCCCTTCCTACTCTAAAATTCACAAAAATATCGGCCAATAAATATTCAGGAATTTCGAAACTATCTTGTAAATAGAATTGCTGTACAGTAGGGTCATAATTATGCCCATAAAATGCCGATCGGTACTGAGTATCTATTCCTATTTGCATTTCCATCTTATCATTGAACAAATTATTAGTATAGGAAATTTGTGTATTGATCAACCAATCCGGAATTCTAAATACGTCTTCAGCCGGTCCGGTAATAGTGGTATGCACAATTTGTGTGTTTAACTCCAGCCGTCTTAGAAACTTCCAGCTCAAACTTATTTCGGGGGTTAAAATTTGGGCAGCTCGGGAAGCCTGCTCCGGAAGTTTTAACTGGTTGAAATAAATATGATCGTTAACGTTCGTTAAACTTATTTTTGGGTAAAATTTGAATCTTTCCGTTTCAAGTTTGATTCTTCCTTCCAAAACATCAGCCGTGGGGCTGGTGAAATTCAGGTGCCATTCCCTATGATTGCCAAAGTAATCGCCATGTAAAAATGAAGGATCGTATTGTACCCTGGTATAAGATGCTTCTAAAAACCGGTTTGAGAATGTACCTTCGAATTTATAACTGCCCCCGTCCTGGGCCAGTCCATGAAATTGAAAAGTCTGACTGCCAATAACGTACCTTAGGTTCGCCCCAAGGTAATACTCGGTAATAAATCCTTTGGCTGGTAAGTACTTCGGAAGGTATTGAATGTCTCTGCGGTTCAGGTAAAAGTTGTAAAAAATACCCTTATGCTTACCTTTGATGCCTAGTTCATTGCGGATGGTTTCAAATGAGGAGGCATCCATGGTCTCTGTTTCGCTAATTAAGAATTGGTCGAAAAAATCACCATCGCTGGAAAGATCAGGGTCATTAAATGAAATTTTTTGAGGTGTATGGTCTAGCTGATGATAAATTTGAAAAAGCTCATGAATCTGATATTGGTGATACAAATGAAGATTGGTACGTATTTCCTCACTTTTTGCACTATTTAGCCAAACTTGAGCGCTATCTTCTAAAAATAGGTTGTCAAGCGAGCTGCTTGGCAAAGGCATCACCCCGCCTGATTCAAATTGTTGGTGCCTCATTCTGGTGAAATTCACCAAAACTTGATACTTGCCGGGGTTCCAGCGGGCATAAATTCCATAGATAGTTGCCAGTACATTATGATCTCCACGACTTTTCAGGGCCCCAAC
>Ga0114949_10001105_pt1 | contig 16011 bp, 14 predicted proteins | sample N074metaG_FD_83505 | JGI IMG/M metagenome (GOLD analysis project Ga0114949, IMG submission 83505) | Deep subsurface microbial communities from Kermadec Trench to uncover new lineages of life (NeLLi) - N074 metaG | ecosystem: Environmental > Aquatic > Marine > Ocean trench > Sediment | place... | reverse complement strand
TGAAACTCACACCCGTCGCGGACTGAAAATAGGGTCAAAAATTTAATGGGGTCAGACCCCATTTCCTCGAGAAACTGGCGAAAAGCATTGGAAATTTAAGGGGAATGGGGTCTGACCCCATTTCCTCGAGAAACTGGCGAAAAGCATTGGAAATTTAAGGGGAATGGGGTCTGACCCCATTAAATTTTTGACCCTATTAAATTTCTCTGTTTTTACGGCCAGATGGCGTGATGGTCATCAATGACGAACGTGTGTGCGTGACGCACTGGCGTATGCCGGTGGACGTGTGCATGGGGCTCGGGCCCTTCCGAGCCATCGTGATCATGGGCGTGATGTTCGCCCAGCGTATGCTCGTGCTCGTGGACCTCCGGCGCGTGCGTATGCTCGAGGACGGACCGGTCGCGGTGGGGCCAGAGCGCAGCGGCCAGCATCGCGAACAGCAGCACGCCGCCGGCCAGAAGGAGCGACGTGAACTCGATGCCGATCCGCGCACCGAGCTGTCCGGCGACCAGATAGAAGATCAACCAACACATATGTGACAGCGCAAACTGCGCCGAAAAATACGCCGAACGGTCGGCGGGCGATGCCGACCGGTTGACGACCCGCCCGGCCGGCGTCTGCACCAGCGACCACCCCAGCCCGATCACGAACCAGATGGCGAGCACGCCGGTAAAGTTGGGACCCGAATAAATCAGGGCCAGCCCCAGGGCCATGACGGTGGCGCCGAGCAGCATGACGGGACGATCAGGGACCCGGTCGAGTATTTTCGGCAAAGTCAACGCAGCGAGCATTGATCCACCGCCCGCGGCCGCCATCGCAATCGCGACGTCGGACTCGGCGCGGCCGAGGTATTCGCGCACGTACACAACCGTATTGACGATGACCATAGCGCTCGCGCTGGCGACTGCCATGTACAGGGCCAACAGGCCGCGCAGGCGTGGTGTCCTGAGATAGGCGCGCAAACCGAAGCTGATTTCATCGGCGATGGTGCCGATACGGACGACCTTCCCGCTCGGCGGCAGCGCTGTGCCGAGAATCAGGACCGCGGAGACCAGGAACGCCACGGAATTTGCGACGAACAGCCCCGTGTACGTCATAAAGAGCAACGCCAAACCCGCGAGCAGCGGGCTGAGTAAATTTTCGAGGTCATAGGCCAGGCGCGACATCGACAACGCACGCGTGTACTCACGTTCTTCGGGAACGATGTCGGGTATCGTGGCCGCGAACACGGGCTTGAAACCGGCCGAAAAAAGGTTGAGCACGAAGATCAGTACGTAAATATGCCAGATCTCGGTCACGAACGGCATGACCAGCACGACACCCGCACGCACGATATCCATCGAGATCAGGAAAAACTTTCTCGGCAGCCGGTGCGCCAACCCGCCAACGATCGGCGCGAACACGACATACGCGACCATCTTGCACGCCATCGCGATCCCGAGCACGGCGCCCGCGTTGCCGCCGACGAGATCGTAAGCGAGCAATGTCAGCGCGACCGTGCTGAGCCCGGTGCCGACCAGCGCTATGACCTGGGCTAAAAAGAGGCTGCGAAAACTCGCATTGCGCAGTGGGTTAGCTGGATTCATCCGGCGCAAACACTCTGCCCATGTATTCCGACAGTTCGTCCGATATTTGTTCGGCCGAACCCGGCGGAATGCCGGCCAGAGTCTTCGCCAGTTGCTTCTTGAATTCGATCTGCATTTGCCGGCCGATCTGGATGCGCTGCGTCTGCGGCGAGCCCGCGCCGTGCATGGATTCGGTCAGATAGCCGACGGCATTGCGGCCCAGCGTCATGTTTTCGATCAGGCGCAGGATCCGCATGCGGTCCTCGGTTGCGATCTCCTTGCGCCCCTTGAGGTATTTCCGGATCAGCACGCCGAGTTCGGGGTGGTCGAGATCTTTTTCGGACGGCAGCGTGACCATGAGCCCGCCGGCCAGATCCTGGGCGAGACGCGCGATCTCGTAAGGCATTTTTGTCACGTGATGCTTGCAAACATTCGCGATCATGTCGTCGTTGATATAGACGCCGGACTTCAGCTCCCGCGCCTGGTAACTCGAGGCGATGCCCGTGGCGTAGACCGTCTCATTGAGATGCGTCATCTCGACCAGCTTGTCCCTGATATGGGAAGCCTTGTCGACGCCGTTGTAGTCCGCAATCGTGGCCGCGGCCCCGATCAGCACGTCGCCGACGCCCGATTTGCAGACATAGCTGCGCCGGTGATAGGTTGTGAAGCGCTCGATGAGCATGGCCGCGAATTCATACTCGCCATCCATGAACACGTGGTCCCACGGAATGAACACGTCCTCCAAGATGAGCATGGCCTCCTGGCCCGAGAAGCGGGCGTTGCCGGCGTCGATATCGCCCTCCTCCATGCTGCGCGTATCGCAGGACTGGCGCCCGTAGATATAAGTGATCCCATCCGCATCGGCCGGGATCGCGCCGACGATGGCATAGTTCTTGTCGCCCTCGCCCAGCCGCATGGTCGGCATGATGATCAGCCAGTGTGAATTCACGCAGCCCGTCTGACTGGCCTTCGCGCCACTTATATATATGCCGTCATCGGTGCGCCGGGAGACGTGCACGAACAGGTCCGGATCGTCCTGCTCATGCGGGGCCTTGCTGCGATCGCCCTTCACGTCGGTCATGGCCCCCCCGATCATGTAGCCACGCCGCTGGACCATGGCGACGAACGCCTTGAAGCGGGCGTGGTAATTCCCGCCGTGCGCCTCGTCGATCTCGTAGGTGACCGAATGCAGCGCATTCAGCGCATCCATGCCGACACAGCGCTGAAAGCACGTGCCCGTCAGTTGCCCGAGCCGGCGCTGCATCTTGTTCTGCAGAACGAGATCCTCCGCGCTCTCGGCAATATGCTGGAACCGGTTAACGCGCTCGCCGATCAGCGGTGATTTTGCGGTCGCGAGTTCAGGATAACGCTGAGCCAGGTCGTAGGTCTCGGCGACGGCGTTGATCGAAGGCCGGATAATGGGGTGATCCACGGGTTCGTCCACGAGTTCGCCGAACAGGTAGACCTTGAGATTCCGCCCGCGCAGGCTCGCAATGTATTCTGCGCCGGTCCGGATCGGTTTCGGATCGGGCTCGATTTTCGGCGCGGCCGTGTCCCGTGCTTTAGTGGCCATGACGGCTATGATAGCCTGAAAAGGGTTGATTATATCCGAACATCCAGGAGACCTCGCATAATGACAAGTAATAACGAGGCGGCCGCGCCCATGGTCCGGGAAGACGGCACCTACCCGACAGTGCCGCTGCGCAAAAACGATATCGTGGCGACCGTGGTCCAGACCCGCGTCTCGGGCGTGGACGGCGCCAACCCGGGTCCGGATATCCGCAGGAATCTCGACTACTTCCTCGAATGCATCGACATCGCACAGGGATTCGGGATGCCCAGCGATCTGCTGTTATTCCACGAGTTCCCGATCACGGGCTTCAGCGCATGGACGCGCGAGCAACATCATAACCTCGCCCTCGAGGTTCCCGGCCCCGAAATAGACGAGGTTTGCCAGAAAGCCAAACAGTACCATTGCTACATCGTGTTCGGCGCCTACGCGAAAGATCCCGAGAACTGGCCCGGGCATATCCTGCACCTCATGATCATGGTCGGCCCCGACGGCGACATCGTCGCGAAACACTGGAAGCAGCGCAACGTGCGCGGGCTTTTCCCGGGGTCCGAACAATACACGTCGACGATCTATGACGTTTACGACCGGTTCATCGAGATGTACGGCATCGATGCCGTCGTGCCGGTCGCGCGCACCGACATCGGCAACATCGCGATGTCGGCGGTGCAATTCGAGCCCGAGTTGTTCCGATGCATGGCGTTCAAGGGCGCGGAGATCATCTGCCGGGTCGCGACGGGCGGGTTCGAATATGAAGACATGCGGCTGACCTCGTATCACAACAGCCTGTACACCATGATCACGAACAATTCGATCAGCACGCACGAGCGCCTGCCGGGCTTTTTCGAGGACGAGTCCCATGGCGGACCCGGACGATCGGCGATCTTCGGGCCGAGAGGTGTCGAACTGGCCAGGGCCGACGTCTTCGAATGCAGAAAATTCGCAACGATTCCGATCGTCGGGTTCCGCGAGAAACACCGTATCCCGGACGTCCATATGGACCTGTACCGCCCGATATTCGACCAGTATCGGACCCGCTACGATGACAGCAGTTACCTGGAAACGCTGCCGCAGGACAAGCGCGAAGCGTTCGCGATGTTCACCAAGAATTCACGCTGGACCCATTTCTGGTAAGCCTAAGGAGCCAAGATTATGAAATTAAAACCGCTGGGCAGTTCCGGCATCGAGGTTTCCTCGGTCGGGGTCGGCTGCATGAATTTCGGCATGATGTGCGATCAGGCCGAGACGGATGAGATCGTCGCGGCGGCACTCGATGTCGGCGTCAATTTCTTCGACGTCGCCGCGATCTACGGCGGCCCGCACGGCAAGGCGGAAGCGCTGCTCGGCAAGGCCCTCGGCGCGGCCCGCAAGGACGTCATCGTGGCGACGAAGTTCGGTGCGAAGCGAGGCGGCGGCGGCGGCGCGGACGAAGGCGGCGGCTCCCGGGCACACATCATGGCATCGGTCGAGACGAGCCTCGAGCTGCTCGGCACGGATTACATCGATCTGTATCAACATCACTTTCCCGACACCGGCACGCCCATCGAGGAAACCTTGCGTGCGCTCGATGATCTCGTTCAGCAAGGCAAGGTCCGCTACATCGGCTGCTCGAATTACTCCGGGGCGCAACTGACCGAGGCCGCCGAGGTGGTCGAAACGAACGGCCTGAGTCCGTATGTCTCGGCACAGAATCGCTACAGCCTGTTGTTCAGAGGTATAGAGCAGGACCTCGTACCGGTCGCCGAACAGCAGGACGCCGGCATACTGCCTTACTTTCCGCTCGAGAGCGGTCTGCTCACGGGGAAATACAAACATGGCGAAAAAGCCCCGGCCGACACGCGTTTCGGCAAATGGGGCGGCGGCGGCATTTTCGCGACCGACGAACGTTACGCGATCGTTGAAAAGCTCGCGGCTTACGGCGAGGAAATCGACCGCAGCGTGCTGGAAATCGCGATCGGGTGGCTGGCTGCCCAGCCGTTCGTGTCCAGCGTCATCGCCGGCGTCACGAAACCCGAGCAGATCAGGCAGAACGTCGCCGCCGCGGGCTGGGAACCGACGGCCGATGAAATGGAGGAAATCGCACGAATCGCCGGGTAATTGGGGTCAGACCCCATTTTTTTTCGAGAAACTGCGATTTAGCATCAGAAAGTCGGGGAAATGGGGTCTGACCCCAATTAACCTGGCTCCGTTTTCTAGAAGCGGTATTGGAACTCCAGGCCCCAGTCGCGCCCACGCCGTGGATTCAGCGCCCCCATCCGCGGGTTCAGCGTATTGTTTGGCGCCCCGTTCACGGTATCAATCGTGCCGTCGAACGGACCGACCAGGTCGACGAAGTCATATTGTCCGTTCCCCTCCGGGCCCTGACCCTTCTTCTGCGCGGCAAAATCGACGAAGTTGAACAACGCAATCGGCGTGTCGTCGTCCAGCAGGTTGCGGACATAAAACGTCAGCGTCCAGGCGTCGGCATCGATCCCGGTACGAAAATTCACGTTTTTACGTTCACCGATCGTCGCTAAATTCGTCACCGTCGTATATTTTTTCGTCTCATACAGGAAGTCGCCGCGCAGGAACCCCATCAGGTTCGCGCTCAGCTGCGCCCGCGCATCGAATCCGAGGATGAGGCTGTGCGCCGGAGAATCAGGCAGCGTATTTCCGACCAGGTCGCCGTCGCCACCGGTCGTCTCCATCAGTTCCGGATCGAAACCTTCCGTGAATCGGCCATGTTGATAACCCCAGTTCGCGATCAGCGTCAGGTTATCGGCCACCGCGTAGTTCGACTCAATCTCGAAGCCATAGATTTCTGATGTCCCGGCATTGCGCAGGAAGTTCGTCGTATTCGTCGTGCCGGCCGTATTCGGCAATATCACGAGTGCATTGAACGACTGATTCTTCCAGTCGATGTAAAACACGGATACATTCGCCAAAATGCGCTGATCCCACCAGGTGCTTTTGACGCCGAACTCATAAGTCCACTGCTCTTCTTCCTTAAAGGTGACGTTGTCCTTGATGTCCTGGTCGCATTCGACCGTAAAGCCCGGAAGGATCGGCGGCGTGCCGGGGTTGGCCGGGTCGCAGTTTATGATGTAATCGGTCCATTCGGCCGGGATATCGGATCTGAAAAACTCGGAATTAAACCCGCCGGGCTTGGTCCCGTTCGCCCCCTGAACATAAAACATCAAATCGTCAGTCGGCCGGAATTCCATGGTGATGCGCGGCGTAAAGGCCGTGAAACTCAACGAATCGCTCACCGGGGCCGGCTCACCAGCCAGAGTTCGCTGGCCGCTCGTGATGCCCTTGTTATCCTCCGCAAAGCGCGCTTCGAGGTTCAGCGTCCACTGGTCCGTCAGGTCGAAGGCAAGGCTGCCGAACACCGACTTGTTATCGATTTCTCTCAATCTCGATTCCCCAAAATCGGTGCCCGGCGCGGCATCGAACACGGCCGCCGGACCCGTGATGCTGCGCTGGATATCGGTCAATTCCTGGTCATACAGGTACACACCAAGTTTGCCGCGAACCGGCTTATCTACCGGCGACGAAATAGAGTATTCGAAAGACCAGTCTTTTCTATCGAAGACATTATTAAAATTGAACAGGCCCCACACCGCCCTGACCTCCTGGTGATCGAGGTCATAAGCGGAATCGAGAAACTCATCGCTGTATGACGCCCTGAGCACGGATGTCCAGCCAAAGATATCCTGGATGTATTCACCAAGATACCGATTGGTGTCGCGCCGGAACCCGTCTTCGACCGGTTGCGCGGTTCTCTGATTTTGCGGCAGAGAATCGGGTGTTGCGCCAAGCGGCAGATCGGCGAGAGTGATGAACAAGCCATTCGCAAGGTCGGGCAGGTTCTTGCGGTTCTCGGTGCCGTCGATCTTATACTCCCCACAGAACGCGCCCTGCGACGTTTCATACCAGGATTCCGCCGGATCGTTCGGCAAAAAACAGTTCAGCGTGTCAAAAATATTGACCGGGGGTGAGTTATCGTTACCTTCGGTATAACTGTACTTGAAATTAAACTCGGTCGATTCAAACGGCATCCAGGTCAACTTACCGAGAAAGTCCCGGGTTTCGGACTCTCCGAGCGGGCTGGTATCGCCCTGGGTGTTCTGGCCGTCAAACATAGTTGTAAAAACGCCCGGCGCGCCGTTGACGAACGCGCTGTCCGGCTGCAGATTGTTGTTCCACTGTCCTCCGTATGTTTCATAGGAAGCCGACACCAGGAACAACAGCTTGTCTTCGACGATCGGGCCACCGAACCAGCCCCCGAACATTCGATCCTCACTGGTCCCTGCCCGCATATTGAGCTGTCCTTCGTAATCGTTCGTCGGCCTGCGGGTCACGTAATTGATGGCGCCCGAAAACGTCGCGCGACCGAATTGTGCCGACTGCGGGCCGCGCAGCACCTCCACCCGCTCCATCGACTGTGTCGTCGCGGTGGAAATGGTCCCCGCAACGAAAATGCCGTCGATAAAATAGGACGCGTTCGGCTCGCCCCTGACCCCGGGGTTGTTCATGCCGCGAATGGTCGGGCGGTCGTTATCGCGGCCAAACCGTTGAATGGTCGAAAAATTCGGCGTGAAATACGCGACGTCGTAATTGTCCCGAATCCCGCGTTCCTGCATCTGCCGCGATGAAAAGGCCGAGATTGAAATCGGCACTTCCTGCAGGCTTTCTTCCACCTTACGCGCGGTGACGACGATCTCATCAAGCTGTTGCGCCTGCGCGGATACCGGTACCAGACCGACGAGCGTCACTTGCATCATCGAGACGCCGAGTGCCACGAAGAAAATGATGGTTTTATCTGACATGAATCACTCCAAAGAAATGCGATTCAACCGGCCGCCGGCTGGGCGGCAACAGCGGCCCGAAATGACTTCAACCCGCCCCATAAAACAAGCCCGGCCAGGGGCACGCTCAGACAATTGACCAGTGCGATCGACGACCCGACTGCCATGTCATCCGACAACACGTACGCCGTGATAAAACCAACGGCGGTCGGGCCGATACCCGCCGTCACGATGTTCAGCACGAGCATCCAGGTCGCCGACACCTGCGCGCGCATCTGGTTCGGCGTCACGACCTGCAACGCCGCGGGCGCGGCGGCCATCGATATACTCGCACAAAATACGAACGGACCGAACAGGTAGATCGCCATGTCCGGGTCGGTGCCGGACGTGGCCAGGTAGCTCAGCGGCAGCAGAATCGCGGCGGCGCCGATGCCGACGCGGAAGGTCGCATCGGCATAGCCCTTTTTTTGCAGTGCGTCGACGAGCCAGCCGCCGAAATACACGCCGGCCGGTGACAAAATAACGAGTATCGAGCCGAGCGTCAGCCCGACCTCGGGCAGCGTATAGCCCAGCACGCGGTTGTAGTATGCCGGCACCCAGGTCAGGATCGTCGTGATCGGCACGGCCAGCAGCGCGAAGCCGCAAAAATGCGCCGCGAACAACCGCCAGTGTTGCCTGACGTAGCCGAGCACGACGCGCAGCGGTATGCCGTCCGCGTGGCCCGCGACCGTGCCGCGCCGGACCGGTTCATCGACGGTGCACATCAGCACGGCGACGAGCAAGCCGGGTAATCCGACGGCGAAAAACACCATCTGCCAGGGCTGCACGGCGCCGATCACGGGCAATACGAACGTGCCGGTTCCCGACACGAGCCGAATCACGAGGCCGCCGATGAGAAACGCGATACCGGCACCGAGGAAAGCGCCCGCCTGGTAGACACCGAGCGCGCGACCGAGCTTCTCCTTCGGGAAATAGTCGGCGATCATCGAATACGCGGCCGGCGACAGAGCCGCTTCGCCAACGCCGACGCCGACGCGGACCAGGAACAGTTGCCAGAAATTCCGGGTCAGACCACAGGCCGCGGTCATGAGACTCCAGACGAAAATACCGGTGCCGATAATCCAGCGCCGGCTATAGCGGTCTGCCCAGCGCCCGATCGGAATCCCGACCAGCGCATAGAAGACGGCAAACGCCAGGCCCTGCAGCATACCGATGCCGAAATCGGAAATATCAAGGTCCCGCTTTATCGGCTCGACGAGCAGCGCGATGATGATGCGGTCAATAAATGAAAATACAAACGCGACGACGAGAATGCCGACGGCATACCATGCCTTGCCGGAACTTGGCCATGGCGCATTGATCCCCCCGTCCTGCTGCATGCAGCCCCCTACGTGCGATGGTGATACCGCCGGGTTTCGTTGTTTTTAGCGGTCCCGGGAGATATTACACCAGATCAGGCGCGATATTTACCGGCCATGGATGCCACCGGGCGGCACGCGGATAAAGCGGTAATCGCTCTGCAGATGCCGGGCGATCACGGCCAGATCTGCTTCAGCCACCCGGGCGAAAGCCGGCATCGGCCGGCCCGTGATCTTTCTCCATCACCGTAATCGTGCTCTGCTGCCAGGTGAAATCAGCCGCCAGAAAATCGCCGAGCGTGTTGATGACCCGCGCATAAAGCGACCCGGAAGAAATGGCTTCCACACCCTCGATCAAAGTCGGCACCCACTTGACGAGATGCCGCTCCGTGAAATCGGCCTGCGCGAGCTGATAAGACAACACTTCCGTTTCGGCTGTCGCCTCACTGAAACACAGGAAATGCATGAATTCCAATTGCACCGAAAGATGATCCGGTGCCCAGGCGAATTTTTCCGAGAGCTTGTAGTGGAAAAAGTTGTAAAACCGCACGAGCTCCTCGCGAGTTCCGGCTCGTTGCCCGGTCTGCAGATCTTCGCGAATCGGCACGGGCGGCCCGCCACTGCCGACCTCGAACAGACCGCTGTATTCCTTTTTTAATTTATCGAGATCAGTGTCGACGAACCCCGCCAGCAATTCATCGAGCGCCGCGCCGTAGGGCAAGCCGGCAAAGGTTCCGATTTTTTCGCGTAGCGACGGCCGGGAATCAATTTCGTGCGGCGAGGCCACGAGTTCCGACAACGCAGCAAAAGCCGCGCATCGCAGTGGCGCCGTGCTCTTCGCATCGCGGCCGGAAACCGTGCGCGCCGGTCCGGCGGTCTCCGTGCGCTGTTCGCCGGGCCCCGTCATGCCTGCTCCAGACCGGTGTTCGGGTCCGCCACATCGAAGTCGCAGGTAAAATCCTTGTCTGTCTGATTGGGCGCGAATGCGGTCAGACCCCGGACAAATTTTCTTCGTAACATGGTAACAGACATAAAAATGAGCCTACCGGGGGTCAATGGACGATATAGTGATAATTATCACCTGCAAATTCGCCCTGTGCCATGTCAGTCACGGGCGTGTTCCTGGGCAAGCATCGCCACGGCCCGACCCTTACCTTAGAATGTCTGCACGATGATCAGCTACATCGAAGCCCTCGAAAAAATTACCGGCGCAGTTACACCGCAGGCGGCGTCCGAGCGGACGCTTGGCAACCTGCAGGGATGCGCGACGGCAGCCGATGTGATCAGTCGCCTGAACGTGCCGCCTTTCGACAATTCAGCCATGGACGGGTTTGCGGTCCGGGCCGCGGAAACGGCGCAGGCCGGCGTGACCGGACCGCTCGAATTGGCCGTCGTCGGCCTCATTGCGGCCGGAGATCCGCCACCGACCGAAGAGCTTACCGAAGGCAGCGTGGAGATCATGACCGGCGCACCGATGCCACCCGGCTGCGACGCCGTCGTGCCCATCGAGCGCGTCGAAGTCTCACAGGACGAAACGGGCGGGATTCAAAGTATCCGGCTGAGCGAGCCCGTCGAATCGGGGCGTAACGTGCGTCTTGCCAGTCAGGACTTTTGCGTCGAACAGGCCGTGCTGGCCAGCGGTAGCCTGATCGAACCACACGCCGTCATGGGACTCGCCGCGACCGGAACGGCCGCGCTGCCCACGCGCGGTGCGCCGCGCATCGCCGTGATCACGACCGGCAGCGAGTTGACTTCCGCGGCCACGCCGGCCCAAGAAGGCCTGATATGCGACAGCAGCGGCCCCTATCTCGAAGCGTTTATCAACCATATTCACGCGACGCTCAGTTCGCGCCGAAACGTGCCGGATTCGGTTGAACGGCTTGAGCATGCAATCGCAGAAGCCGGCGACGACGCCGATATCGTGCTGACGACGGGCGGCGTGTCCGCCGGTCGCTTCGATCTCGTGCCCGATGCCGTGCGGGCGATAGATGGCGAGGTGCTGTTTCACAAAGTCTCGATTCGACCCGGCAAGCCCCTGCTGTTCGCGCGGCTGCCACGCGGCAATCTGCTGTTTGGCCTGCCCGGAAACCCCATCGCCGTCGCGGCGTGCATGCGGTTTTTCGTCATGCCGGCGATGCTCCGGATGCAAGGCCTGCGACCGGAGCGGCACCATGTGGCCCGCCTGCACGAAAGCTTCGAGAAACCCGCGGCTTTGCGATTCTTCGGCAAGGCAAATGCGCAGATCGATGCCGAGGGACGGATGGAGGTCCGGCTGCTGCCGGGTCAGGAATCGTTCAGGATCAGCTCGCTCGTAAAAGCGAACTGCTGGGCGATACTCGACGACGGTCAGGCACGCTTCGAGGCGGGTCAACTCATCAGAGTGGCGCCACTCTATCCGACCGGGTTTCTGCAATAAAAATTGGAATAAGAAAATGGGGTCAGACCCCATTTCCTCGAAAATCTAGCGAAAAGCATGAGAAATATTGGGAAATGGGGTCTGACCCCATTTTCTTATTCCAATTTTTTTATACCTGCTCGAGAATAAAGTCAGCGATTGCCGGCACGTCCGCGCGCGGCAAGACCGGCACGGACACATCGACAAGCGGCCCGTCACAAACGATGGCGCGGACTTCGGGCTGCGAAATGTACAGGTACGGCGCATCCTGATCCGCACGGCGCACCTCGAGTTTGGGATGATCACCGTGCTTGTATCCTTCCACGAGCACGAGATCCACGGCGCCAAACTGTTGCAGCAGGTCGCCGAGTTCAGGTTCGGGTTCATCCACGAGTTCCTTGATGTGCGCCCAGCGCCGCGCGGACGCGATGATGACCTCGCTCGCGCCGGCCTCCCGGTGCTGATAGCTGTCCTTGCCCGGTTTGTCGATATCGAAATCGTGGTGTGCATGCTTGACCGTCGCGAGTTTCAGGCCACGGCGTTTCAGCTCGCGCAGCAGTTCAACCACGAGGGTCGTCTTGCCGGCGTTTTTGAATCCCGCGATACCAAATACACGCATCGAGCTAAGGTTTTGCAACCCAAACGGAGCACCAGCCTTTATTGGCGACGAGCTTGCCCGGGAAAATCCCGCACGGTCGCCAGTCGGCGCCGTCTTCGCCCTGAATCTGCGCGCAGTTTGAACAATCCTGACCGGGCTCGAAGCGCACGGCCAGCGGGCTCGACTTGTCCACGTCCGCCGCGTCCTCGACATACAACAACGCCTTGGCGGTCGGGTCGTTAATATCGAGTTTGGCCAGATCCTGGGCCCGCGTTTCATTATGCAACATGACTGCGCCAGCCGGCAGCGCGACGGCGAGTGTCTGAAGAAAAGTGCGGCGGGTTAGTCTCTCATCTTGCATTATCGATTCTCGCTATAAACAGAATTGAACGATCCGGGAAGCGTTCAGCGCGGCAAGTATACCGGTGGAAAGCGGCGGCGGCGACCGTAAAAATACGTAGTGTTGCCGAGCAACACGGGTATCGGTGGTCGTTATCCCTGCAAGGCGAGTAGCAGGCGCTCGTTCTGAACATCGATCAGCTGCGCGACCTTGTCGAGGTTGCTCGAGTCCGGATTCAGCGACCGCCCCTGGTGCAAATCCCGCTTCGCGGCATCGATCCGGCCCTCGCCGAGGTGCGCCAGTGCCCGGTTGTTAAAAGTGCGCCAGTTCCGATCGTCGATTTCGATGGCCATGTCGCAATATCGAATCGCTTTTGCATACTGACGGTCGGCGGTATAGCCCGCACAGAGGTTGCTGAAGGCTCGCGCGCGGTTGCGCGGAGCGGACTCTGATTTCAGTCCTTCCAGGGTCAGGTGAATGCCTCCCGTATAGTCACCGGTTTGCAATGCGCGGGCGCCCGCGGCCAGAGAATGATTGATTCCAATGGTCCACGTGCTTTCCGCGACGGCCGAGTCGGTGACCATGGCCGTGGCCGTCAGCGCCAATACCAGCAGGCACCCGTAGGCGGAAACCATATTCATCAAAAGCACCCTCGGATGATCGAATTGTACGCTCTATCGCCGGAATCTGCGCCGACGGTGCGCCGACCGAGACGGATCGAGCGGGCGTTACAAAAAGTTACAACCGACACGAGAGTGCTGGGTGCCGGCATAACTCATTGTATAAATTGAATTTAAAGGCATCGCATTCAGGCGAACCCGTCATCGCGGCACACGCTGGCAAGCCGGCTCGGTGGCATTCAAAACAAGCTTGCCGCTAAGCTATCACCTCGATATATAACATCAATTCAATATATATCGGTTCGATAATTCTCTGTTATATATGTGGAATATTTACCATGGATGTTAAGACACTGTGCCTCGGGCTGCTCAGTATCGGCGAAGCCTGCGGCTACGACCTCAAGAAGGAATTTGAGTCTACCTTCAAACATTTCTACCCGGCGGGCTACGGGTCCATTTATCCGGCGCTGGCCGACCTCGCCGAAAACGGCTTCGTCAGGTGCCGGGAAATTCCGCAGGAAGGGAAACCGGACCGCAAAATCTACCGTATCACCGACGCAGGACGACGACATTTTCGCAATGCGCTGTGCAACACGAGTCCGCAACACAAGCTGCGTTCGGAGTTCCTCGCCATGCTGTATTTCGCCGACCGCATGGAACCGGAGCATCTGAGCGTCCTGCTGGATGAGCGCCTTGAGGAACTCAGGGCCGCGATTGTCGATATCGATCGAATCGAGCAGCGCACGGACGCGAATACGGCGGCCGGCGCGCGTTTTGTCGCGGGCTTTGGCGCATTCGTCGCGCGAGCCGCCGCCGATTACATAGAAACCAACCGGGAGGCACTGCTCGAGCAAGCCAGAGAATCCTCGACCGGAGCCGCCGGCAAGCAGACCGATCGAACGGTCACCGTGGGGACCCGGGCGTGAATTTGCGTAAACAAATTTCCGAACATCCCTGGATCCTCGCGGTTGCGGTTTCGCTGCTCGTGTTCCTCTGGATGTTTTCGGGCTCGTTCAAGCCCCCAACTGTGAACACGACGGAAATCGTCCGCGCGCAAGGCGCCGAGCCAGGTGCGCTGACGCGCGTGCAGGTCAGAACCCAGATCGCGGAGCCGATCGTGCGTTTAATCACTGTCTATGGACAGACCGCGCCGGCGCGAACCATCGAACTCAGCGCCGAAACGGAAGGCCGCGTGGAAACCATCGGGACGGCCCGGGGCCAACGGCTCAAAAAAGGCGACGTCATTTTGAGACTCGATCTGCGGGACCGCGAGGCCCGCCTGGCGCAGGCTAAAGCAAGCGTCACTGAACACCGCACGAGTTACGAAGCGCAACTCAAACTCAAACCCGAGGGCTATGTGTCAGATACCCAGATGGCTGAAACACTCGCAAAACTCGAAACGGCCAAGGCCGAGCTCAAACGTGCCGAGTTGGATCTCGAGTATATGATCGTCCGCGCACCATTTGACGGGGTGCTGCAGGAGCGCGAGGTTGAAATCGGCGATTTCGTGCGCGCCGGCGACAACGTCGCTACGGTCGTCGACAACACGAGCATCATCGTCTCCGGAGCGATCGCGGAACAGGACGCGCGTTTCGTCAAAGTAAACGACATCGGCAGCGGCATCCTCGCGACCGGACAGGATGTCGCGGGACGCATTCGCTATGTCGCGCCGGTTGCGGATCAGTCGACACGGACGTTTACCGTCGAAATGGAGGTCGAAAATCCGGACGGCAGATTGCCGGCCGGTGTGACAGCCGAGATGAAACTTCCGGGCGGAACGATCCTCGCACAGAAAATTTCGCCGGCGCTGCTGACGCTCGATGCGGACGGCAAAATCGGCGTCAAAGTTGTCGATGAATACGACCGCGTGGAGTTCTTCGAGATCGAACTTGCGCGCTCCGACCCGGACGGCATCTGGGTGTCCGGCCTGCCGGAAGCGGCCCGCGTCATTGTCGTCGGGCAGGGGTATGTCGCGGCCGGCCAAGTCGTCGAACCTGTTTTCGTGCGAGCCGACACAGCACTTGCCGAAACGACGTCGCCCAAAACGACACTTGCCGCAGAGAAAATGCATTGAAATCGATTATCGACATTGCCGTCGATCGCACACGGACCGTGATGGTGACATTTCTCATGATTGTCGTCGCCGGTATCGTGTCCTACCAAAATACGCCGAAAGAGGCGGAACCCGACGTCGCATTTCCATTCGTCATGGTGGCCATGAGCCTCGAAGGCGTCTCGCCCGAAGACGCCGAACGACTGCTCGTGCGGCCGATGGAACAGGAACTGCGATCTCTGGGTGGAATCAAGGAAATCGTCGCGTCAGCGAGTGAAGGGCGCGCGTCGATCAACATCGAGTTCCAACCGGAAATCGATATCGACACGGCCATCCTGGAAGTGCGCGAGCGCGTGGACCTCGCCAAGGCCAAGTTACCGGCTGACGCCGAGGAGCCCCGTGTCAGCGAGATCAAATTTTCACGGTTCGACCCGATGCTCGTCATGACGCTCGGCGGGGCCGTGCCGGAACGCACTCTGTACGCCGTCAGCTCGGCCCTGAAGGATCGAATCGAGGGAATTGCGGGCGTACTCGAGGTCAACCTCGTCGGCATCCGCGAGGAGCTGCTCGAGATCATCATCAACCCGCTGGCGATGGAAAGTTACGGGCTGTCGCCCGCCGACGTGCTCGGCTTCGTCGATCGCAATAACCGGCTCGTTGCGGCCGGTGCGCTGCAATCCGCGCAGGGCCGGTTCGCGATCAAGGTACCCGGCCTCATCGAC
>Ga0114949_10001103_pt1 | contig 16033 bp, 15 predicted proteins | sample N074metaG_FD_83505 | JGI IMG/M metagenome (GOLD analysis project Ga0114949, IMG submission 83505) | Deep subsurface microbial communities from Kermadec Trench to uncover new lineages of life (NeLLi) - N074 metaG | ecosystem: Environmental > Aquatic > Marine > Ocean trench > Sediment | place... | reverse complement strand
GGTGTTGAATCGATAGCCCTCCGTATCATTCTGGTAGAGCTTGCGCCGTTCATCCTCCCCCCGAAAACTGAAATCAATTTTTGCGTTCTGTCCGGATTTTATAGTGACCGTGCCTCTTTGCACAGGAATGAACGGATGCCAGGCCATCACCTCGTAAGTCCCCGGCGGAATGTCCTGAATTTTAAACTGGCCTGCGTTATCGCTCACCGCGTAGTAGGGATTGGTGATCAGCAACCCTTGGGTTTGTAAAAATGGATGGAGGTTGCATTTGATGAGAAACTCCTTGGTTTCCGGGTGGGCAAAGGCTGAGCGGACTTGAGAGGTGAAGGCGACGATCTGTTTATTGCTGGTTTGGCGCCGGTGGGCGCCGTAAATTTCATAAGTGGCGATTTCGTGCCGGATGGGATCAGTGTTTTCGATCAGAATGTTTTCACCGTTTTTGATGCCAATCACATATTGGTCGGACCGGCATCGGTCAAGGTGGAGAACCTTCATTTTCTGCGGAAACGGTTTGCCTTTTTTGACGCCGAGAATGACCACCACTGTATCCTGCAACCCGCCTGCCTCGGACACACTAAAATCATACAAAATGCGGTTCCCCTTGCCGTCCGAAATTCTTGAGCAGTATTCCACGTTGGGAGCGTGAATCAGATGAAACGCCCTGGGCTTGGGGACCGGCCCGCTGAGACTTACGGTGCCGGAAAGAATGCCTCCGTGGTCCACGGACATGATTTGATAATCTCCCGGAGTTTGATCGAATAGTTTCTTGGACAGTTTGCGATTTTTTTTATAAAGCTTTTTAATTTGTTTCCGGGCTTCGGTGTGGCGCCCCATTTTATTGTACAGAATTCCCAGATCGTAAAAAGCGTAGGTGAGGCGGGAATCCATTTTGAGGGCGGTCTCAAATTCCTCCACGGCGTCATCCAGGAGATCAATTTTGGCCAAAGACAAACCCTGGTAGTAACGGAACTGGGCATTGTCATACCCCAGGCTTCTGGCTTTTTCATAAGAGAAGAGAGCCTCTTTGTGACGGTTCACCCGGCTCAGGGCGACCCCCAGGTTGGCGTGCCCCCGTGAATTCTGTGGGTTTTCGGCCAACGCCTTTTGCAGTGCGGGGATGGCGGCTTGCCACTGCTCGCTCTTGATAAGATTCAAGGCTTCTTGAAAGCCATCAGAAGATTGAGGATTGCCATACGCCACTGGGCTCATAAAAAGAAGTCCAGGCAATGCCAACATCCCTATGAGGCGGAATCTAAAATATTTAAGATGGTTTTTGGTGGAATTCATTAATTCTCAACCCAAATGTTGTGAAATATTGAAAAAATCGCAACATGAAAATAATATAGCCCAAGGACCGGCAGTTTATCAATTAAACGTCCGCTTTCTAAGTGCATTCTTTCGTGTGTGGTTTATAATTATAGGAAGCCTCAGTATATATAGGATCATCTGAAATCCCAAATATTTCAAAAAATCTGGAAAACCCTGAGAAATTTACAATCGGACTTGCTCCATATCTCTAAATCGGCTGAATATGAATTTGAATGACCTCCCTTTTGCACCGCACCCCTTGATTAGAGGACCGATCGCTCAAACGATTGCGGCCTCCAGGTTTTCCGGCAAGTCGTTGTTGCCGGAACGGACCCTGCATAAATTAAAAATCGATCCGCAGAATCAACTCATGATCTTTGAGATGAAACCGGAGCAGAATACCGGTCCGTTGGTGTTGATGGCCCATGGCATGGGAGGATGCAGTGAATCGGCCTACATGAAGCGCATTGCAGGGAAGTTGTTTGCCCGGGGGTACGGAGTTTTTCTCATGAACCAGCGTGGCAGTGGCCCCGGAATGGGTTTGTGTGACCGCCTTTGGAATGGTGGCTCCAGTGGCGATTTGGATAGAGTGGTGAACTACATTACGGGTCTTTATCCTCAGCGCCCCCTATTGCTGATCGGGTTCTCCCTGAGCGGAAATATTTTATTGAAATACCTGGGCGAGAGCAGAAAAATTCCCGCCAGTGTTTATGCCGCGCTGGCCATTAACCCACCCATCGATTTAAAAATTTCCAGCAAAATGATTTCTGAGGGTTCCTGGGCCGGTACATTTAATGGCTATTTTTTGGATATGATGAATCGTCAGGTGGAGGCTATGGTCGAATGTTTGGGTGGGGCCTACCGCCCGGCAAGGTCCGCTAAAACCATTTATGAGTTTGATGTCTTATATACAGCGCCGGCATTTGGGTTTAAGGATGTGGATGACTATTATTCTCAGTCCAGTTCCAAACAATTTCTTGATGCCATTCGAGTCCCTACCACGATACTGTGTTCCAAGGACGACCCATTTGTCCCGGAAGGTGTGTTTCGCGGTTCCCGCATGAGTTTATGCGTGGATTATTTGAATCCGGATTTTGGCGGGCACATGGGATACATTTCAAAAAGTAAAAATCCGCTGGGTGATCGACGATGGATGGACTATATTTGTGTTCGATGGGCGCAGGAAGTTTGTAAAGGCAGTGCCGTCGAAGTTGATCCCCTGAAGCAAGAAGGTTATTGAAAATATCATGAGTAAAAGCCACACATTCAATTTGATTCAAGTGCGGGGACGGTTTCTCAAAAACCACTTTGGCCGGCCCACCGCGGATAAAATCATGCGCTGGAGCCTGATTCTCGGCTTGGGAACATTGTTTTTGATCGGAGACTATATTTTCTTTTTCCGCATCATCCAGTACCTCGATGGCCTTCCCTTTAGGATAGGAGAGGAATTGATTGTCCAGCTGTTGAACGTGATTTTTCTCACTTTTTTTGCCATGCTGTTGTTCTCCAGTATCATCGCGTCATTAACAATCTTTTATGGGTCGTCCGATTCGGAGTTTTTGCATTCTCTGCCTATCTCCAAAGGCTCCATTATAGACATGCGTTTCGCGCAGACGGTGTTCAACTGTTCCTGGGTTATTTTAGTTTTCGCCCTCCCCATTTTTATAGCCTATGGTTTTTATTTTGGCGCGAGTGGCGGATATTATCTGTATCTGTTGGGGGCCTTTTTCCCTTTCATCCTCATTCCGTGCATTTTTGGCATTCTTGGGATTATGATTTTGATGCGCTACTTTCCGACGGACAAGGCGCACCAGATTCTTTCCTTTATGGGGCTGTTCTTTTTTGCGGGCCTGATCATGTTTTTGCGTTTTCTTTCGCCGGAAAAGTTTTTCGACAAGCAGGTTTCGGATGAGATGATTATAGCTTTTGTAGAAAGTTTGCAAGCACCCGAATTTGGTTTTCTGCCGAGCAGTTGGATCACTCGCGGGATCAGCCAGTGGGTGGCTGGGAATGTGACGGAGGCCCTGATTCAGCTGGCATATTTATATGGCGCCGTTCTGGTGTTTGGAGGGATTTTCTGGTGGGTGAGCCGAAAAACGTATTTTATTGGTTGGCGCCTGTTTCAAGAAGTGAGAAGTTCTCCTAAAAAGAAGAATGGGAAACAAAAGTCCCGCCGAAGGTGGCTGGATTTTTTACCGATATCGCCAACCAGAAAAGCCATGCTCGACAAAGACTTGAAAATATTCTGCCGGGACCCTGCTCTCTGGTCGCAATTGTTTATTCTGATTGCATTGGTCGTGGTCTATATTTTTAATATCATGAACCTGCCGCTGAACAATATCGTTTTGAAAAATGTGGTGTCGGTGCTGAATATCGGGTTGGTCGGGTTTGTGCTGTCGGCGTTGATCGCGCGGTTTGTGTTTTCTTCCACCAGCATGGAAGGTCAAAAGATGTGGACCATTTATACTTCCCCCGTGGATATGAAAAGTTTTTTGATGGGAAAATTCTGGATGTATTTTCCGCCGCTGTTGGTGATTGCGGAGTTTCTGGTGGTGGTCTCTAATTATTTGCTCCAAGTGGATCCCTATGTTATGAAAGTCTCAATTGTTGGGGTATTCCTGCTGACCACAGGCCTGGTAGGCATGGGAGTGGGCATGGGCGCTATGTACCCCATGTTCGATTATGAAAATATTTCGGAAATTCCAACCGGCACGGGCGGGATTTTATTTATGATTTCCAGCCTGCTTTATGTCGGACTGGTCTTGATCCTTTCTGCACGGCCCATGGTGGTTCATTTCAATGAAAAATTCCTTGCCAATTTCATTGGAGGAGTGGAGGTTCCCGTGTTTTACGGATTGATTATTCTGTTGACCGCCTTGGTCACGTTTGAGCCTCTGCGTCGCGGGATCCGTTCCTTGCAAGAAAGAGATTTTTAAATGTCACGCTATCTCAGGAGATGGTGAAGGATGGAACTCTTTCCTGATTACAAGAGTACGTCCAGCCGTCCCCCGCCGCCACTGGCTGATCGTATGCGGCCCATGGTATGGGATGATTTGCTGGGGCACGAACACCTGATCAGCAAGAGCAGTCCCTTGCGTCATTTAATGGAAAAGGATGCCGGACTGTCGTTTATATTGTGGGGACCTCCCGGTTGCGGGAAAACGACCATTGCCCGAATCGTCGCTCGAGTGACCGAAAGCGAGTTTCATGAAATCAGCGCGGTCAACGCCGGGGTGGCTGATATTCGTAAAATCATCGGGCATGCGCAAAAATTGTGGTCGGCTCAACACCGCGCCACCACGCTCTTCATTGACGAAATTCACCGGTTCAACAAAGCCCAGCAGGATGCAGTTCTGCCTTTCGTGGAGCAGGGTACGATTCGCCTGATTGGTTCGACCACCGAGAATCCTTCGTTGGAAGTGATTCCTGCATTGCGGTCGCGGTGCCAGGTTTTCCGCATCGGATACCTTTCGTCCCAAAATATCCGAGCCATTCTGGAACGAGCGTTGCAGGATAAAATCAATGGTCTGGGGCGGAACGTGATTGCCATTGAAGACAGTGCCATCGATTTGATCATCAGTCATGCCAATGGCGATGCCAGGAGGGCGTTGAATGTTCTGGAAGCGGCGGTCCATTATCACCTCGATGATCCGGATGACGACCCCGCACCGATCACCCAGACCATCATTGAGGGAATCATTCAGCGCACCGCGGTGCTGTATGATAAAGACGGCACGGAGCATTACGACCACGCATCTGCGTTTCAAAAAAGCCTGCGCGGTTCGGATCCGGATGCGGCCATCTATTGGCTGGCTAAAATGATCGCCGGCGGTGAGGATCTCCGATTCATTGCCCGGCGTCTGGTGGTGACTGCCGCGGAAGATGTGGGGTTGGCCGATCCCCAGGCTTTGGTGATCGCCAATGCCGCCGCCACAGCGGCTGAGCGGTTGGGATTGCCGGAAGCGCGGATCCCCCTGGCGCAGGCAGTGATTTATGTGGCTCGCGCTCCCAAGGACAACACCGCCATCAAGGCGGTCGATGCCGCGCTCAGCGATATTGAAGGCAAGGGCTTGTCGTTCCCGGTGCCCGACCATCTCAAGGACTCGCATTACAAGGACGCCAAAAAACAGGGCTATGGCGTCGATTACAAATATCCGCACGATTATCCGGGGAATTATGTGGAGCAGGAATACCTGCCCGAAGAACTCCGGGGCAAAAAATACATGCCGCCGGATCAAAAATGACTACCGGGTCTCATGGCGACCCATTTATTTTTCTAAAAGGATTTTTTGAATGACACCAAGAGAAAAATTTGCCACTGCCGATGCTATTTTCGATGGCAGATTGCGGGGCAATCAAGCCATGTTGAGCGGCTTGCGGCTTACGCCGGATGAAGCCCGTCTGCTTTGGGCCTCGCCGCGCATCCATGAGGTCAGCTGGTTGGACCTGGATGACAATGCCCTGGGCGATGCCGGGATTGCGGAGTTGGCTGAGTGCGAGGCGTTGGCCAACATTCAGTACCTGAACCTCAATAAAAATGGTGTGACCGATCTGGGCCTGCAAAAACTGGCGCAATCCAAAATTCTCACCCAATTGAAACGGCTTCACCTCAAAGACAATGCCATCACCGGTTCCGGAATTGTGGCGTTGTTTGAATCGCAAAGCCTGGAGGGACTTGCTACTTTTCAGGTCAACGATGGCTGGACCTGTAAAAAGCGGGAAGGGTGGCGCTACAACCCGCAGGGTTGATTTATGGACTCCACTGTTTACCAAATCCATGTCCACGTGGCCGGCTCGGACCGCCCCGGAATTTTAGCCGAGACTTTGGAATCCATCGTGCGCTGTGATTGTCTGGTCGCGGACGTCCGCCAGTTTGTCTTCAATGGCTTGCTGAATCTGTCTCTCCTGCTGGAAAGTAAAAATCCGCAAGCCATCCACACCGTCAAGACCGAGCTCATGGAGCTCGGCCAAAGCAAAGAGTTGGAAATCAATGTGTACCCCTGGGGTCCGGAGCATCGTCCCGAAGCCCGCTACCAACATCGACTGGTGGTGACGTTGCTGGGACGAAAAATTGGGCCGGTGGCGCTGGCGGCGCTCACCCGCACCCTGGCAAAAATGGATATCAACATCCAGCGTATCGAGCAACTCGATTACGGCGATCAGCACGTTTTGGAAATGGTCATTGGAGCGCGGCAGGCCATGACCAAGGTGGAAATTTTGGACGCCCTGGTGCATTTTAAGGAAGACTTCGACGTCGATATCGCCGTCCAGGAAGACACTCTGTTCCGGCGCAACAAACGTCTGATCGTGTTGGACGCGGACATGACGTTTCTGCAATGTGAAGTGATCGATGAATTGGGCAAGCTGGCGGGTGTCGGCGAAACTCTGGCGAAGATCACCCGCCAGGTTGTCAACGGTGAAGTGGATTTCAGTCAGGCGCTGGTGGAACGAGTGAAATTGCTGAAGGGGTTGCGTGAGGCGCAATTGGAAGAATTGTTTGAAAGAATTCCGCTCACTCCCGGTGCCGAAGATTTGGTGCGCATCCTGCAACATCTGGGATTCAAAATCGCCATTGTGAGCGGCGGCTTCCAGTTTTTTATCGACAAGCTCAAGCAAAAATATAAGCTCGATTACGGTTTCGCCAATCAATTAAAAATGGTGAATGGCCTAGTGACCGGAGAAATTGAAGGCGACATCATCGACGCGCCGGCCAAGGAAAAAATTCTGGTGGCTCTGGCCCAAGAGCAGGGAATTTCTTTAGAGCAGGTGGTGGCGGTGGGGGATGGTGCCAACGACATCAACATGCTGGCCCGCGCCGGGCTCGGCATCGCTTTTAACGCGAAACCGATAGTTCAGCAACATGCCCATGCCAGCATCAATCAGTCCGACCTCCGGCTCATCCTTTACTTTTTAGGCATCACCGGCGCCGACATCCAGGAATTGAAAACCCTGCTGAAAATATAAAAAGCGCTTTCTTTTATTATGTGGTCAAGAAGAGACTTGGCCCCTTTTTGCAGTTTCGGCCTCAGGGTCATTTTCGACAAATGTTACAATTCCAATTATTAATTTCGAGTTTCCATAACAAGAAATTTTTAGCATTGCAAGGATTGACCAAATGTTGTTAAAAACTTTTATTTTTATCAAGGAACTCCCCCCCCATCCTATGTCCTTAATTTTTACATAAAGTCAAATAACGGGCGGTTTGTTCAGAATTTAGAAAAGATATTAAATACAAAAGAAATTAATCTAAAAAAACAGGCTCAAAAACTTATTGCTTTAAAAGTCAAATCAGAGATGTCACCTTGAAGCACAACTTTCTGAAGCTTAATTTCTTGGAAATTTCATGCCAAGTTGAAATAGCAACTGACGGTTTAATTGAAATTTCCGTAAGATTCCTTATTGGTTGGGTTAACAATCTGGTCGGTTATTATATGTTTGGTATGGTTGCAATAGGATTATTTATTCAAGATTTTGAATTAATGAAACTGATTTTATTCTTAGCGCTTTGGATAATTATAATCAACCTATACTATATGGGGATGGTGAAATCTAATTACAAAGACTTAGAGTTGTTTTTTAGGTCCGCAACCTAAAAAGAAAAAGAAAAGGGATCAAATCCCTCCTTACCACCATACTTAAAAAGTCTCCTGGTTCCTCTCACGACTTCACAAATTTCCAACCGCGTTTGGCGACTTCTGTGTCGAAGGTTTTTCCAACAAGAGCTTTCTCAACCGGCAATGCGCCTTTCGCCAGTTTTCCCTGCGCTCCCAGGATGGCGATGATGGCGGCGTGCCAGCCGGTCAGTTTTTCCATGGCGGTGAACCCGGTTTTCTCATCGTAGGTTTCGATCAACTGCAAGGTGCATTCAGCGGGTGATCCATTCGTTAAACCTTTGCAGGTGGTGCGGATGACGCAGATATCCTGGGCAGGATCGGCATTGGTGATTTGCGGTTCCAGCAGGGCATGAAAAACATCACGGGGGATGACGGTTTTGCCATCAACCGTGATCGGATCGAGTTCGAACAACCCCAATTGCTGGTAAGCCTGAAACATCTGCCAGTGGCCGGGGTAGCGCAAAGTTTTATTTTCCAGCCGCTTCAGCTTACCGGCAAAAGTCCACGGGGCGGTGGACAGTCCACCTGACGTGACCGCCGCTTCCAGCGGACCGAGCGGTTCGGCAAAATTGAGCGTTTCCAATTCCGTCAGGCACGGCACCGGTGTGGGTTTGCCGTCGCGGATGAACCAGGCGTCGCCGCAATACTCGTTGGTCAGGCCGTTGATGTGGAACGTAGAAAGATAATGCCACGGCGGTTTTGGATCGAGCGGCAGGCCGCCATCCCAAATACGCAACTCCTCCGGTTGCTCGATCGCGTCCATCGCCCGGACGGCCATGGAGATGTTGAGTCCCGGCCCCATGCCACAATCTGGCGTTAGCGTGACTCCCACCTTTAGCGCCTCGTCATGCAGGGCGAGTTGTTGCCGCACCGTATCGGTGTGTCCGCCCAGATCGCAAAGATTGAATTGGCAATGAATGGCGGCTTGCGTGATTGCCAGATTGAAATGATAGGGAACGGCGCTGACGGTGGCGTGGATTCCCTGCAAGGCCTGCCGGAGTTGTTGAGGATTGCGGACATCCAGTTGCAGTCCGCGGGCGACACGGGTTGCGAGGAGCGAATTGATTTTTTCTGCCGCACGTTCGGCGGTTTTTAAATCGATATCGTAAAGGCGGATTTCATCTGCGCCGCCAAAGCGCGCGATGTCGTATGCGGCGGACGTGCCTTGACGCCCCGACCCTAAAATGGCGTAGCGGGTTTTCATGGGTCGTCAGGGTAAAGGAAATTTTGGAATTGGTAAAGGCTCTCAGGCGATCAAAACCATTCCCACGGAATGTTCTTCGGTGCATGCCTGGAGGGTAGCGGCAAAGTTCCAGCCGATATTGGACATGGTTTGCGGCACGTCAATGCCGCAGGCTTGCAGGGTGGGGCGGGCTTTTTCCGGGTACATACAATGTGTGTCTATGGTGCATTCCTCGCAGAGGTTGCAGGGCAGGGCATCCAGCGCGAATGCCTTATAAAATCCTTTTTGCTTGTAGCGGTTTTCAAGATTTAAAACGGCATCGTGGACCTCGGAGGAACTTTTCAATTCCACCACGATGGCTTTTTCGTAATCCATCAGGATTCCGGCCATTTCATCACTGGAAGGTGTGGCGCCGGGGCAGGTAAAACGTTTGCCATAATAGGGACAACCGAACTGACATTTCAATCTCACCCAATTGCCCAAAGTGATGTTTTTTATATGAATAATCTTGGCCTTAAGACAACCGACACTGAGAGCATCCTCAACAAGTCCCTGATTGGTCAGCGTCCCTGCCGGGAGAGACCTTAAATTGATGGGTGTGGTCAGCATTGGGTTTCGCGACTAAACCTTTAATTATTAAGGGTATTAGATTGGCCTTTTAGCTATGCTATATTAAACCAGTTTGTGGTGAGGCTGAGTTCTCAATCTTGTTAAAAACGCTCCCGCATTAAAAACAAAGTGATGTTAGTGGGTGGCCCGCCCATCAGAGATTCTTGAATCTTTTATATTTTCAATTAGTTAACATGAGGTTGATGGCGGTTTTATGAGCCCTGTTGAAATCCTTGAAACAGCAAAAAGAACATTTTTCAAAGCCATTGCATGAATTTTCCATATAAGGCCGCGCTATTCGATTGGGCTTACACCTTGGTTGATCTTGTGGAGGAAGATGATCGCAAAGCGCTTAAAGGTGTGGTGGAATTTTTGCGGTCCAAAGGATTTGAGCTTTCCAAATTTGATGAGATTTATGCGGACTACCGCGATCTGTTTTACAAAATGATCGCCCATTCACGGGAATCCGATTTGGAAGCTCACTTTGAGCATGTACTCAATTTTATTTTGATACAGCGTCGGATTAATTTAAAGGATAAAACGACCGTTGATGAACTGCTGAAAGTTTATTATGAAGAAATTTATTCTCACCGAAAAGTTTATCCGGAGGTAGTCCCCACCTTAATAAGCCTCCAGTCTGCCGGAGTGCGAATGGGCATCATTTCCAATACCACCAATCCTGGGTTCATGAAGGATTATGAGAGGGCGGTCATGGGCTTGGATTCTTATTTTGAGTTTTCCATTTATTCTTCCGAAGTTCCTTTTAGAAAACCGCATCCCTCTATATTTCAACTTGCCTTGCGCCGTTTGCAATTGCAACCAGAGGAGGTGCTTTTTATAGGCGATAATTTAAACGCCGACATTGCAGGGGCCCGGGGCGTTGGTCTGCCGACTGCCTGGATCAATAGAAAAATGGATCCCGCTCCCGTCAAAAATCCTCCAGACTATAACCTGCACCGATTGGATGAACTGTTAACCATTCAATGAAAAAGATTTGATGCATCGATTTTTCGTTTCTCCAGAATCTATTGCCGATGATGAAGTGATCATCCAAGGCCCGGATGTGAACCACATTCGCATGGTTCTGCGCCTCAAGGCGGGCGACCGCATTGTCGTCCTGGATGGGAAAGGTCATCAGTATCAGGTTTGCCTTAAAGAAGTGCTCAAGGATAAGATTCGCGGTGAAGTGGTTGGCCGGCAAATCTTTAATTCAGAATCACCCGTAAAAATCTGGATGGGGCAGGCCTTGATCAAGGGCAATCGTTTTGACAATCTGATTAAAAAATCCGTGGAGCTGGGAGTACACGCACTGTTTCCCCTGAATACCGAAAGATGCGTCGCGCGCTTGACGCCGAGTGAATCCGCCAAAAAAATTGCGCGTTGGCAGAAGATTTCCAAGGAAGCGTCCCAGCAGAGCGGGCGTGAAGCGATTCCCGATGTGGCTCCTCAAATCTCAAGCTTGCAGGAATTTTGTGAGGAAACCCGGGATTGCGATTTGAAGTTGGTTTTTTGGGAGCAGGAATGCCAAACCCGCATCCGGGATATCAAAATTGAAAAACGGGTGGAATCCATCGCCTTCATCGCAGGGCCTGAAGGGGGGTTGGCGGCTACGGAAATAGAAATGGTAAAGAAAATCGGTTTTCAGGCCGTGACTTTAGGGCCGCGCATTCTCAGGGCCGATTCGGCTTCGCTGGTGATTTTAGCCATTTTGCAAAATGTCTGGGGAGACCTTTAAAGCCTCACCTGAAATAGGTTTTCCCGGTTCGAATTTGATGTTACATTGCCTTTGGATATTAGCAATTAAAATATTGTTGTTCTCATGACCTATCAACTCAAACTCGATATTTTTGAAGGCCCTCTGGATCTTCTTCTGCATTTGATCAAAGAGCAGAAAATGGATATCTACGACATTCCTCTGGTGGACGTGACGCGCCAGTATCTGGAATACATCGAAATGATGGAGGACATGAACCTGGAGTTGGCTGGCGATTACCTGGTCATGGCGGCGGAACTGGCCCGGATTAAATCCAAGGAACTCTTGCCGGCGCCACCGGGCGAGGAGGGTGGGGAAGAAGGGGAAGACCCCAGAGCCGAATTGACTCGCAGGCTTTTGGAATATCAGCGATACAAAAGTGTCGCGTCCAAATTGCGGGAACGGGAGATTGACCGGCAACAGATTTTTTCCCGGGGTCAGGAGATGTTCCTGGAGGATGATCAGGAAGAAGACTTGGTGGACACTTCGGTTTTTGATTTGTTCAGCGCTTTTAAGAAAGTGCTGGAACAAAAATCGTTTCGTAAGGATTACGAAATAAAGATCACCACTCTTTCCGTCTCAGAAAGAATCGAGCGAGTGCTCAATGTGTTGAACGAGCGGGACAGCATGACTTTTGAGGCCTTGTTCGAGGATAGCCACACGCAACCAGAAGTGATTGCCACGTTTTTGGCTCTCCTTGAGTTGATGCGCATGAATCTTGTTCGAGTTCAGCAAATCGATCCTTATCAGACGATAAGAATTTATCTGACCTCGGACCGCGCAAGCCAGCAGGAAGCCATGAAAATTTTTCAGGATACCGAATCCGAAATGGATATTTCCTGAGCTTTTTAGAGCATTCAAAAATGATGTGGATCAAAAATTGTTTGTGGGGATTGATGGTCATGGTGCTGGTCTCCGGCTGTGCCAGTTATAGTCACTACACACCCACATTGGACCCCTATGGCGATGAACGTGCTGACCGTATTGATCAGGACCTGTACGAATGCCGGTATTTGGCTCGCGAGGCCTACAAATATCATTCCGATGAAACCGCTCACGGGATCCTAATGGGAGGCGCATTGGGGGCGGTAGTGGGGGGATTTTTTGGTGCCGTGACGGGGCATACCGGTACCGGGATGGTGCTTGGAGCTACTGCAGGGGCTGTTGGCGGTGGCGTGCAGGGCGAGATGAATGCCGAACAACGCTACGTTGGGGCTTATAGGAATTGTATGCGGAATCGGGGTCATAATGTTATAAATTAACCGATTTTGACAACCTCTTGAACCCGGCCAGGGTGATCGAGTGAGCCAATCCAAACCTCGATGGAACATGGGGATATTCCGGTCGGGGTTTTTTTGTTCCTTTTGCCCGGCGAAACAAGATATAATGCAATTCTACAAGGAGTTCCGGTTAATTAGAGGGCTTTATGTCTATACTAGAACAATTTAAAGAAGACGTTATGGAAGCCATGGTGAAAGATCCGGCGGCCCGGCATCCGCTGGAGGTGTTGCTGTGTTATCCCGGCGTCCATGCTTTGCTGGTTTACCGGGTCAATCATTGGCTGTGGAACCACCGCATAAAATTGGTTGCCCGCGCGTTCTCCTACATAGCGCGATGGCTGACCGGCATTGAGATTCACCCTGCCGCTAAAATAGGGCGGAAGTTTTTTATCGATCACGGAATGGGTGTGGTCATTGGGGAAACCTCTGAAATTGGTGACAATGTGTTCATGTATCACGGCACCACGCTGGGTGGCCTCAGCATGAAAAAGGGCAAGCGCCACCCCACTATTGGCAACAATGTGGTGATTGGCGCTGGAGCGCAAGTGTTGGGGCCGGTCAAGGTCGGCAACAATTCCAAAATAGGTTCAGGATCGGTGGTGGTGCAATCCGTTCCGGAATATTCTACCGTGATCGGTGTTCCCGGCCGGGTGGTGTTTTCAGGGATTTCCGCCGATTTTGAGGATAGTGAAGAGGTATTTCTGGAAGATCCGATGGCTCAAGCCATCGAATGCGTTTTGGACCGGTTGCCTCAAATGGAACGCGACATTCGAAACTTGAAGGAAGCCATCGGCATTAAAACCTTGGAAAAAGAAACTCCTGTTCCTCCTCAGCCAGTTCCTCTGAATAAAAAGGTGGCTCTAAAAAAAGCTTCCAACGAAACTTGAGAAAGGCTTCATTCCATCGCCTTCCTTCCTTCATTCATTTGAAAAACAGTCCAGGTGACACTTCCAGTCGATCCTGATTTAAAAACTTTATATCACCCATTCAACGGGTTCCATGAATTCAATTTATTTGGATCATAACGCCACCACTCCGGTTCATCCCAAGGTTTTGGAGGCGATGCTTCCTTTTTACGGAGATTCATTTGGGAACCCTTCGAGCAGTCATTCGAAGGGGCGGGAAGCCCGTGTGAAAATGGATGAAGCCCGCGAGCAGGTGGCGGCCCTTCTCCAGGCGCACCCTGGAGAAATTGTGTTCACCAGCGGCGGTACCGAGTCGGACAACATGGCCGTTTACGGTGTCGCGCAGGCGCTTCGCGGTAAAGGCAACCATATCCTGACCTGCAAAACCGAGCATCCGGCTATCTTGAACGCCTGTGCGGAATTGGCCAGGCAGGGGTTTGAGATCGATACCGTTTCAGTGGACCGCTATGGCAAAATTGATCTGGCGCATCTCCAGGAAGTCATCACGGAAAAAACAATTTTGATCACCATTCAGCACGCCAACAGCGAAGTCGGCACGCTTCAACCCATCCAGGCAATCGGGGAATTGGCCCGTGAGCGCGGAGTGTTGTTCCACACCGACGCGGTTCAAAGCGTTGCCAAGATACCGGTGCAGGTCTCTGACCTGCCAGTGGATATGCTTTCGTTATCCTCGCACAAAATGTATGGTCCCAAGGGCGTGGGCGCGCTTTACATAAAGAAAGGATGCCCGGCTCTGGTGCCGCTGGTGGCGGGGGGCGGGCAGGAGAAGAAGCGGCGTGGCGGTACGGAAAATGTCCCCGCTATCGTTGGGTTCGGCGTGGCGGCCGATATCGCACGGGTTGGGTTGGACGATGATTCGTCGCATTTGAAGGCATTGCGCAAGCAATTGATCGCTGGAATTCAGGATAACCTGGCGGGCGTGGAATTTTTTGGCCATCCCGATGAGTGTCTACCCAATACCGTTAGCCTGGGGTTTGAGGGGGTGGAAGGCCAGACTCTGATGATCCGGCTGGATCTGGAAGGCATCTGTGTTTCCACCGGGACGGCCTGCAGTTCCGGGTCCATCTCCCCTTCAGATGGTTTGCGGGCCATGCAGGTGGCGGCGGATAAAATCAACCAGATCATTCGGATAAGTTTGGGCCGGAACAATACGGAGCAGGAGATCCACCGGGTGGTGGATTGTTTGAAGCGTCTGGTTGGGGACATTCGCCAAAAGGTGGCGGTTGTTTCCTGAAATCACCCTGTATTTACATAAATTTATTAAATTTGTTTAAATTTGTTTAAATTTTAACATTTTATATGTTTTATGGTATGATTGACCTCAAAATTATACCTGAACATTGACCTCCGGTCACTTTGGAGCAGGCCATGTCTTTCCTTAAAAAATACGTCTCATGGGCTTCCGTTTTCCTGTTGGCATTCAGTCTGTCACTTGGGGGGTGCAGTATCCTGCCTTGGGGCGATAAAGGCGATGATGACGACTTGGCTTTTGAGGAGGAGTTCGGCGCTGATCTGGATAAGGATTTTGCCGATGCCGATTCCCGGTCCACCGCGGAAGACGATTTTTTTGCTGATGACACTGATTTGTCGGTAGCGAAGAGTCCGGGGAGTAATTTTTTTGATGGTGATCCTACCGATGCCAGCGGTTTCGTCAGTGTGGATCAAAAAACAGACCAGGATGAGTTGAAAGCGGATGTTGAAATCCTTCAGGGACAGCAGGAAGTTCTCATCAGCAGGGTCCGGGAATTACAGGAAATTATTCAGACCATGGAACCTCGTTTGATCGCTACACAGGACAGCCTGCAAAATTCCCTGGCCACCCATTCGGAGCAATCGCAGAGTCTTGAGCCGGAAGTTGCCAGTTTGAGGGAAGAAGTCAACCGCTTGGCCGACGAAATCAGCCGATTGAAACAAGCCAGACCCACGTCACGGGAGGTCCGACCCACCCCCAGGAAATCGCGCCGAGTGGGCAAAGGCGCTTCCAAAACACCGGGCGAGTACAATCAGGCTTTGGCCCGGTATCGGTCTGGAAATTTTGAGGAATCGCTCCTGATGTTTCAGGAATTGTCCTTGAAAAATCCGCCGGAGGACTTGAAGGATAATATTTTGTTTTGGATTGGCAGTAATTACCTGAAGCTCGGGTTGTATGACGATGCTATTGCGCAATTTCAAGGTGTTATGGACCAGTACCCGGACGGCAACAAGGTACACGACTCCAGATTTTTGATGGGCGTCTCCTATCAAAAAAAGGGGGATACGGGAAAAGCGCTGGACATATTGGACGTTGCATTGAGGACCAACCCGCCCTCAGATATTCGGAAAAAAATCGAGCGGCAATTGATGGAAATCAAATAGCTTTT
>Ga0114949_10001101_pt1 | contig 16058 bp, 10 predicted proteins | sample N074metaG_FD_83505 | JGI IMG/M metagenome (GOLD analysis project Ga0114949, IMG submission 83505) | Deep subsurface microbial communities from Kermadec Trench to uncover new lineages of life (NeLLi) - N074 metaG | ecosystem: Environmental > Aquatic > Marine > Ocean trench > Sediment | place... | reverse complement strand
CGGATGATTCGGTACTCGCACACCTCGCGATCGCTCAGCTCCGACTCCATCCTTTCGAAGAGGGCATCGACCAACTCAAGATCTTCGGGGTGGATCAATTTCAGCCACGGTTCATCCCCCAAACCATCGCTGCAGCCGTCGGCCGAGAAGAATTCGACTGGGTAGCCGGTGAGCCGCTCGAACTCTGGGGACGTGAACTGCCGCTCAAGCGTTCCATCGGCGCAGACGCTCGTGCTCCATAAGCACTCACCCACCGATGCCAGAATTCGGGCGAGTTCGTTCTGAGCGCCACGCTCGAAGCCCTGGGATTGCTTGAGCAGGGCGGCCTGTTCGCTGAGGCTGCGGTTGGACCGGGCGAGCGCGCGACCTTGGAGAAAAAACAAGAAACCCACTGCAAGGGCGAGAACGCCTCCCATGATGATCACGCTCTCGGACAGGTACACAACCATGACACCAACGACTCCAAAGCCGACAAGCGTTGCAGCAAGGGCCACCCCGGGTCTTCGAGCAGGGGATCTGGATCCCTTCGTAGCCGCGTTACGGGCGCGAGTATCTGTCGAGGTGATGGGGGGCAACCAGCTCTCTCCTGAAGCCGTGGGTTTGAATCCACCGTGATCCTAACATGGAATGACAGGCGAGAACACAGAATTGAGAGGTGCAGGCAACCGGCAAATCACGGCCTGTGTCGTAGCACCCGCTCCACTATCCAGAGACGAAGCAGCCATAGCCGTGAGGGCTCTGGGCACCATTGTTTGAGGCGGCCGGTCAGCCGCCCAGAGAGGTGTTGCACATCACCCACGAAGGCGCGAAAGCCTTCGGCCTGGGTCCGTTGAGGGGGTAGGTTCATGGTGGATCAGTGCGGGCGATTCTCTTTCCCGAATACGCCGTTCAGCACGTCGCGCAGCCTCGGAAGCACGCTCAATTCGCTGTAATCATCATCCTTGAAATAACCAGTATAAACAGCAACCAAGTCTCGCTTCGGGTTGACCAACAATCCCTGGCCCGCCCAGCCACCTTTGTAGATGTCGCCGTTGTCCCAGATCAGGTCCCACTGGTAGACGTTGTGTTTAACGTGATCCGCTTCGTGCGTATACTGCTTCCAGCCTTGCCAGCGCGCGTTTTGCAACAGCTCCGGGCGTCCAGCGTTCAGCAACATCTCTACATGCTTTGCAGAGATGATTCTCTTGTCTGAAATGACTTTGTAGCTCGGCGTATAAAGCATCCCGAAGCGCGCCAAATCACGCATGCGGGGGAGGAAACCGCCATCCCAGTGCGGCACGCCGAACCGCGGTGCCACGAAAGAAGCGTCGGCCTCCATGCCGGCCTTCATCCAGATTTCGCTGGAGAGAGCATCGGTGAACGGCATGCCGGTGACTTTTTCGACCATCCAACCCAGGATATCCGTGTTGATGCTGCCGTAGTCGAATGAGGTGCCTTGCTCTGCGTAGCGCTCGGCCTTGAGCGTAGCCAGATACGCGTAGGGATTATCGGGGGAGTTCTTGTCCCAAAAAGTTTCACCCATGGCCTGCATCAAAATATTGTAGCAGGACGTGCGGTCGTCATATTCCTCGGGGCAGTCGATGCCGCTTGCCATATCGAGAATGTTGCGAACCTTCGTGCCTGCGTAAGCGGAGGTAGCCATTTCCGGAATGTAGGTTTCGATCGGCTGATCGATATCGATCAAACCACGATCTTCGAGAATGCTGACCACCGACGAAACCAGCACCTTGCTGACCGACCAGATGATGGGTTTTTCGTAAGGCTGCATGCGCGCATAGTGCTCAAACACGATCTTCCCTTTGTGCACGACAACCACACCCATGGAGGTACTCAGGTCGCTATCCAGGAAGTCTGCAAACTTCATCGGTCCTGACGGCGTGTTCACCCGGTAATTGGCGATCTGCGGCATCAGGTTGTAATTCAGCTCCCGGACGGGCCCATCGCGATATACCGGTGCAGTCGGTGAGAAGCGCTGCAGGTTTCTGCTGTTCCAGCTCATGTCCGGGCCCGTTACGGACCACCAGACATTGTCAGTGGGCAGGCGGTTGATTTGCTCGCGGACCTCGTCAACCGTGGAGGAGGCTTGGAACTCCGCCGGGATGCTCGTCAGAGGCACCCCTGCAATCAACAAAACAGCCGTGAAGAGTTGAGCCGCTCGAATTTTCATGTCGAAAAGCATATCACTACAAAAAACTCTTCACGCAACCCACTGACGGGTATTCAGATTTCCAGGAAGTCGGGGGCAGCGAGTCCCGCTGTAGGCCGCAACGCCTGCGAACCCGGCGCGCTACACCGAAATCATCAATCAACCGCTGCAGCATTCCTGGCGCATGTGCTGGGAGATCCACCCATCGGGGTCGTCCATGGCGAAGATGACCCTGTCCAAGTAGCAGTCCATATGGTACTCAGACGCGAGCCAACCAAAGGAGGGAAACCATGATTCGAACCCCCCGCAGCGCGATTTGCCACGCCCTGATCTCGATGGGACTCCTCGCACTCGTCTGCACCCTGGTCGCCTGCGCGGCCTCCCGCGGACGCCGGAGCGATGCGCCCGAGTCCGGTTTTCTGGGCGACTACTCGCAGCTCGAGTCCCTGGACGGCTGGCCCGCCTCGGAGGCCTACTTCAACCCGGACGCAGAATGGTCGCGGTACAACACGATCGAGCTCGACTCAGTGACACTGTGGACTGACGAGGAAACCGGCAAACTCAGCGAAGAAGACAAGCAGATGCTGACGGATACGCTTTTCACAGCCCTTCACGAAGAGCTCAGCAAGTACTTCGAGATGTCGGACCACCCAGGGCCGGATACGCTCCGCCTGCGCGCGGCACTCACCCAGGGCAAGGGCTCCAACGCGGTGATGCGCACACTTACGAGCATTCATCCGGGAACGCTCCTGCTCGGCGCTGCGGTCGGTTTGTCGCTCGACACAGCCAACACCGTAGGCACAGCGACTGCAGAGTTCGAGCTGTTGGACTCGGCGACCAACGAACGATTGGCCGCCGCGGTGGATCAGCGCGCCGGAACGAAAGTCTTCTTTCTCATTGCACCCAAGCGCACATTCACGAAATGGGGAGACGTAAAAGCCATTTCCAACTATTGGGCCGAGCGTGCGGTGATCGTGTTGCTCAAGAAGGGAGTCCCCGCCAAGGAAGGCGCCCCGGAGCCGCCGAAGGACTAGATCAAGCGGATCGGAGAAACTCCTGCCCCGACACCAGCAAGGTGCAGACTCGGACGCAGCGACCCGCCACTACCAAAACCAAGCGCCCGGAGTCGTACGGACTCCGGGCGCTTCCGTTTGAAGGTAGGCGCCTGCGCGGCCGAGCGATGTACTTGGGGTCGAAGCGCACCGCCGCCGCCGCTCCGCTTGTCGGTCATTCTTCCAGAAACTCCGACATCGGTCGCTCGAATTCCGGTCGCGCCGCGATGATCGGGTCGCGGCCGCCATCCACGAAACCCAGGAGGTAGGCGCCGCGCGTGTAGCCCATCAGGCGCAGCAGGTCTTCTGGGAGCTCGCGAAGGGTTTCCATCGGCACGCACAGGTACTGATTCTCTTCCTGTCTGAGCCAGCCGAGGGTGTAGTGGGCGACGAGCCCGTTGCGACTCGAGTTCGTCACGTTTGCGCCGCCTCCGTGGTGGAGCAGACCCGTGTAAATCAGAACCGAGCCGGCCTCCATCTCGGCGGGCGTGGACTCTTCCTGGCTGAACTCCCGGTCGTCTTCGATCTTGTGAGAACCCGGTACAACGCGGGTCGCGCCGTTCGCCTCGGTGAACTCGGTCAGAGCCCACATGGTTGCGACGACAGTCTCATAACCGTGAGGAAAGCGGAACCCGTCGCAATCCGGCCGATCCCTGTGAATCTCTTGGGCCGCAGCCCCCGGCCCGAGAGACATCAACTCCGTGAGGTTCAGCTGAAAGGTCGTCGCGTGAGACAGAACCTTGGCGGCTACATCGAGAACGATGGGGTTCATGATGATCTCGCGCGCTTTCTGCGAACGCGCGATGAGTCCCCCCACTCGCCGGGTCTCGAATCCGTGAAACTCGTCCTCGCCTTTTGGCGTGGCCTCTAGATGCGGTGCCAATTCACGCGTCACCTGATCCATGTCGGCGCGGTTCAGCACGGCATCGATGACGACACAGCCGTCGCGTTCGAGCGCTTCGAAGATCTCGCTGCTAGGTGATTTGGCTGTCAGATGCTGGATGGACACGTCTACTGCCTTTCGTTGCTGGCTGAAATTTCGTCTCCACGTGGCTCGAGAGGTGGGGCACTCTGAGGTCACTTCGCGCTAAATGGATCCAAGGCGATATTTCATTCTGGGTCATTTGTCATATGATCTCCAGCGGACCGACATTGAGCAGGGAGAACTCGAAATGAAACGCAGCAAACAGAAGACCCTCGTTTTCATGGCTCTGATCGCTGGCTTGGTGTTCTCTACTTCCCTAGAGGCAAACGCTGGCAGCAAGGAAGGTCTATCAGCGAGAGATGAAGATGCATTCATACTCTACAAGTACTCCCTGATAGACGCGAAGAGCGATCGCTCCTCAAAAATCACGGAAAGTACCGAAGGCGATGAAACGATCTACAAATACGATGGACACGCATTGTCGTGCAGAACCGTAATGACGGGCTCCATCACCAAGACAGCCTCGGAGAGCAGAACTCACGTCACGGGTGACTTCGACGTGAGCAATAACTCCTACGGAATCACACATTTGTCATTTGATTTCTACGACGAGGGAAAGAAGACCAGAACTGGAACCATGACTGTGAACGACAAAGTGATCGACATCAAACACTTCGATCACCAGTAGCGTGTAGGTGGCTCTGATCTACCAGCATGATTGGGGCCAACTCGTGAGGGTTCAGAAAGCTCTCTCAATGCAAGAGAGCCCCAGTAGGGATAGGGCCCACCGCATCGACAAACGATCGAGGCGTGGATCCGGCTAGTCCTCGCCGGTCGTAGCCTCTTCCTGAGCGTGACCAAAGCCGAAATTCAAGATCGGGAAAAATGGTAGCCAGCCGTTCTTGTTGATGTTGAGGAGGCCAATCTGCAAGCCAATAATGGAATCTGCTTTGTTGACCAGAGCGCCAATTTGCAGTCCAGTGGCGCGCGGAGCGAAGTTCATGATGCCGACCTGCATGCCAATCAGTGATTCTGCATCGTTAACCAGAGGAGCAATCTGAATTCCGAGCACTTGCTGAGATCGGTTGCTAATTCCCGCGAACTGCATGCCGACGAGATCATCAGCGTCGTTCATCACAGCTGCCAGCTGAATCCCATTCACTCGTCCCTCGGCGATATTTGCAACACTGACTTCAAGTCCGTTGAGGTTCACGGCTCGATTACCGGGCAATCCACCCAACTGAATCCCGTTGATGTCCTGCACTTCGTTCCAGAACCCGTTCGCCTGGATGCCATTCAGGGACTCGACGTAGCCAGCGAGACCGACATCGATCCCGTACATGCTCGTGGTCCTTCCGTAGGGGAGGTTCAGCTTCAACCCGTAAACGTCGGTGTCTTCCGAAAAGAGTTGAACTGGATCGAAGAACGCGCCCTGAATTGGGGTCCAGCCGTGCGATGGAGCAGAAGCACATGCGGAGCAAAGCATCACAACGGCGAAGGCTGAAATCGCGCTTCGCAAAGACGAAATACAGAGTTCGCTGGCTCGAAGGAACGACCCCATCGCGATGTGACCTCCGTTTTGCTTGGTGGATCTGATGATGAGCCGAAAAATTGAGACGCGCAACTCGCATCCTCGGGGATCCTTGGAGGCGCCCTACCTGGAACACAGCCCAGTCGGCCTGATCGTTCAGATACGAATCCGTAGATTCTTGGGATCATAGAACGGGGCGAGCGACGCCTTTGCGGCGTAGCGTTTTCCATTGATCTCGATTTCGTAGCGGCCACTCGAGACGTACCCTGCGTCAACGCCCTCTTCTCGTTGCAGGTAACCCATCGCCATGGCGCCGCCCAGTGTGTGGCCGTAGCCAGCGGAGGTCGAATAACTTGCCAGTTCGCCTTCTCGGTAGATCGGCTCGTTGTGGTACAGCAGCGGCTCCGGGTCCTCGAGCAGGAAGGACACGATACGGCGACGAAGGGGCCCTGAATTCCGCTGCTCGAGCAATGCTTCGCGGCCGACGAAGCCAGCGGTCTTGTCCCAGGCGCAGGTAAAGGCGAGCCCCGCATCGAGCAGTGAATCCACTGGACCCATGTCGTGAGACCACTCGCGGTACCCCTTCTCGATTCGCAGCGAATTCAGGGCGTGGTAGCCGCAGTGGCGTAGACCGAACTCCGAACCCGCTTTGATCAAGGCGTCGTAGACAGGCAACGCGTACTCGGTGCGGATGTAAAGCTCCCATCCGAGCTCACCCGTGTAGGAAATGCGTAGGGCCTTCGCGGTCTGATAGCCGATCTCGATGTCTCGTACCGTGGCGAAAGGGAACGCGTCGTTCGAGAAGTCTGCGGAGCTGAGCGTTGCGAGCAACGCGCGCGAGTTCGGCCCCTGGACGTTCAACATCACGTAGGCGCTAGTCACATCGGCCAGCGTGCAGGCAGCCTCAGCGGGGATGTGCTCGCGGATCCAGCTCTCGACGTGCGTGTGGGTGAAGGCTGGCGTCACGACCAGATATTCTTCCTCGCCGAGGCGTGAGATCGTGAGATCCGCTTCGACCCCTCCCCGTTCGTTCAAGAAGTGGCAATAGGCGACGCGGCCCACCGGCATCGACATATCAGCCGTGGCGACCCGATCGAGGGCCCGCTGTGCGTCGCGCCCCTGAACGAGAAGCTTGGAGAACGAACTCTGTTCGAAGACCCCGACCGCTTCGCGGACGGCGCGGTGTTCCTCGGCGTGAGCGTAAAACCAATTGGTCCGCCCCCAACTGTACTCGTACTCGGCTGGTTGCCCGGGTTCTCCATACCAGTTGGGTCGCTCCCAACCAGCCGATTCTCCGAAACACGCCCCCGCCAACGCAACTCGATCGTGGAGAATCGACTTCTTCACCCCGCGTGCGGTGGTCCACTGTCGAGCGGGCCAATGATGTTGATAACCGATGCCCAACGATTCGACCGTCCGATCGCGCAGATACGTCGCGCGGTTTCGGAACGGATGCACGCGTCGAATATCGACTTCCCAAACGTCATCCGGCGGATGGCCATCGACGATCCAATGCGAGATCACGAGCCCGACACCGGCGCCGGACAGGATGCCGAGAGAGTTGAAGCCGGCCGCCACGAAGAAGTTCTTGAGGTTGGGCGCCTCACCCATCAGGTAGTTGTGGTCGGGGCTGAACGCTTCGGGGCCGCAGAAGAACTGGTGAATCCCGGTTTCCAACAGCGCTGGAACCCGCTTCATGGCGCGTTCGATGTAGGGCTCCATGCGATCCCAGTCAGGCGCAATTTCATCGAAGCAGAACGACTCGGAAATACCATCCAGACCCCAGGGCGCCCCGATCGGCTCGAAGAATCCCACCATCAACTTGCCGCCGGCTTCCTCGCGAATGTACGCGCTGCTCTCGGGATTGCGAAGGATCGGAAGTCGTTGGTGAACACCTTCGATGGGCTCGGAAATCAGGTAGTAGTGCTCGGCCGCCTGGATCGGTACGTCGACACCCGCGAGCAAACCGACTTCCCGCGCCCAGATCCCCGCGCAGTTGACCACGTACTCGGCGCGCAGCGTACCGCCGTCCGTCTCCACTCCGCAGGCCCGGCCGTCCTCGATCACGATCCCGGTGACCTTCGTATCCTCAAAAAGCCTGGCCCCGCCCGCTTTCGCGCCCTTCATCAGCGCCTGAGTGACATCGGTCGGATTCACCCGCCCGTCGTGGGGAAAATAAAACGCAGCACGCACGTCGCTGATTTCGGCCAGCGGCCAGAACTCGGCCAGCTCAGCGGTAGTGATTTCGTGACTCTCCACGTCGAACACACGGGCCATTGCGCAGCCACGCCGCATCTCGCAAGCCTTTTCTTCGCTCTCCGCGATCTGGATCGAACCGCACTGGATCAGCCCAGTCGCCTGCCCCGTCTCTGCTTCGAGTTTCCCGTAGAGTTCTTGGGTGTACTTCGCGAGCTTGGTTTGGCTGTCGGTGTCGCGAAGCGTGGTGAGAAGGCCGGCGGCATGCCAGGTCGTACCCGAGGTGAGCTTCTTGCGCTCGAGGACGACGACATCTTTCCAGCCGAGCTTGGCCAGGTGATACGCGACCGAGCAACCGATCACGCCACCGCCGATGATTGCGACCTGTGTATGGGTGGGCAGAGAACGATCGGCCATGACACTCCCTCTGAGGTTTTCCAATCGAGTACCGGGTCTTCGAAAATTGATCCTACGGAGCCAAGCACCCGAGTGCAGCAGATTCATTCGGTGATGGATCTAACAGTACGCATGAAAAATAGCTCGGCTCTCGGTCATACGCAGCAGCTGGCCGCTAGATTGAACGAGCGTTCAAATCTAGCGAGTTCATTTCGCATAGGGCTCTCCAAAATACGACAGCCCCGTGCACGGAAACACACGCCGTCTAACCATGTCGATGAGTCCCCTGATGACCAGACCGTCGATCTTTCGAACACGCCGTAAATCCCCCTGCGATCTCCTATGCTTCCGCTCCCACTGTCTACTTTTGGTCAGCCAACGGTCCACGGGAGCGTCCCAATGAGCACTGCTGACACTTCAGCCAAGGTCGCCGTCGTTACCGGCGCCAACCGAGGCATGGGATTCGAAGCCTGTCGACAACTCGGCAGACTCGGCTTCCGCGTGGTGCTGACGTCTCGCGACGCTACGAAAGGCGAGGAAGCAGCGAGCAAGCTGCGCGATGAGGGACTCGATGTCGTTGCACATGTTCATGATGTCGACGATCCGCAAAGCGCCCGTGATCTCGCAGATTTCGTGATGTCCGAGTACGGTGAACTTCACGTTTTGGTGAACAATGCGGGGGCATTCTTCGACGTCGAAGAGGACGATTTCGCGAGTATTCTGGACACCAACAAAGAAACGCTCGCGCGCAGCTTCGAAACCAATACCATCGGTGCGGTGCTCACCGCGCAAGCCCTCGTCCCTCTGATGAAAAAGACCGGCTATGGGCGCATCGTCAACGTTTCGAGCGGCATGGGCGGAATCACCGAGATGAACGGAGGCTACCCCGGCTACCGCCTCTCGAAGGCGGCGCTCAACGCCTCCACGCGAGTGCTCGCCGAAGAACTCGAAGCCGACAACATCAAAGTCAACGCCCTCTGCCCGGGATGGGTTCGGACCGATATGGGTGGCGAAGATGCGAATCTGAGCCCAGAAGAAGGTGTGGATACGACTGTGTACCTATCCACTCTCCCCGATGATGGCCCCACGGGGTTGTTCTTCCGCAAACGCTCGCCAATTCTCTGGTAGCGATCCGCTACAGCCGGCCCGAGAAATTGCCATTGGAACTTGCGTTACGCGTCTGGGTGAAGACGTGGGCATCGCGTTCACTCGCAACCAATCAACAAACCCTGAAGCCTCGACGGTCCAGGGGGTTGTGGATTCAAACACGCGCCTGTCACCGCTTGACGGCTCCCAGCTCGGGAATCGAAGCCAGTTCTCCATTGCGCTGCATCTCTCGCACGCGCTCGAGCTGGGTCGCCATGTCAGCTCGGACTCCCTCCAACATGGCGTGGAATTCGGGCTCACCACGGATGGATGCGAGATTCGGGTCACGCTCGAGGTAGTACCACCAGAGCGTGCGCCAACCGTCATCGATCGCCTCTCGGAGCGCAGCCAACGCATCCTTTGTTTTCCCCTGAAGTGCATAGATCTGCACGTCAGCGATCCAATATCCATCGAGACCACCCCTGGGTATAGATCGGATGTACTCGAGACTTCGATCCAGCAATTGCTCCGCGCGTCTCTCCTCGCCGGAACCGGACATCACGAGCGCAAGGTTGATCGCGTCCAGATAGGCGCCTGTGCTTTCAACCTCCGGATTATCGTCGTGGACCAGCTCTGGAGCGATCTTCTCGAAGAGAGCAACGGCGTCGGAGTAGCGATCCGCCCGGATCGCGTGGCTTCTCAGGAGCCAACCGGCGGGCCAGTTATTCGGGTACTTCGAAAACGAATTACTCGCGAATTCAAATGCGAGTTCGTCATCTCTGTAGAGTTGCGGGAGTCCACTTGCAACGTTGGGCCAGCGAACCTGCGGGCCGAGTTCGACGGATCGGGCGAGCCAATACTCCGCATCCTCTACTGCGCCAAGATCCAGAAAAAGCGCCCCCAGATTGGCGACGAGGCTGGGGTTGCTGGGATCGATGGACATAGCCTTGCCGTACCACACGACGGCCTGGGCGAGATCTCCCGTTACGTACCAATAGTGATCGGCAATCGCGTAGAAGACACCGAGCTCGGGATCGATTTCGAGCGCCTTCTTCCACCAATCGATGGCCTCGTCCGAACGACCCAACGACGAGAGATCGCGCCCCACGCTTGCAATGGCGTCCGCAGACAGTGGATCCAGTTCGATCGCCCGCCTGTGCAACGCCAACGCGTCGTCAGGCCGACCCAGTTCGCTGTGCAGCAGCTGTCCGTACCATGAATAGGCCGTTGCATCATTTGCATTGAGTTCGAGTGCGCGCGCGAACGCCTCTTCGGCGCCCTCGGCGTCGAACTGAATCTGCTTGATTCCTCCGAGCGCGGTATAGGCTTCGCCCAGTCCGTTGTCCAACATCAGGGCTCTGTCCGTCGCTTCTTGCGCCTTGACGAGCAACTCTTCCGTCGAAAGATCGCTGACAAACACCTGTTCGAGATAGGCGTGTGCCAATCCGCTGTAGGCGAGTGCGAGGTTTGCATCAAGATCGACGGCGCGTTTGAAATGAGCAACCGCCTTTCCCAAGGAGTCGCTGGTTAATGTCGCGAGTTGTTGCCTGCCGAGGAGATACTGTTGATAGGCGGCGAGGTTCTCCGTGGGCGGCTTCATCGCCCGAACCCGCTCTTCCAACGAAAGAGTCACGCGCAGCGCGTCCGCAATCGCGGTCGCGATCTCGGTCTGGATCGCGAAGATGTCATCCATATCGCGGTCGTAGATGTTCGCCCAGCGTTGAAAGCCGGTCTCCGCATCGACCAGCTGCGCGGTGATGCGCACCCGATCGCTCGTCGTGCGCACACTACCTTCAAGGATCACGTCCACGCCGAGTTTTTCGGCAATCGTCTTCAGATCTGCATCGCTGTTCTTAAACGAAAAGGACGAGGTGCGCCCCACCACACGCAACCCCTTGAAGCGCGCGAGCGTGTTCAGGAGTTCGTCCGCGATTCCGTCGGCGAGGTATTCCTGAGCGGGGTCCGTGCTCATGTTCACGAACGGCAATACGGCCAGGAAGTGGTCGGTCTCGTGCGCTGGCACGAGGTCACCGCGCCCCCGATGGAGAAGTCCCCACACCGCAAGGGCGACGGCCACCGTAGCGATCGCTCCCCAGAGCAGCGCGGCCGGCTTGACCTGCAACGCCCGGGCCTCGCCTCGCCTCGGCGGATCCGCGTGCCCTTCGACCATATAGACAGAGACCGGACGCGGAACATTCTTGAGATCGTGCGCACCCATGGAGCGCGTTTCGATGTTCGACTGGTTGTTGACGGAGTGCTGCACCTCCTCCGAGATGCAAATCTCTCCTGGTTCTGCCAACGGCCGGATGCGGGCTGCCACGTTGACACCATCGCCGTACAGACGGTTCTTTTGCCGCATCACGTCACCCAGATGGATGCCGATCCGCAGCGTTAGTTCTTCGCCACCCCGGAGCAACTCCTGGATCGCCATCGCACAATTGACCGCGTTATTCGCGCTGGGAAAGGATGAGAGCGTTTCGTCGCCGGTCTCCTCGATCCAGTCGCCGCCGTAACGTCGTACCTGGGTCTTGACCAACTTGCGATGAACGCGGCGCAGCCGCATGCCCTCGGCCTCACTCTCGGCCATCGCGGCCGTGTAGCCCACGATGTCTGTAAACATGATGGCCGCGAGATGATGCGCGGTGGCTTCGTGCTTGGGCAATCGGCTCCCTCCCCTCGGGTGCACAGTTTGCAGGGTTTGTGGCGGAGGCGGTAGCTCTGGCTGGAATCCCGGCATCTGCGCCCGGTTGGATGCCCGGAAACCTCGGCCGGTTGAATGGCGGTGGACATTCGAAGGCCGATTTACGCCTCAAATACGGGGATTGAACCGCCTGTTCGGCAGACGGAGCCCTTTGAGATGTTCAGTTGCCTGAGATTCATGATAGGCTTGGAACTGGTTCAGAAAACCCACAGCCCCCAACCAGCTCCTCTCATCAGTAAAGAGTGGGCACCCCTCGAGGAAAATCATGCTGCGCAACCGACACGTATTCGAAAACTGGATTGCCCCCGCTCTGGCCGCCTCGGCCCTTCTCGCATTTGCCAGCCCCGCCGCCGCGGGCGAGCAAGGCAATTTGCAGCCCGTGGGGATCCTTCTTCTCGAACTCGACGCGGCAACCAGCCAGTTTCGGCTCGACGATGGCGACGGGGCAACCGTGGACCCGACCCAGCAGATCTTCGATCGAAAGATCGTGAAATCGAAGGATGCCTGTCTGGCGGGTCTCGCACCGGATGGCTCTGATCCGACCGACCCCGACGCTCTGATCTCATTCGCCGAATCACCGGTCAATTGGGGAATCGACACGGGCAAGCTCGCCCTCGGCGGTCGAGCCGGTAGGGGTACGGGCTGCGGCCAACTCGAATTCGGCGAGATCCTTCGAATGCGCGCCAACTCCCTGTTTCTGACCGACGCCAGCGTACAGGTCGAGGCCAAGCAGGATGCGGCCGCGAAGGTGACCCTAATCCTCGACGACGGCGTCACGGAGACGGTTGTCGGCACCCGGTATCTGCTCACTGGCCGTGCCGCGAACAACCCCCCGGCCGAGGTCGCCGCTGCACCGCCCGCGCACGTGAGCACGATTCTCGCGAACCGACCCGACGGCGGACCCGACTCGAAGGAACAGGACGACGGATTCTGGACCTTCGACGCCCCCTTCCATAACGTTGAGGAATTCGAAATCCTCACCAACGCCGATGGAACACGAGGCAAAATCTCGATCAAGGGCGGCGGCGAATTTCCGGACCCGTCCGCGAACCGCACCCAGTGGGTCGCATTCGATCCCGACGGGTTGCTTTTCTGCGAAGACGGATTTTCCAACGACGACGGAACCGCCTCGGGTAGCCGGACCAACGAGGGGGCGTGTACCTCGCGCCTGCCGTTCGAATTCGATTTCGACGGAGACGAGCTGACCTTCAACATCCTCGATAGCGACGATCAAGCGGCGGCCTTCGCGTTCCGGGTGGAGTTCGACGCCGAATCCGCAACATACCCCCTGCCCCGAACGATCCTCTCCTACTCACCCGATGGAGTCGATTGTACGGGTGTCGATCCGAATGATGCGAACACCTTCACGGCCTCGTGCATTGGGCTGACCCTGTGCGAGGGCACGCCCGTCCGACTCTGCGCCGATGGAAGCAGTTGCCAGGAAAACGCGGACTGTGCGGATGACAGCGCCTGCCGGCTAGCCGATCTCCGGCCGCCCACTGGCGGTTTCCCCGACCTTGTGGGTGAGAGCCCGGCCACGCTCGAGTACGGGTGCATCTGCGAAGAAGACATCCTCTACCTCGGCCCCGGCCTCTGTGATGACGGCGGCAGCTGTGAGGTGGATGCGGACTGCTCGTCCGGCGGCAGCTGCGCGCTGTTTTCAGAAGACAGCATCGCTGTGGAGCAGTGCATCTTTGCGGTCGGCGATTTGAAGGTTTCACGGAAGCGCTAGATCGCGCTACGCATATTCGGCAATATTTCTACGCTAGACGCATCACCGAGGCGTCGCCTTGCGTCCGCATGCGTCGGCGTCCCACCGTTGCGAGAAACGCAATTCCGGCGGCCAGCATCACCATTCCGGACGGCTCGGGTACGCGTGTCGCGCGGATGTCATCTAGGTAGACCGTATCACCGGGTCCGGCGCCAAACGTTGCTCTCGTTCCAAATATCGGGTTGCCCGCCATCGGCGCTGTGGCGTTCATCGAATATTCGGTCCAGGTTGTGGTCAAGACCTTGGTTTCAGTGACCGACACCACCGGCGCGATATCGTAGCCACCCATGCTCTGGTCTCTGAAATCGATCGTCATATCGACTTCGGCGCCGTCCTTGCTACCCCGCATCCATGCACTCACACCGATGATATCCCCACTGCTTGCCGGGTTCGTCTGATAGGAATCGGCGCCACTCGAAAGCCCCAGGTAGTAGTCACCCTCCTTGGCGCCACTCGGATCGTAGATTCGATTTACACCGGCGTCTAAGAAAAAACGCCACGCATAGCCACCAAAAGGCGAGATCTCTTCGAAGCTGCCATTGGCGACATCGCCGTCCACCCCAAAGCCATCCATGACGGCGATCGCATTCGGCGCGGTGACTCCCAATACACCTTCGAGGTGTTCGACGAGATGCCGGGCCATCCCGGCGTGTTCGTTTTCGGTGCCATGCCATTGGCCAAAGACCCATGGGTGTACGAGTGCCGACATATTGGAATCGCCACGAGCAGCTATCAAGCCCGCGGTGTAAATCGCAGGCTCGTTGAAACTCCAGCCATCGCTGTTCATCAACATGATGTGCGCTTCGGGGTATCTCGCGCGGAGCTCGTCGAGGTAATCGGTGTGATCCGCCATCATCTGCGCCTGCGTGAGCGAATCCACATCATTGGCACCGAGTTGGACGATCACGACATCGGGCGTGTAGAGGTCAAAATCCCATGCCGGATCGCCGGGCCACCATCCGTAACGATCGTGTCGGCTCTGACTGCCAGAGATGGTCTCCCCACTCGTCGACTGGTTGTTCATCTGGGCGTTGAACGCGCGCGCAGTCATGAACGGATACGTAAAGTACTGACCGGTGCCCGAAGAATTATCCTCGGTGGCGATATTGTCTCCGGCGGCGTTGGAATCTCCGAAACACTCGAACTTGAGCGCAGATAGCACCGGCGGTGCAACCAGCCCCGATCCAATGACTTCTAGACCATGGAAGACAGAGTCGTACCAATAGTAGGTTTCCTTCATGAGAACCATCTTGTGCACACCAGCAGAAAGGCCGGACGCGAGAGTGTATTGCGTTGGGTTCGGCCCCACGAGAAAGGTATAAGTCGTGCTGTAGTCGTCGTCGATCACGACGCGAAATGTCTCCCAGTGGTTCGCGGTGTCGTCTGCATCGAGGGTCGCCTTGATTCCCGTACCATCGAAGTTGACGGTGATTGCGCCGCCCTGCCATGCGATCGTAGGGAGTGACGGAGTCGAGAAGTCCCACCGCCCCATGTACTGAATATTCGAATCTGTCGGGGGGATGACAACAGCGTGGGCCGCGCCACAGAAAGCTAATGTGGCGACAGCAGAGCCGAAGAGGCAATGAATTTTCGAGTTTCTCAAGGCAGAATCCCTAGCGGGAATGAAGATACGCAGCGACGCGCATCATTCAATCAGGATGACTTCGGCATGTCTAGCGTTTTCTGCACGGGTCACTCCATGCTCACGCGATCGACCTCTTGACCGAACCTCTCTCGATCCAGCCCGATTGAAACGCCTGCCCCGAGCCGGTTCGCGGATCAGCCGGAGGCGCTCCAGGTTCCGTCCGGGTCTCCGGGGTACAGGCGCAAGAATTTGCCGTGGGATTCGTATCCGAGCAGGCGCCGCATGCGCTCTGGAAGGCCATCGGCGATTTCGCGTGGAATGGCGAGGACCTGATTGACTTCGGGTTGGAGCCAGCCGAGGTTGTAAGTCGTGATCAACCCGGCACGCGCTACATCGGATCGATTCGCCCCACCACCGTGCAACGTTCCACCCAGGTAGAAGAGCACCGAACCGGCAGTCATGGCCTCCTGGACGGCGTCTTTCGCGCTCGGCACGGGGTAGGCTTCCCGCGCTTTGTTGCTACCTGGAACGATACATGTGGCGCCGTTCTCCGGGGTGAAATCACTGAGCGCCCACATCGCGCTCATCAACAACGGAAGTCCCGGAATCCGAACCGGGTAGAGGGCGTCCTCATCTATGTGCAGGCTCTGGGCAGTCTCGCCGGGATGG
>Ga0114949_10001099_pt1 | contig 16069 bp, 14 predicted proteins | sample N074metaG_FD_83505 | JGI IMG/M metagenome (GOLD analysis project Ga0114949, IMG submission 83505) | Deep subsurface microbial communities from Kermadec Trench to uncover new lineages of life (NeLLi) - N074 metaG | ecosystem: Environmental > Aquatic > Marine > Ocean trench > Sediment | place... | reverse complement strand
GTCCAGGTCAACTACGCACATGATCCTGGATATCTTCTGCATGGTTCTATCCTCACTAATCGGACGTCAACAGCCTTCAGCGCGAAAGAGTCGGACTGTGCGGGAGCCGGGATCGCGCGAAAAAACTCGTTGAATAGCCGAATTTGGAATCTACTTACTCATTCTAGCCGGATTTTCGGAATTTGAGGCGCCAGCGATTTTAGTGGTTTAGCTACTGATTTTTTGTCCCGGTGGACTATTATCTAGGTAAGGACGGCCGTTGCGCGGCAGAGCACTGTTTTGCGTGTCGCCAGCGACAGATACGAAAAGAGAGGCTCGACCATGGAAACCAGCTGGCCTGACGCGCTCCGCGATAACCTTGAAACCAAAAAATCGGAGCTGACAGCACGACTCGAACGAATCACCGCAAATCTGCGTCGCGGGCTGGAGACAGATTCCAAAGAGCGTGCGAAACAGCTCGAAGATAGCGAGGTTATTGATGCCCTGGGCAACGAGGCGCGGGATGAGTTGGAAAAAATATCGATCGCATTGCAACGGATGGATGCGGGAAATTTCGGATTGTGTTCAATCTGTGGTTCTGTAATCAGTACCAAGCGGATCGAAGCGTATCCTTACGCAAGCTCGTGTATCGATTGCGCAACCCGTGAAGAGAAGCGTAGTGCGCGAATCTGATCCGAACATTCAATGCGTGCGAACGCACGGACAGTGAACTTACATCAGTCCAGCCGCCTTGAAAAGCGAATCGTTGCAGCAGTCATCGCCACCAGCGCGAATACGCCTAAAGCAAGCAGTTCCTGAGTCATATCGCCAAGCGGCGCGTCCCGTAACATGATGCCGCGCGTCAGGCGAATGAAGTGCGTCGTTGGCAGAACCTCACCGAGATATTGCACGACTCTGGGCATACCGTCGAAGGGGAACACAAAGCCGCTGATAAGAATCGATGGTAGCAGGATGAAAAATGTGATCTGAATCGCCTGGAACTGTGTCTTGACAATGGTCGAAACGAACAGGCCAAGCGCCAGGTTCGCGGCAATGAAGACTGATGCGGCCAGGTACAGGTCCAGGATGCTGCCCAGGACTGGCACATTGAAGAGAATACGTCCGACGAAAATGATCAACGTCAGTTGCACGATGCCGATCATGATGTACGGAACAACCTTGCCAATCATGAGTTCGGTGGTGCTGATCGGCGTGTTGATCAGCAATTCGAGATTGCCGTGTTCCCGTTCGCGGACTACCGCAACGGCTGTGAACAACATCATGGTAAGCGTCAGTATTATGCCCATGAGGCCAGGTATGACGAATACGGCGGAGCGCCTTTCCGGATTGAAATAGGGGCGTACCTCGAATGTCCCTGCTGGCGCCGGTGGTGAAATAGTCGAGTCGAATTTGAGTGGCATATTCCTGAGCTGATTGGCGACACCGAGGACGGTCGGGTCGACCGCATCGACCATCAGGTGAGCCGCCGCCCGCCGGTCGTCGATGACGCGCCTGTCGAAGTCCGGCGGAATAAATATCCCGATCGAAATTTCACCTGTTTTGAGTAAGGCTTCTAGTTCCTGCGGTGTATCTACGACATACCGCAAATCAAGAACCTGGGTCTGGCCGAGATCAGCGATGAATTGGCGCGACAAATGGGTGTTCGCCTGATTCGCAACTGCCGATTTAAGGTTTCTGACATCGGTGTTGATTGCGTAGCCAAAGAGCAGCATCTGCATGACAGGAATACCAACGATCATCGCAAACGTGAGCCGGTCACGTTTGAGTTGCAACAGTTCTTTGCGCATGACGGCGAGCAGTCGCGGTGCGGTCTTCACGCTGCTTGCTCGATTGTTGCGTTTTCGAGGGTGGCGGCAACGAACACATCTTCGAGTGATGGTGAAACCATTTCGGTCTCCGCATCAAGATTCGCTGCTGTCAATTCGCCATTCACAAGGGTCAGTGGATCGTCAATCTGGTCGGGAATCAGCACCCTCAGTCGCACACCCAGCTGCGTGATACTTGCGACCTCAGTCAGGTTGCCGAGTCGAATTTGCGCCGCCTGCGGGTCATTCGCCAGCACCTCTATAATCGACATCCCGGTGGCCGCCTGCAGTTCGGCGGGTGATCCGTCTGCGACCTTGCGGCCGTGATCGAGAATCGCAAGCCGGTGGCAGCGCTCGGCCTCGTCCATGTAATGCGTCGACACCAGGATGGTTGTGCCGGCATCCGCAAGCGTAAACAACTTGGCCCAGAAATCACGCCGGCTTTTCGGGTCGACTGCACTTGTCGGCTCATCGAGTAACAGGAGTTGCGGCTTGTTTAGCACGGCACAGGCGAGCGCGAGTCTTTGCCTCTGCCCGCCACTCATGGTTCCGGCGAACTGCTTGCGCTGGCTCTGTAAGTCGTATTGTTCGACGAGTTCATCAATTCTTTGCGTGCGGCCGGCGCGCTCGTACGAATAGATGTCGGCGATGAACTCGAGATTCTCCTGAACCGTCAGATCACCATAAAGCGAAAACCTCTGCGTCATATACCCGATCTGTGGTTTCAGGGCACTCGCATTTTCCGGTACGTCCAGACCGAGGACAGTCGCGCCGCCCGCTGATGGTGTGAGGAGTCCGCAGAGCAAGCGGATGGCAGTAGTCTTGCCGGAGCCATTTGGGCCGAGGAAGCCGTAGATGATTGAGCGCGGCACGTCGAGATCAAGATGGTCGACGGCGGTCAGGCTGCCGAATCGCTTGGTCAGGCCACGTGCCTTGATTGCGAGTTCCGTTTCGCCGTTCATTATCTGGCATCGCCAATGAGCAATTCGACTTCGACCGGAACGCCATCCGGCAGCCGCGTATCCGCGTTCAAAACATCGACTTTCGCTGCGAAACTGAGCCGTCCGCGGTCATGCTCGGTCAATGCGAAGTAGGGCGTGAACGCTGCTTCGCTTGCTACCCAGCGCACTCTGCCGGCCAGCGGGTCTTTCAGTCCGTCAACAAAAATTTTCGCGCTGGTGCCCGGCATAACACGCACACGCATTGCCTCGGGCACGAAAATTCGCGCGTAGGGTTGCTGCCCTGAAAGGAGGATGACCATCGGCTGACCGATCGCCGGTCTCTCGCCCACCTCGAACAATAGTGAATCGACAATACTGTCGACCGGTGCGACGGATGAATGCCGTTCGAGGTCGATCTGCAGGGATGCGATTCTTGCGTCAGCCTGGCTCAGCGCTTCTTCAGCTTGGCGCAGTTCCTCCGGCGTTGTACCGGTGAGTAGTTCGTCAAGTTTTGCTTGCAGATTCTCAAGATTTGCTTTCGCGTTATCGCGCGCCGCCTTTGCCCGATCACGCAATTCAGACGACGCAAGATTGAGCTCGTGAACCTGTTGTGCCCGATCAAGATCTGTTTCACGAAACTCGAGTTCGTCTTTCGCGCCGCGAACATTGGCCTGTGCTGCGATAATTAACTCCTTGCGCGGACCGCGGATCAATTCGTCAAGCCGAGCGCGCGCTTGCAATTCATTGGCCCTGGCCTCGTTTATCTGCGATTCGATACGCGCAGTGTTCTGCGTGATGAGCAACTGGCCGGCAACGACTGGCTGTCCTTCTATTACCGCGCGTTCGACGATCGGCTCCGACACCTCGGCCGTGATTTCTATGCGGTCCGACTCAAGCTGCCCGACAATCCGATAACCGGTATCGGGTGAATCGCAGGCAACAAGCGTCAGCAGGGCTAACGAGAAAGGCAGCAAATTTGTTATCGACTTATTCATGAAGTTTTTACCTTGATCGAATCAAGCACCATTTCTACATGTGCCTCGATGAATCGATCGGTATCCAGACTCGAATGCGGTTGAAAAATATTCAACCAGACCACGGAGAAAAGGACGGGTGTAACCAGCAGCTGCGGGAATTCATTCAGTGCTGACACGCGAAATTCACCGTTATCGACACCTCTTTCGATCAGACTGCGCAGCGCGGCAAGCGCCCGTGAGACGACGTTGTCCCAATACCAGGCGATGAGGTCCGGATGTTTTGGCCCTTCGGCGATCATCAGTCTTACGAGTATCTTTGCCGGTGACTTGGGAAGAGACTTGGCGAATGCCAGGAATGGCCCGCGCAGAAAATCCTCGGCCGACAATTCGGTCTCTTCGATGTTGCTGATCAACGCATCAATCCGCGGCGACAGGAAACTGCGGATGACGGCCTTGAACAGGTCTTCCTTGGTTTTGAAGTAAAGATAAAGAAGTCCTTTGCTGACACCGGCCCTTTTTGCAACTTCATCGACCCTGGTCGCCGCGTAGCCTTTCTCGGCGAACGCCGCCAGCGCCGCCTCGGTAATTTCAGCCGGACGATCTTCCTTGCGACGCTGAAAGCGGGGTACTGCCATCGTAATCTTTTGTTACTGACTCGTGAGTCAGTTAATATACCTTAATGACCCACTGGTCAGCAAGGTTTTTGTCTGAACCAAAATGGTAATCTCTCGCCATGTTCAGCTATATCGATCCAACCGTCCGCGAACGGCTTATTGCCCAGGGCAAGCTCATCCGCATTGACGCGGAGGGCCAGTCAACAGACCCGAACCACGCGCCGGAACCCGGCGCCCGGGCCTTGAGCATTCTCGGACCGATTCCCTTGCCGCTCGAACGTCACGGCCGTCATTACGAAGCCACCTGGTATGCCAGCGTCCGCCACACTGAACTGACCAAAGTGCAGGAGCTTGCCGACGAACTTCGGGAACGTGACGGCCAGCAGTCATTCGCCATGATGGCCTCATCGATGGCAGTCAACAGTGTCTTGCTCCTCGGCGATCCGGATACATGGGAGGACCCGCTGGTCCGGGTTCACTCCAGTTGCCTCACGGGCGATGTATTCGGATCCGGGCGCTGCGATTGTGGGCCGCAATTCATCTCTGCACTTGAGCGCATCGCAGACGACCCTGCGGGCGGCATGATCGTATACATGTCGGGTCACGAAGGGCGGGGCATCGGCCTTTGGGCCAAGGCTGCCACCTATCTGCTGCAAGACGCAGGCGAGAATACCTACCAGGCGAACCGCTCGCTGGGATTGCCGGACGATTCACGCGACTTCAGCGATGCTGCGTCCTTGTTGAAGTATTTTGTCGGCGATCGGCCTTTTCGCCTGCTGACCAATAACCCGAAAAAGGTCGACGATCTGAACGCACTTGGCCTCTCGAAAATCACGCGTGTGAAGCACGTTTGTGGCGTTGGTGATGCGAACAAAGAATATCTTGCCGCCAAACGGGAATGGGGGCACGAACTCGAGCCCGAAGATATCGACAAGTCCTGAAAAAATTCGCTCGTTGGGGCGAGCTCCTACGACAGGTATATCGATTGGTTGTTGTAGGAGCTCGCCCCAGCGAGCGATGTGTTATTGACGCCAGAGGCGCAGGTTTTCGGCAGTCGTCTCGAAATCCGAACGAAACGGATTGATGTCCAGACCGCCGCGGCGGTTGTAGCGCGCGTACACCGTCAATTTCTCGGGACTGCAGCGCGCCTTGATGTCGAGAAACATTCTCTCCACGCAGGCCTCGTGAAATTCTTCGTGTTGGCGGAACGATACGATGTACCTGAGCAAAGATTCACGATCTATTGCGGATCCCCGATAGCGAACCAGGACGCTGCCCATGTCCGGTTGATGCGTGACCGGGCAATTGCTGCGCAACAGGTGCGAATGTAGTTCCTCCTCGATCGAATCTTCGCCGGCGGTCATGAGCATTTTGGCGTCGACGTCGGTGGTCGCATCGATCTGCACATCCAGGTCATCGATACAGTCTCCAGGCAAAGAGGCAATTCGGGTTGTCGAGGATTCATTTGCAGGCAATATGCTGATATCAACTTCCGACCCGGTAATGCCTGACAAATCACGACTGATTATTGCGGCGACCTCATCGATTGAAGCGTAGCGAGACATGGCGAGCGAATTCAGATAGAGCTTCAGTGATTTCGACTCGACGATGTTCAATGAATCTGCAGGGACCGTGATGACCGCAGTCGCGACATTCGGCTTCCCGGACGGTTCGAGCCAGGTCAGCTCCCAGATGTTCCACACATCTTCGCCGTGAAACGGCAATTCAGCGCCCAGTCCGAGTGCCTTACGCGCCTCCATGCGGGGCACCGCGAACAACACCTGGGGCGAATATTCTGCGGGGTAATCCGTCGGTTTTCCGAGCGGGATTTTGCTCATTTTTTGCGGCAGATCATCTGTTGGGTCGTGGCGTGGTAGTGGTAGTATAACGCCCCATTTTTTGGTGCTGGACTCCTCCCTTGTTGAAACTCCTAACCAATGCCCAGGTCTTCGCGCCCGAGGATCTGGGTCTTCGTCATGTGCTGATTGGCGGCGGCAGGATTATTGCCTTAAGCCGCAACAAGGCCGAACTGTCGGCGGCGCCCGCCACTGAATTCGATCTTGAAGGGCAGCGCCTGATACCCGGCTTCATTGACGGGCATGCGCATGTTACCGGGGGTGGCGGGGAGTTCGGCTTCAAGACGCGGGTGCCGCCAGTGCCACTCGGTCAATTCACCCGGGCCGGCGTCACAAGTGTTGTCGGCGTGCTCGGCACCGACGACACGACCAGGGACACCCGATCTTTGCTGGCCCAGACGCGCGCGCTGCGGGAGGAGGGTATCGGTGCGTGGTGTCATACCGGTGGTTATCACGTGCCTCCGGTAACATTGACCGGCAGTGTACGTGACGACATCGTGTATCTTGATCCGGTCATCGGAGTCGGCGAGCTGGCGTTAAGCGATCACCGCTCGAGTCAGCCAACGCGGGACGAGCTGCTGCGAATCGCAAGCGACGCGCATGTTGCGGGAATGATCTCCGGTAAGGCAGGTATCGTGCATTTGCATCTCGGAGATGGGGAGCGTGGTCTTGACCTCGTGCGTCAGGCGCTGCAGCTCAGCGAGCTTCCGGCACGCGTCTTCAATCCAACCCACATTAACCGGCGCAAAGCATTGTTCGAAGAAGCGATCGAGCTGGCTGGTAACGGGAGTACTGTGGACATCACCGCCTTCCCGGTTGCCGAAGAGGAAGACGCATGGCCAGCAGACGTTGCGTTGCTGAAGTACCTGGAATCAGGCGCTCCCGCCGATCGGGTGACAATCAGTTCCGATGGCGGCGGCTGTTTGCCCGTCTTTAACGAACAGGGCGAGATGCTGCACATGGACATCGGCAGGCCCGCGAGCCTGATTGAGACCTTGCGGACGTTGCTCGGTAACGGTGCAGCGCTGGAGCAGGTATTGCCGGCATTTACGAGTAACGTGGCCGATATACTGCGCTTGCACGATCGTGGCCGAATTCGCGTCGGAGATGCGGCTGACCTGATTGTGCTTGATGATGAAAACGAAATCAGCGACGTGATGATCGCCGGCATATGGCACGTACAGGCAGGGGCACAACAGGTCTTCGGCCAGTTTGAAAATCAGACCGCGGAAAAAGAACAACAATGACTCCGTCCAATAACACTGACTACTCTGCGCGCGGCTGCCTGGTGGCGATTGGCGGCGCCGAGGAGAAATTCGATAACCCGGAAATCCTCGATAAGTTCATCGATATCTGCGGCGGCAAGAACGCGCGCATCGCCATCATACCGACGGCGTCCGAGCGCGAAGATACCGGGCGCAACTACGAAAAACTGTTCCGCAAGATCGGCATCCGCCACGCCCAGGTCTTGCAACTGATCACGCGGGAGGACTGTCAGTCAGACAGGTATCTCGACTACATTGAAAAAGCAGACGGCGTTTTCATGACCGGCGGCAATCAATTGCGTTTGTCGACTACCCTCGGCGGCACCCCGGTTGCGCAGGCAATTCGACGGCGAAATGCGGCGGGCATGCACGTAGCAGGCACCTCGGCCGGCGCCGCTTTCATGTCTGAGCACATGATTGCCGGGGGAGATGAGGGCAGCACGCCAAGTCCCGATTTGGTGACGATGGCGCCCGGACTTGGGCTTACCAATAATTTTATTATCGATCAGCACTTTCGCCAGCGGGACCGCCTCGGCAGGCTGCTTACGGCGCTTGCCTACAACCCGTTCGCCGTGGGCATCGGGCTTGATGAGGACACGGCTGCATTTATCAGGCCGGGCGATGAACTCGAAGTCGTCGGCAGCGGCGGCATTACGATCATTGACCCGACCCAACTCGATTATTCTTCCATGGACCGTGCACGGCGCGGCGAGCCGGTCAGCCTGATCGGCGTGAAACTGCATATACTGATAGCAGGTGGCCGTTTCGAGATCGCGTCGCGGAAGGCCAGCGCCGAATGAAAGACAGAATAAGCAGAACGATGAGATCAGTCCGATGAAAATCGTCAGCAGCAACGTCTACGTTGGCCCGAATATTTATGCCCATTTTCCGGTTATCCGGCATGTGCTCGATCTCGAGGTGCTGGAAGACTGGCCCACCGGCAGGCTGGGGGAGTCTTTCGTTGATCCGCTACTCGAGAATTTGCCGGGACTGCATGACCATGGCTGCTCCTATCGCGAGCCCGGCGGATTCGTGCGCCGCCTGCGTGAAGACGAGGGCACCTGGCTCGGGCATGTCATGGAGCATATCGCCCTCGAGCTGCAGAATGTCGCCGGCTCAAACGTCACCTTCGGCCGCACGCGGTCGATTGACGGCCAGCCGGGCCACTACACCATGGTGTTTCAATACCTCGATGCCGAGGTAGGGCGTGAAGCCAGCCGCCTGTCGTTACAATTGATTCACAGCCTGTTGCCCGACGAAGTGCGCCCGCAAGAGGCGCCGGACAGTGACTGGAATTTTGCCGAGGAGCGCGACAATTTTATTCGCTATGCACAGTCGCGCGCATTCGGCCCCAGTACCGCCTCACTCGTGAATGCGGCCGAAGATCGTGGTATCCCGTGGATCCGTCTGAACCGGCATAGCCTGGTGCAATTTGGGCACGGTCGATATCAGCAGCGCATCCAGGCGACGACGACAACCCGCACCAGCAATATCGCGGTCGAACTTGCGTCCGACAAAGAGGAGACCAACACCATCCTGCGGGACCTTGGCCTGCCGGTGCCGAAGCAAAAGCTGGTGCGACGCCCACAGGATGCCGTGCGCGCCGCAGAACGCATTGGTTTTCCGGTCGTACTCAAACCCCTGTCAGGAAACCACGGTCGTGGTGTTTCCATCAACCTCAAAACGCCCGACGAAGTCGAAGCCGCGTTTGAAAAAGCCAGGGAACATGGCCGCAACGTAATCGTTGAGAGTTATCTTGAGGGTTACGATCACCGGCTGTTGGTCGTGAACGGCAAACTGGTCGCTGCGGCGAAAAGAATGCCGGGTCACGTTGTTGGCGATGGCAAGAACACGATCGAGCAACTCGTCGATACCGTCAACGAAGATCCCCGTCGTGGTGTTGGTCATGAAAAGGTACTGACTCGCCTCGAGTTCGATCACCAGGCCGAACACCTGCTGCAGAAAGTTGGATATGACCGCAACACCGTGCCGAAGAAAGGCGAGATCGTTTATCTGCGATCGACTGCGAACTTGTCGACGGGCGGCACCGCCATCGACGTAACCGATGTTATTCATCCCGACAACCGTGAGATGGCAGAACGCACGATCAAGGCGATAGGCCTCGACATTGGTGGTGTCGATTTCCTGACAAAGGACATCACCAAGTCCTTTCGCGAAGCCGGCGGCGGCATATGCGAGGTCAATGCGGGTCCCGGTTTTCGTATGCATGTCGCGCCGAGCGAGGGTACACCGCGCGATGTCGCAGGACCGGTGATCGATATGCTGTTCCCGCCCGATCAGCCGAGCCGGATTCCGATTGCCGCCATCACCGGAACCAATGGCAAAACCACGACTGCACGCATGCTGGCGCACATATTGAAAATGAGCGGGCATACAGTCGGGTTTACGTCCACCGACGGTGTGTACATCGATGGGCGACTCAGCGTGCCGGGTGATATGACGGGGCCGGTGTCCGCGAAAATGATTCTGCGGGATCCGTCCGTTGACGCGGCGGTGATGGAAGTTGCCCGCGGCGGCATGCTGCGTGGTGGCCTTGGATTTCAGAGTTGCAATGTATCAGCCTGCCTCAACGTTGCCGCCGATCATTTGGGCTTGAAAGGCATTGATACGCTGGAGCAACTTGCGGAAATCAAGCGCGTGCCGATCGAGATTGCTAAAGACGCGGTGGTGCTGAACGCAGATGACAATCTCTGTTTGCAAATGGCCGACTACACGGAAGCGGAAACGCTTTGCTACGTGACGATGAATCCTGGTCACCCGCTCGTGAAGCAGCATATTCGCGCCGGCGGGCAGGCATTTGTGCTGGAAGAGGGCATGAACGGTCACATGATCACCATCTACGACAACGAAGCGCATACGCCGTTGTTATGGACGCACCTGATCCCCGCAACGATAGAAGGCCGCGCCATGCACAATGTGCAGAACGCGATGTTCGCTGCCGCGCTGGCGTACAACATGGACAAGAGCATCGAGGATATCCGGCATGGCTTGCGCACCTTCGACTCGACCTTCTTCCAGGCGCCAGGCCGCATGAACATATACGACGAACATCCTTTCAAGGTCATCCTCGACTATGCACATAACCCCGCCGCGGTTACGGTTATGTGTAACCTGGTCGATCGCTTCGATACCGAGGGACGGCGCATCGTCGTGCTGGCAGCACCGGGCGACCGCCGCGATGAAGACATTCGCGAAATCGCGGCGATTGCCGCAGGACACTTCGATCACTTCATTTGTCGCTGCGACGATAATCGCCGTGGTCGCGGACCCGATGAAGTCGCCGTCATGCTGAAGAACAAACTGCTTGAGGAAGGCATCAGCGCGGATCGCATCGACGTCGTGCCGGATGAGCAGGAGGCGACCAGCACCGCATTACGAATGGCGGGGCTGGGCGACCTGATCCTGGTGCTCGCTGATAATATCAAGCGAAGCTGGAAACAGATCATCTACTTCAATTCAGAGGCGAAAGGTGACGACCCGTCAAAGTCACCAACCGTTACGATCGAGTTGCCACAAACCGATGCATTCAGTTTCGACGACGATTTCGCGATCATCAGCGATGAACGCGGTGTCCGTATCGCAAAAGAAGCCGGCGACTAGCACTTACTCGTAGCGATGGAGTATCTCGATGCAAGACGGCTGACCGGCCCGAATATCTTGTGGGACAAGGCCGGGTCGATTCTCGACGTGTATTGCACGCCTGATGAAGCCGATCGCCTTATTCCGTTTTGCGAGTCAAAAATACGCCAGATGCTAGATGCCGTCGGCTGGGGTCAGGAATCGGTGTGCCATGTCCGTCTCGCGGGCGGCGCAAGTATTGCCTTCTCCGGTCCGATCGACGCGCTCTATGCCGCGTCAGCCATCAGCGAATGGGTCTGGGCGTGTTGTGATGCCGAGTTCAACGGCGCGCAAGCAGCGGATCTTGACGAGGCGGTCGCGACGATCGAGGAAGCAATCGCCGCAGAGGTCAACCCGCCGTTGCTGGCGCTGGAACAGGCTGCAATGGATCACGGCGTGTCATTCCTGTGGGATGACGACGATGTATCCGTCGGGCACGGAACGGGTTCCGAGACCTGGCCGTTCAGGGATTTGCCGGACCCCGCGAAAATCGACTGGGCCGCCTTTCACGATGTGCCGGTTGGCATTGTCACCGGCACCAATGGTAAGACGACCACGGCCCGCACCGCCAAACATATTTTGCAGACCGCCGGCAGGAGTGTCGGGTTGAGCTGCACTGACTGGGTCTCGATAAACGATACGATCATCGATCGCGATGACTGGTCCGGCCCCGGCGGCGCGAGAATGGTATTGCGGCAGAAGGATGTCGATGTCGCGATCCTGGAGACGGCGCGCGGCGGACTGCTGCGTCGCGGGCTGGGTGTCAACACGGCGAATGCGGCGCTGATTACGAATATCGCAGAAGACCATCTCGGCGATTTCGGTTCGCAGAGTGTCGAAGAACTACTGAACATCAAATGGATTGTCAGCCATGCGGTTGTTGCGTCGGGCGTGCTGATTCTGAATGCCGACGACGAGCTGCTGGCGGCAAAGTCACGGGGATTTGGCGGCACGATCGTCTGGTTCAGTCTCGATGAAAACAATCCGCTTATCAGGAAGCATACGGAAAACGGGGGTCTTGCTTTCGTATATGAGGATAACGACCTGGTACGCGTCGACGGCGACGTTCGCGAATTGATCTGTGGTGCCAGTGAAGTGCCGATCACGCTGGCCGGCGCCGCTTTCCACAATATCGCCAACGCGCTCGGTGCTGCCGCGTTGACTGAGCAACTGGGAATGTCGCTGGACGATATTCGCAAGGGGCTCACGACGATGTCACAGGATGCGAATCCCGGCCGCAGTAATCTTTATCCGGTTCGTGATTTTAAAGTTCTGGTCGACTTTGCACATAATCCGCAGGCAATGCAGGCGCTGTTTGCCATGGCGCGGGCAATTCCAGCCAGGCGAAGAATCCTGTCATTTGCCCAGGCAGGGGACCGGACTGACGCGCAGATTCGCGAACTCGCGCGGAGTGCCTGGTCAATCGGGCTGGATCTGGCCTGTATTGCAGAGCTCGAACAATACCGGCGTGGCCGCGAAGAAGGCGAAGTATTCACCCTCATTCGCGATGAACTCATCAAATGCGGCGCCCGGGAAGATCAGATTCGCTACTTCGGCACGGAAAGCGAGTCCTTCGATGCGGCGCTTGCATGTGCCGAAACAGGGGACCTAGTGGTTTTGCTTGATCTGGGCCGCGATTCTGATGTCCAAACCAAACTCAAAACCGGGGCCTGACCCCGGTTTTCAAAAAAAGCGTTTTCGCTCGCCGGGGCGAGCTCCTACGTGCCCCTCCTACAATTCTCGCCTCTCGAATAATCAAGATTGGCGTAGGAGCCCCGCAATGTTTGCGAAGGGCAAATCAACCACGATCAACGAACGAAGTTTTAAAACCTCGATGCGGTTAAAGTCACATCCGCCTGCGCCCAGATCTTGTCGAAACGTTGCTGGAATTCACTGGCATCCTTGTCCTGCGCTTCAAGTGAGCGGATCAGGCCAAACAGCGCCCAGCCGTTTCGCGGGTACCGTTCCAGGTCGGCTCGATAAACTTCCTCGGCACCTGCCGCATCCCCTGCAGTCAACAGCGCTTTACCAAGGGTGTGGCGAGTCGGGTAATACCAGAACGGCGGTTCGGTATATGACAGTTCGTCCTGGGTCTCTACGGCAAGCCGGAAGTGAGCGATCGCTTCGTCGTTTTTCCCCTCCGCCATTGCGATCTCGCCTTGCACCAATGCGTCAGCGATCGTCAGTAGCATCGTGGCTGGATAATAGATGCTGTCGAGGAATGAGATATTCGCCGCATCGCGCAGCGGAATCAGTTTCTCGTGCTCTGCCCGGGCTTCGTCGAGTTTGCCTTGTTTCGCATACGCTGTGGCACGAACGTAATGCCAGATTGCCGTTGAGTAATCGAGATTGGCCGGTGGCGCGGGCTCTGCCAGTACCTCGTCCCAGCGGCCGAATTGTGTCAGCGCCAGGAGTGGAATCGTGTTGAAGAACTCTACTCCGGGAAATTGCTCGATCATCTCGAGCCTGACGTTGGCGGCAACCTTGCGTGCCGCTTCGATCGCGATCGCGCTACGGCCTTCCATGCTGGAGGCAGCCCACAGGAAATGAATGTTGTGCGGATAGTAGGCAGCCGGATAGAAACCCTGCGCATTACAGGCGGCGATATAGGCTTCGTCTACCGATGCTGCCAGGACGTTTGCGGCCGACGCGTCCGCATAACGGCCTACACGCCAGTAAATGTGTGACGGCATATGCACGAGGTGTCCCGCGCCCGGCACGAGGTCACGAAGGGTGTCTGCAGGTGCCTCGGCACGCTCCGGCCGCGACGATGCTTCAACGGCATGTATGTATAAGTGAATCGCGAGCGCGTGTACCGGATTACGTTCGAGAACAGTCTCCAGCGCAGCGAGAACTTCCTCGGTCAGCGGCTTGGGTTGTTCAGGATCAAGCCAGTAGTCCCACGGCATCGTATTCATCATCGATTCCGCGAACAGCGCTGCCGCGTCGTCATCATCAGGATATTTTCGATGCAATTCCCGCATCGCGTCCACGTACGCCAGATCGAGCGGCACGCGATCCGTCGACGGGTCGCCGTTGTACCGTGTCGCCAGTGCGTCAATGTAATCACGCTCTGCTTCAGATGCGTTCTCCTTGAGCGAAACCGCTTGCTGGATGGCGGCGAAGGCGGTGGTCCGCTCGTCGTCGCTCATGACGACTACGCCATTGCTGGTTACGTTGATATTGGGTCCAAGTGCCAGAGCTTCGCCCCAAAAACACATGGCACATTCCGGATCGAGCGTCTGTGCGGCACGGAATGAGCGTGCAGATTCTGCGTGGTTGAACGCAAAATCGATTATGAGTCCCTGGTCGAAATAACGTTGTGCATCGGGATCACTGGTCGTGATCGGATGACGATGGCTGCCCATACCGTCGAACAAAGGTGCGCCTGCCCGGGTTGCCAGGTCAATTTCTGGCTCGCTCGCTGCGGCTTGTGGTTCTGCGGGCGTTTCCTGGCGCGAGCAGGCCGCCAGTGTCAACCCGACGGCAAGCATTGAGAGCAATGTAAGTGATTGAAATTTCATTGGTTTCCCCCGTCCTGGCACGGTGCCGGACTCATTATTAATTCTGCATCGGGCGCGCATTATATCGCAACAGGCGATTCGGGGAGCGTTCTACTCGAGGCTCAGGATCAGGTTCCAGTGATCGTCGCCTACCGGAAAAATCGACAGCCGGTTGCCGCGTTGTGTCAATCTGAAGTCAGCCAGGCCAGGGTGCTGCTTCAGCTCCGAGAGCGTTATCGGCCGCGCCGATTTGCGCTCAAACAAGACATCGACAAGCATCCAGCGTGGGTCCTCTTCCTTGCTTTTCGCATCGTAATATTTTGATTTTGGGTCGAACTGGGTCGGGTCGGGGTAGGCTGCGCTGGCGATTTTCATGATGCCAACGATGGCAGGGACTTTGCAGCTCGAATGATAGAAGAATGCCTGATCACCAATCTCCATATCGTCGCGAATCATATTACGCGCCTGGTAATTTCGGATGCCGTCCCATGGCTCCATCTTGTCTTGTTCGAGATCATCAATGCTGTACGCATCGGGTTCGGACTTCATTAACCAGTAACCCACGTCAACTCCTCTCTCCTGATTATTGTTGGCAGTGGAGCGCAGTCTAGCATGCAGCAAATCGGCGAAAAATTGCGTTGCAACGGGCGCTGTCTGGTACGATATCGCGCGAACAGCGACGTCCCATGACGCGCACATTATCGTACGCAGATCCATCAGGGAGAGCAGCAGTGGCCAACGTGCTGGCAAACATTTTCGGTAGATCTCCAGTCAAGCCCCTAGAGAAGCACGTCAATATTGCGTACCGCTGTACCCGAGAGCTGAACAGGTTTTTTGCCGCAGTGGTTAAAGAAGACTGGGCCAAAGCAAGTGCGGCCCGCGACAAAATTGCCGCGCTCGAGCATGAAGCGGACGACGTGAAAAAGAATATCCGGCTGCACCTCCCAAAGAGCCTGTTTATGCCGGTGCCCCGGCAAGATCTGCTCGAGCTGCTACTGGTGCAGGACAAGATGGCTAATCGAACCAAGGATGTATCAGGGTTGGTCGTTGGCCGGAAAATGGAAATACCTGCTGCTATTGCAGATGATTTTCTGGAATTTGTCTCCAGGAACGTCGATGCAGCCAAGCAGGCCAGAAAAAGCGTTCGCGAACTTGACGAATTGTTCACAAGCGGTTTTCGCGGTGCCGAAGTCGCGCTGGTTCAATCGCTGATCGAAGAACTCGATCAAATCGAAACTGATACCGATGATCGTCAGGCTGCTCTGAGAGCGTCCTTGTTCGAGATTGAAGATGAACTGGAACCGGTCAACGTGATGTTCCTGTATCGGGTGATTGAATTGACCGGTGAGATCGCAGATATGGCGGAACGGGTCGGCCGCAGGCTGGAACTCCTACTCTCTCATTAATTCGAAAAACAAACGATCGAGGGTGACTTAGTGGAAGCTGAGATTATCTATGTTGTGCTGGCG
>Ga0114949_10001098_pt1 | contig 16073 bp, 12 predicted proteins | sample N074metaG_FD_83505 | JGI IMG/M metagenome (GOLD analysis project Ga0114949, IMG submission 83505) | Deep subsurface microbial communities from Kermadec Trench to uncover new lineages of life (NeLLi) - N074 metaG | ecosystem: Environmental > Aquatic > Marine > Ocean trench > Sediment | place... | reverse complement strand
ATACCGGTGCCATTGAACCCCTGCAGGCGCGGGATATCCAGGCGCTCTACAATCCGGCCAGTACCGCGGAGAAAACCAAACAGTTCAAAAGTTTCGCCGCTTCCCTGAAAACCCAGCTGCCCGACCCCACCGCTGTGACCGCCGCCTCAAGCGATAAGCGCATAGGCTATGGCTGTCACCATCTCACCCTGGAACAGGACGAAGTAGCCGCACTCAATCCTAAACGCTATATCGATGCCACCTTTAACGATCTGCTGGTGGCGGCCATGCATCGCACGGTAGAAGTGTGGAACGAAAAACAGGGTGATGAGAGTGCGCTGGTTCGTGTACTCAGCCCGGTCAACCTGCGCCCGCGGGAGTGGTGGTTCGAGGTGTTCGGAAATTTTGCCATGTCCTTCTCTACTAACAGTGAAGAACAGCAGCGGTCGGATCCCGAATCACTGATGCAAGCCGTGCTGGAGCAATCGCAAACAGCCAAGCAGGAGGGCTTTGCAGAATCCATGTTACTGGGCCTGGGGGTAAACAGGCGCCTGCCGGTGTGGATGAAAAACCTGATGTTCCAAAACCCCGGAGAAACCGGCGTTACCAGTACCACCCTGACCAATGCAGGACGCATCTCTGAACCATTGTCCTTCGGTGAAGACGGTGACGCAGTGGAGGTATGGATGTCGCCGCCGGCGGTCATGCCCGAGGGGCTTGGACTGGGCGTTACCAACTATAACGGCAAGATCCATCTGGCATTCCGTCACAGCTACGAGCTTTTTGACGACGAGGCTGCAACGGAGTTTGCACAATTATTTCATCAGTCGCTGCTTTGGCTGAGTTGATTTGGCCGATAGCGCCAGGATGTAATCATCAATCCCTCCTTTTAATTCGCTATATTCTATAATGTAAACCAATGCCTCGCTCAGCAAAATACCCCGCTTCAGTTGACAAAGTGAATCCTGATAACGCAGGCTGGGCTTCACAAGTAAATATGGCTGTAGGTATTTTCGCCTGTTTACAATTGCGAACGATAGCAAGGTGTATATTGTACAGCGCTCTGGCTGCCCGAATGCGACACTAACCATCATCATCAGAGATGTAGCAATTATGCCTAGAAATCCCCGCTACGATATTCTTTTTGAGCCGGTCAAGATCGGTCCCGTGACCGCAGCCAATCGTTTTTACCAGGTGCCTCACGCCAGTGGGGCTTCACAGCAGATGCCACACACGCGAGCCGCTATGCGTGAAGTCCGCGCTGAAGGCGGTTGGGGAGTCGTCAACACCGGCTATTGCTCGATTCACCCCAGCTCCGATGACTCACCATTACCCTACTGTCGCCTGTGGGATGATGAAGACATCAAGGTACATTCGCTGATGGTTGACGCGGTACACCGGCACGGGGCGCTGGCGGGCGTTGAATTGTGGCATGGTGGCGGCACTACCAATCTTCTGACACGCATGACGTCAACGTCTGCCTCCGGTATTTCCTATGGATCCTTATACCCGGGCTGGATGCGCCTGACACAGGCCCGGTCCTTGGACCGGCAGGATATTCGCCAACTTCGAGGCTGGTATGTCGATGCGGCCAGGCGCGCGCAATCGGCGGGTTTTGACATCGTCTACCTCTATGCCGGTATGGGTTATGGGCCGTACCCATTGCTGTTTCCCGAGACAAACAAGCGTAATGACGAATACGGCGGTAGCAGGGAGAATCGGGTACGGCTGTTGCGTGAAATCGTCGAGGATATGAAGGATGCGGTCGGCCAGACCTGCGCCGTCGCCGTGAGGTTTAGCTCCGATGACCTACTGAAGCTACCCGGGGACAATCTTGAGTCTGAAGCGCACGAGATTATCTCTCTGTTGTCAGACGTCCCAGATCTGTGGGATGTGAAAGCATCTGACTGGAGTGTAGAAACCACCACAGCTCGATTTAGCGAGGAGGGCTTTCAGGAACCCTGGGTTAGCTTCGTGAAGCCGCTGACCGCTAAACCGGTGGTTGGAGTGGGTCGCTTTACCTCACCAGATACCATGGTCAGCCAGATCAAGCGCGGCGTACTCGATTTTATCGGCGCGGCACGGCCGTCGATCGCCGATCCGTTTTTGCCACGGAAAATTGACGAGGGTCGCGAGGATGAGATTCGCGAGTGCATTGGCTGCAATATCTGTGTGTCCTCATATCACGATGGGGTTCCGCTGCGTTGTACACAAAATCCGACCATGGGTGAGGAGTGGCGACGTGGCTGGCACCCGGAGCGTATCCCGCCGGGCGATCCCGAAAAGAGCATATTGATCGTCGGCGCAGGGCCGGCCGGGCTCGAATGCTCCCTGGCGCTGGCAAAAAGGGGGTTCGCCGTAACCCTGGCCGAGACACGCGAGGAACTGGGTGGGCGCGTCACTCTGGAATCAAAACTACCGGGCCTGGCCTCCTGGGCCCGGGTACGCGATTACCGGGTGAACCTGATCCAAACGATGGCAAACGTGGATATCTATCGTGGTAGTCCTCTGTCGGCGCAGGACGTCATCGACTTCGGCTGTGATCACGCCGTTATTGCCACGGGAGCACACTGGACCAGCGAAATCCCACAACCCGGTGCTGGCCTTGATGGGGATTCCGTCTATACGCCGGACGATATCCTTGCGGGTGCGCAGCCCGAAGGGCCGGTGGTCATCTTTGATTTTGATCACTATTACATGGGAAGTTGCCTGGCGGAAATGTTGCGGCGTCGCGGTAGCGAGGTCACGATTGTCACGCCAGCGAATGCCGTGTCTGCCTGGACAGTGATAAATAACGAGGTAGACGAGATTCGCCGGCGCATGATAGATCTCGATATCGGTATGGTGTTCGAACATGTTGTTACCGGTTTCAATGGCAGTATTCTGGAGTTGGCCAGTATCTATCGTGACAGTGATGTCAGGTCTATTGACTGCGGGTCGCTACTTATCGTCGGCACAAAAACCGTAAATGATAGTCTGTTGCAGCAGCTCAATTCAGACGCGGATCGTTTGGCAAGTGCCGGCATTAGCTCTGTACGGGGTATCGGCGACTGCCGATCACCCGGCGCTATTGCACATGCTGTGTATTCGGGGCACGAGTGTGCGCGGAATATCGATGCCGGTGATACCATTGAACCCATCGCCTGGGAGCGTCCGCAGCTTTACACAAGCTGACAGACAATAATCACTGCCTTGTCGCTGGCATGATGCAGATTGTTTGTCTGTGCTGATAACATACTGACTTCGACGAGGTCCGGTCTTCTCATTGTACCAGTCTCTCATTGCTAACATAGCCGCGCCTGAACTGAATGCGAATCACTATGTAATTTACCGCCAGCCCGGTAAGTATTCCCGGCGCCGCCTCACTTATCACTTTGCTCCAGCCAACATAGATCCACAACAGGGCGATAAGGAACCCGGAACAAATGGCTGCCAGTAGAGACAATCCAGAATGCCGCCACTGCAACACCTTGATCATCACGGCGGGTGCCACTCCAGCCGCAAGTAATGAAACGGATGTCAGAGCTACATCCACAACTGAAGCGTCGATGCGCAACGAAACCAATAAACTGATGATGCCGAGCACTGTAATCAGGATAATGTTTCCCAACTTTCCCAGCCGCTTCGTTATTCCGGGAAAAGAGCTTAGAAGCGACTGTGACATGGTCACTAATAAACTATTGGAGGTGGAGGCCATCGCTGCGAATATGTCAGCGATGACTATGCCCGCTATTAGCCCTGGAAAGTAGGACTGGAAAAAAATACCGAAGCCCTGTTCCGGGTCTTCGATGCCTGGCATCACACCCCTCAGCAATATGCCGAAGATCGTCATCGACACCCAGGTAAATTGTACATAAGCGATGTATATCCACTTCGCCGCGTCTGTTTCAGCAGGGCTAACACCCGCCAGATAACGGGTCGTTATTTGCGGTTGTCCCAGGCCAAAACCCAGGGAGGTAAAGACATACCCACAAACAAAGGCCAGTGCTGCCATCAAACTCAGGTCACCCAAGGGGGAAAGAAAGTTGGGATCGACATTCCCACGAGAAAGATTGGCGGTAAACAGGGCCAAATCCTCACTGGCGATAGCCGCCACAGTAACCAGCGCCAGTGTGCTGCCAAAAATTCTTATCGTTGCCTGGAAGGTGTCCGCATACACCGATCCCTTGAAGCCCCCTATTGAGGAATAGGCGATGACCAGTAAGGCAAAAACAGTTACTGCAGAATTCTCACTGACCTTGAATGCCCCCGCCAGGATTTTCTGCCCGGCTAGCCATTGCGCCGTGGTATAACCGCATAGGCATACAATAATCAGCAGGGTGGAAATAGCTCTGAGTCGAAACTCATATTTTTCGTCCAGCCCATTCACAAGCACATCAGAGATAGACGTTGCCTTGATGCGATGGCCAATTGCATTGAGACGACCTGGAAAATACTTCCAGAACAACAAGTCACCGAGAAACCAACCCAGCGGTAGCAGCAACCACTTGTATCCATAGAGATACCCGAGTCCGACGGCGCCGGTAACAACGAAGCCACTGTTCGCCGTGGCTCCGGCACTCAAGCCTACTAACCATTTGTTCAAGCGGTGATCTGACAACACGGCTTCATTTTTCGGGGTATGTTTTCGACCCAAAATGGCAAAGCCAAAGGTGATCGACAAGATAATCAGGAAAACTATTTCGGCGACCATTACCTGAATCCTCTACAGTGGAGGAGGTCTTTCGGTCGGCGAGGTGATCCTAACAATTCGATCGCTGTAGTAACCGTTGTAATTGGTGCGTCCGCTGATGCTGTAGGCCCCAATGTTACCGAATTCCAGGTAGTCGCCCGGACGAATATCAGCCGGTAACGGCACCAGCCCTGGCAGGGTGTCGGTTGAGTCGCAGGTCGGACCATTGACTTGAAACTCCATCGTCTCACCTGCCAGCGGCTTGCCATCGCGGTAGGTCCGCACCGGAAATCTGTCAGGCCCATCAATGCGCAGCAGCCAAAATACGCCGTACATGCCGTCGTTGATATAAAGGCGATTGTCTTTGCGCAACAAGACCTCTACAACCGCCGACATGCCCGGCGCTGCCAGCGCGCGACCCGGTTCACCCAGCACCTCTGCGTTGTCTGCCAGGGGTAGAGTGGCAAAGGATTCTGCGACTGCGCTGAAATACTCTTCGATTTCCGGCACGATGAACCCGGGGTAGGATTTCGGATAGCCACCACCCACATCGATCAAACGCAGCTGAAATGGCAGTTGTTCGAGAACCGACCGGGTGATGGCAATGGCATGACGGTACGCCTCGGGATCGGTAACGGACGAGCCCACGTTGAACGCCAGTGCCGGTTCCGCGCCGCTGTCACGGATGGACTGCAACAGTGCTGGCATTTCCTCCGGTTGTGCACCGAATCTTACCGACAAATCTTCGAATGCCGATTCGTGATGAACTGCCATACGAGCGAATATGACGGATCGTGATGTATCGATCTCCTTCACAAGCTGAGACAGCCCGCCCGGATGATCAACTACGAAGTGACGCACACCGTATTTTTCCTGGGCCGTTCGTGCGGCTTCCCGAATGCGAGTGGGAATCATAAAGTACTTGGTCGCAGCGGGATCGATGGCGTCAACCCGTTCGATTTCCGGCAGGGATGCACAATCGAAATGACGAACACCCGCCTCCGTCAATAGTTTGAGAATGTTCGGGTCGGAGTTCGCTTTGACGGCGTACAACACGCGGCCCGGAAATCCGTTGAGAAACTCTCTCGCTGTCTCACGAATCACGTGGGGAAAAATGCAATAGACGGGATGTTTCGGACACTGCGTGCGAAGCAGGCTTTCCACGTCGGCAAATTCTTCGGTTACGGTAGTCACGCATCGCTCCAGGGTACTAACTTCTCATTTTCGATCCGCTCGGATCATAGGGTGCTTCTGCAAGTATTGTGGCCGGTACGCGTTTATCGATGACCTGTACCGAGAATTCGTTGTTCGGGGATTCCAGAAACGGTGTTTTCAGGTAGGCAAGTGCCAGGCTTTTCTTAACCGTATGGCCGTAAGCCCCTGAGGTCACAAATCCGGCTAACTCATCCTGCTGCCAGATGGGCTCATAGCCCCAGGCGTCCGCATTTTTGGAATCAATCTCCAGCGTCACCAGTCGATGCTCAGGCTTTGTTTCGCGATCCAGTAGAGCGGCTTCGCGGCCAACAAAATTGGCTTTGCCGTAGTCGACGAAGCGACTGAGGCCCGACATGGCAGGGGTGTAGTCAGGCGTGAACTCCCGCGACCAAATCCCAAAACTCTTTTCCATTCCCAGCGATACCAATGCGCGTATGCCGAAGGCTCTTATCCCAAGCCTGGCCCCGGCTTTCAGTAGGGAATCATAAATCGAGCATGCATAAACCGTTGAAACATAGATTTCGTAGCCCAGTTCACCGGTAAAGGAAAGCCGCACTACCAGGCACGAGGCCATGCCGACGTCCATGGTGTGTACCGACATGAAGGGCATTGAAGCATTGTCCACAGGCGCGGACACAAGCAAACTCAGGAGTTCACGAGATTGCGGCCCGGCGATCGCAATGGTGCTCAATTCTTCTGTGCGATTGACGATCCGCACCTTTTTACCGGCCGAATGTTGTTCAAACCACAACATATGAAATTCCTGCAGATAACCGGAGCCAGTAACCATGAATTTGTCTTCTGCGAGTCGCATGACAGTCATATCACCTTTCAGGTGCCCGGAAGGCGACAGTAGCGGGCCCATGCGTGCACGCCCCGGGTTTGGCAGTCGGCTGGCAAATAGCTTATCCATGTAGCTAAGCGCGTCAGCACCGGAAATTTCATATTTGGCAATGGAGGAGGAATCCAGGATGCCTACACTGTCTCTTACCGCGCGACATTCCTCACCCACTGGCTCATGGGCATTGGAGTGCCGAAAGCTGGGAGTCTCGGTTGGCGCACTGCCGCCTGGTGCAAACCAAAGTGGTACTTCCAGGCCATAGGACGAGCCAAACACCGCGTTCGCCGCCTGCAGGCGATCATGCAAAGCAGATACCTTATTGGGACGGGCTGCGGGCCATTCCTCGTTCGGACACAAGAGGTGGAAGCGATTTTCATAAAATTCCTTCGCCTTTTCAATCGAGTAAGTTTTGGTCGCGTAGGCGCCGAATCGATTCACATCCATGGCGAATATATCGCCTTCGGATTCACCGTTTATCATCCACTGTGACAAGGCCAGCGCGACCCCGCTGCCCTGGGAAAAACCTGCCATAACCCCACAACAGGACCAATAATTTTGCACGCCTCGTACCGGGCCCATCAAGGGATTACCATCTGGAGCAAAAGTAAAGGGCCCGTTGACCATGCGCCGAATTCCCGCCTCAGCGACCGCAGGGAATCTCTCGAAGCCAGCCAGCAACGCGGTTTCTATGTCATCCAGGCGCGGATTCAGCAGCTCGGATTCAGCGTAGTCCCACGAGGTTCCGCCCACTGACCAGGGAGTCGAATTCTTTTCATAGACACCAAGCAGCACGCCGTTTTGCTCCTGGCGAAGATACATCTCTCCATCCATATCCAGAATTAATGGCAACTCACCATCGAATTCTGCAACTTCCGGGATGCTTTCTGTGATCAGGTAGTGATGTTCCATGGGCACGATCGGCACATGCACAGCCGCCATTTGCCCTACCTCTCGTGCCCACAACCCGGCTGCATTGACGATGTGCTCGCACTCGATATTGCCCTTGTCGGTCACCACAGTCCAGCTGCCATCGGGCTTGTGCACCAGGTCTTCTACCATGGTGTTCAGGTAAATTTCGGCACCGGCCATGCGTGCCGACTTGGCGAAAGCATGGGTAGATCCATAGGGATCTATGTGGCCCTCATTGGCATCAAATAAGCCACCGATAATTTTACTGGTGTCCATGATCGGGCACAGCTTTCTAATTTCTTCAGGACCGATTAAGTGGCTGTCTATCCCGATAACTTTGTGACGCTCATGTTCGTAGCGCAAAACTTCCCAGCGCGCAGGCGTCGCCGCGGTAGTGATGCCTCCGGCCAGGTGCATGCCGACGTCCTGTCCGCTGATCTCTTCAACTTCCGTATACACAGAAATGGTATAGGCTTGTAGCCGTGCGACATTGGGGTCGCTGTTCATCGAATGAAATCCGCCGGCGGCATGCCAGGTAGAGCCGGCGGTGAGTTGTTTCCGTTCTACCAGGACCACATCGGACCAACCCAACTTGGTCAAATGATAGAGCATCGAGGCGCCGACGATACCACCTCCAATTACAACTACCCGGGTATGCTTTTTCATATCAGCTCACTGTTCGCTCAATTCGTGTGTGATGGGGTCTTCGCCGGCACTGATTAACCAGTCGCGAAGGTACCGGGCGAAACTCCGATCAAGGTAAAGATTAAAGTGATCGTTTTCGACAGCAACGATGAAGAGCGCCACATTGGCGAAGTGTGTGCGAACACATTGACCAGTCCTGAACTCGCTCTTGTGCATGTCTACGCCGCAGCCCATCGCCAGAATCGTGCGCGCCGCCGGGCCGCTTAATGCGAAGCACACAATAGCCGATGACATATCTGTAGCAGCATAGAGCTGGTTCGATAGCGCACTGTCAATGTGGCTGATTATGTCTTTGGCCGGTGCTGTGTCACTGGTGAACAGCCATTGATCCGGGCCAAGCCAATGGGCTGTCGGGTCTTCACCCAGCCATCGCAGCGCTTGTAGCGGAAGCTGTAACGCGCGACCGGCAGCGTCGGCGCCGGCTGGGCGAACACGTAGCCTGACCATCGAGCGGTCACTAATTTGATGCAGTTCGAAAGCCGCCTGCTCAGGCATTCATTTTCTCCCCGGCAGGATCGTAGAAAACCGGGTCAGTGATGCGGACATCGAATACACGCCCGTCATCAAAAGCCGTCACGATCTCGCCTTTACGCTCGAAGCCCCGTTCAAGTAAACCGAGGCCAATGGGTCGTCGCAATGTCGGGCTATAGCAAGCGGATGTCACTACACCCTGGCTGCGGCGGACTTTCTCCTGCGACGTCAGAAAATGTGCACCAGGCTGAAGCTTTTCGTTCTCGTTCAACGGCTCAACTCCCACGAATTGTCGCCGATCCTTGCGTTGGTCCTGCTCACGAAGAAGTGATCTCTTGCCGATGAAGTCCGCTTGTTTCTTCGCCACAATACCCGCAAAACCAACATCCAGCGCATTGGTCATTCCATCCGTATCCCCACCCACGTGCAGATAGCCCTTCTCAGTTCGCAGTACCATTAATGCCTCGGCGCCAAGTAGTTCTATCCGACTACCTCCTGCGGTCATCAATGCTTCCATCACGCTCTGGCCATGTACTGCAGGAACATTGACTTCGAAGCTCATCTCGCCGCTAAAGCTAACCCGCTGCACACGGGCAGGTACGCCGAGAAATGTGCCGGTTGCGACCGACATGTGAGGTAAAGCTTGCGCTGAAAAATCGATGTCGGATTCAATCTCCTGCAGCAGAATCCGGGCCTTGGGACCTGCCAGGGTTGCTACGGCCCACTGGCTGGTAACTGGTGAGATGATCAGCTCCAGATGCGGCCATTCGCACTGGTGCCACTGCTCGAGCCAATCGGCGAATTGATCCGCATTTGCCGATGTTGTAGACACCAGGTAGTGATTCTCGGCTATTCGTGCAAATACCCCGTCATCCATCACTATGCCGTTTTCATTGAGCACCAGTCCGTAACGAACACGGCCAGGCTTTAGTGTCACCACGTTGTTCACAAAGATTTTATTGAGAAACTCGCCTGCCTCCGGCCCTGTTAATTCGATTTTTCCCAATGGTGAGCCATCGAAGAGGCCGGCGCTGTGACGCAGGGCTAGCACTTCTTCGCGAATTGCAGTTTCACGATCGCGACCATTGATCGCGTAATACTCCGGTCGCTTCCAGGGGCCGTAGTCTTCGAACACGGCCTGATGACCGACATGCCAGTCGTGAGCTGGCAACAAGCGCGCCGGGGCGAAGAAATCTCCGTGCCGCTGTCCGGCGATCGCCCCCAGCGGGACTGGCATGACCTGTGGCCTGAAGGTGGTTGTACCTACTTCAGGGATCGATCTGTCGGTTAATTCAGCAAGCAGTGTCAGTGCGTTGAGATTGCTGGTTTTACCCTGATCGGCGGCCATTCCGGTGGTGGTGTAACGCTTCAGGTGCTGGACAGATACAAAGTTTTCCCGTACCGCCAGCTCTATGTCCGATGCTGTGACGTCATGCATGAAATCAACCCACTGGCGACTGGTATCACCGGTGGGGGATATTCTGATGGCCTCCAGGTTGTAAGTGTTGATCACTGATGTCGCAATATCAGCCGCTGCACAGCTAAAGCCGGCTTTGCCCGCTGCTTCAGATCCAGCCTGCGCGCCCTCTGACAGCGCATCGGCCAGAGAGAACTTGCCGTTTGCAGCGCCGGCGACGCTTACCTGCGCCCGACATTCCCCCGCTACAAAACAAGCCAATTCAGCATCATATTGCAGGTTTCCGCCAGCCTGCGAGTACAGGTGAACGCTTGGATTAAAGCCACCCGACATCGCCAGGCCCCCGCAGGCGATGACGCCACTGGTATTGAGTGTGGACTTCCCATCGCCCGACAGCTTAGCAACTATGATTCCGCTAAGGACCTTGCTACCGATAGCATTCACAACAACGGACCCCAACATGATCGGTATGCCACGTGATTGGGCTTGCCTCGAAATCTCCTCGGAGATCTGCTTCCGTGCGTCAACACAAACCGGAATGCGAATACCCTTGTCGTGGAGGGTGAATGCGACTTGATAGGCAGAGTCATTGTTGGTCACTACCGCCATATCGTCGGCGGGTTTTACTGCATAGCGGTTCACATAGGTCAAAGCCGCATTGGCCAGCATGATGCCCGGGCGGTCGTTGTTATCAAAAACCAGGGGCTGCTCGATAGCACCGGTGGTGAGAACCACTTCTCGCGCCCTGATCTTCCAAAATCGCTTTATGCCGGGGCTGGAACGATCAATGATGGTAAGCACATTGTGATCGTAGTAGCCGCAAACCGTCGACGAAGTCATGACGCTGACATTTGCTGCCTGTTCAAATATCGTTGTGGTTTGGCTAATCCAGAGATTAGAATCAATCCCATTAATCGGTGCGCCGTTGGTGAGAAGGCTGCCACCCAGCTCATGGTCCTGTTCAACCAGTAGCACTCGCGCACCACTGTTCGCCGCGCTCAACGCCGCCGCAAGGCCTGCCGGTCCTGCTCCGACGATTAACAGGTCGCAATGCAAATTGTGATGGAAGTATCTATTTGCATCCTCGCCGCCGGGCAAATATCCCAGCCCGGCCATGCGGCGGACAGCGCCTTCCCACACCTGCCAGCTTGGCCACTTGAACGTCTTATTGTAAAAACCTGCCGGCCACAGACGGTGTGTAAAATCCAGCAGGCGGCCCAGGTCAAAATTGACGCTGGGAAAGCCGATCGGAGACTTGATCTGCTGGCCATCAGTCAATGCACGAACTGTTGTGCGTACTGCAGGTATATCACCAGTGCCATCGGACGCGGTCAACACCGCGTTGGTTTCCTCCGCGCCCGCCGACATGATGCCCCGCGGCCGGTGATATTTAAAACTCCGGTTAACCGTGCGGATGCCATTGGCCAGCAATGCTGATGCAATAGTATCGCCCTGGAATCCCTGCAGCTGCAGGCTGTTGAACGTGAATGTTAGCGGTTTGCCACGATCAATCCGGCCGCCTGACGCCAGGCGATACTTTTGTGGAGAGTTTTGTGGATGAGCCATTAGTATTTCTTTACCGGCACAACCGGCTTCGGTTGACCCATCTTGTATACTGCGTGAATTTCGTGCGTCACCGTGTCCCGCGCCACATTAAACCAGCGCCCGCAGCCATATTTGTGCATCCATTGCTCGTAGTGAATTCCTTTTGGATTTTCTCTGTTGAAAAGATAGTCCGCCCATTGCGTGTCATCGACATCGAGCCCCGGACGTGTTCGGTGAGATTCTCCGCCGAAGGAAAACTCCAGTTCATCACGGGTACCGCACCAGGGGCAGGGAAGTCTCAGCATCAGTGGGCCACTCCAGAGGCTGCACCCTCGTCAATCAAGGTACCGGACCTGAACCGCTCAAGAGAGAAATCCTCGATCAAGGGGTGCGGCTGATCTTTCACTATGGTGTAGGCCATGGTATCGCCACCTGCCGGAATTGCATTGTAACCGCCGGTTCCCCAGCCGCCGCTGAAGTAGAGGTTTTGCACTGGCGTATGTCCCATGATCGGTGATGTGTCGGGACTAAGGTCGACGATACCAGCCCATTGTCGCATCAGGCGCAGGCGACTGAACGCCGGCAGTAACTCCAGCAGCGCCGCGACATTGTCCTGCAATAGCGGAATTCCCCCCCGTTGTGCATAGCTGTTATAGATATCCACACCACCGCCAAAGACCAATTCACCACGATCAGATTGACTGACATACATGTGAATAACGGATGACGTCACCACCGTATTGAGGCAGGGTTTGATGGGCTCACTGACCATGGCCTGCAATTGCATACTGGTGATCGGTACCCGAAAACCGGCCAATTTTGCCAGCTGACTGGTATGACCGGCGACTGCGTAACTGATCTTGTCAGCGCCGATCGTGCCAAGCGTTGTGTTTACTCCCGACACCCGTCCGCAATGAATATTGAATCCGGTGACTTCACACTGCTGGATGATATCTACGCCGAGCGCATTTGCGGCACGTGCATAGCCCCATGCCACGGCATCATGGCGTGAGATACCACCGCGGCGTTGAATAAAGCCACCGTGGACCGGAAACCGGCAGTCGAGATCGATCATTGGTACCAGTTTCTTGACCTCATTAGGTGTCAGCACCTCTGCGTCGACATCATTGATTTGGATTGCATTTGCCCAGCGCCGAATTCCTTCCATTTCGTGCAGGCTGTGCGCCAGTGTGAGGACGCCACGTTGGCTCAGCATCACATTGTAGTTGAGCTCCTGGCTGAGGCGCTCGTAGAGTTTGAGCGAGTGGTTGAAGAATGCGGCACTTTGCGGCCAAAAGTAGTTGGAGCGTATAATTTGCGTGTTGCGCCCCGTGTTGCCGCCGCCGAGCCAAGCTTTTTCCAGCACAGCAATGTTCTTGACTGAGTGTTTCTTGGCCAGGTAATAGGCAGTGGCAAGACCATGACCGCCTGCGCCAATAATAATCACATCGTAGCTTTTTTTGGGCTGGGGCGACCGCCAGGCTACAGGCCACCCCTTGTGTCCGCCTAGTGCGTGTCGTGCAAGTGACAGAAAAGAATATCCTTTCAACTCGACAGGTCCTGTGTGTATTCGCGCAGGCGCTCGAAAGTTGGCAATGTGTATATGGAGACACACAGCCTGCAAACCAGTGCCCCTGAGGCCGTTTGAGCATAGGAGCATATCTGTTGTCAAGCAATCCGTCGGTGATATTTTCAGTATCAGCGACCGCATCGCAGCGGAATATCTACTGATGACACCCCTTTTTCCTGAAATACTTTACACTGATCATATAACAATGAATTACAGGGCTCATCCTCCATGGCCAACTACCTGTCCGCTTTCCTGAGCAGGTACCAAATAGACGCCACCCGGTTGCAACACGCCATCAAGTGGCTGGTGTATGCCCTGCTATGCCTTAACTTTGGTGGCTACATCATCGAAGACTGGCACGCCATGTTGTATGGCATGCCAGAGAACCCCACCTGGCTGGACTGGGCCGGTAATTTCGCCACGTCCCTGGATACCCTGGCCTGGCTCGCGCTACTGGGTTTGTTTGAATATGAAACCTACTTCATGGCGGATGACGCCTCGTCGACCAAGATCTACCTCACCAAGTTCGCCCGCTTGCTCTGCTATATCGTCCTCACCCACACCTATTACGCCTACATGGTGAACTATCTGGATTTGAAGGCAGCCACGCCACTGCCAGACATGGCGAACCTGTGCTCTCTTGCAGGGCAGGAGATGTACTACCTGTGGGACCTGATCTACACCGAGGTGAATAGCGGCAACTGTGCGCTACTGGGACAGGGGCCACAGTGGTTCGCGCTGCTTGACCTGGAGGCAGTGACCGATCGCGCCGGGCTGGAGCGGGAATTGCAACTGGCCATCACTGATCTACTGGAAATCAGTTGTTGGCTTTGTATCATGGCCATGCTTGAGCTCAACGTGCAGTGGCAGGAACGCGGAATTACCAGCGGCAGTCTGCTCATCAACAGTCAGCGCCTGAAAGCTGTAGCCTATCTGGGTTTGCTTGGACTCAGTATCATCTGGGCGCTCATGGCACATTGGCTCTACGTCTGGGATGAATTTCTGTGGGTGGCGGGGTTCCTTGCCATTGAGATGAATATGTCTGAATGGCGCGATGAAATTAGAGAAGATACGCCACAAAAAACCATAGTATAGACTGCCTGTTACACAGGATTCCATTCCCCGAGGTGCAGTATTAACCAGTCACAATCCCGGCAATTATTTTTCAACCGAGCCGTCGGACATATGCGCGCCGGGGATGCCGAACAGGCCTTCACCGTGTGTTTCGAAGGTGTGCATGGCGAATTACTAATTCTCCAATGATATCGGAACCGTAGCTATTGCCGCTTGCACTGAAGGGTATTACCCTCGGCCAGCATGAAAGATATCATTTACTTGCTGTTCTACCTGCTTAGCACCGTCACCAGGCTACTTCGACCTGGTGGCAGCAAAACCATCTACCCTGCTGCGTTTTCTCTCTGCGCTGAAGAAGCGGAAGTAGCGGCTGTTATTTTCACCAGGTAGCGTCCGCAAGCCAGGTCCAAAAGGACCATCCAGAGAAGTCATCAATGCTATTACAACGAGTGTCGGACTCATCCTGGGCGAAAGGGTGCGACTTCCACTGTGTCCCTGCTAACGAAATAACTGATTGACCTTCGCACGGAGTTGGCACCAAAATCGCTTCTACACGGTAGTCCCCGGGAGGCCGGTTAATGCGGACACCTCTATGAACAGACAACAACGCCGGCGCGAGGCCAGGGCACTGCGCAAAGCGGCCAGCAAGGGCGGAGCAACCGGGCCGGTAAACACTAAAGGGATGTTCGAAGCCGCCAAGGGCCTGAAACAGACGCGGAAATTTCGCCAAGCCGAGGCTCTCTACAGGAAGATATTGACGGTCGAGCCCGACAACTGGGAGGCGCACAATAATCTCGGCAACCTGCTGGCGGACCGCTCGGATTTTGCGGAATCGGCGGCCGCCTTTCAGCAGGCGCTGGCAATCAATACGGATTATGCGGACGGCCACAATAATCTGGGGACCGTTTTGTGCGAAATGGGCGATCTGGACGGGGCTGTCGCCTGCTATCGGCGCGCCCTGGAGATCAATATCGACCATGCCGGAGTGCATTTCAACCTGGGTACCGCCCTGCACCACCAGGGCAGGGGGGAGGACGCCGAGGCCTCCTACCGGCGCGCTGCGGAACTGGGCCATGAGGCCGCTCGGCACATGCTTGACTCCCTGACCGGAAGCGCGCCCGACACCGCACCCCGCGACTATGTCACGGGTCTGTTTGACGACTACGCGGACCGGTTCGAAGAGAACCTGGTCGCCGACCTGGACTACCGTGTTCCAAAGCACTTGCGAACTCAACTGCAGGCGGTCAGCCCACCGGGACCAGGTTCGTCAATGCCATCGATCTGGGCTGTGGCAGTGGCCTGGTCGGCATCCAATTGCGGCCACTGGCCGCAAGATTAAGCGGTGTAGACCTGTCGTCGGGCATGCTGGAAAAAGCCAGCGAGAAGAAAATTTACGATGTGCTCGCGCGGGCGGACATCATCGAGTTCCTGGCAGCGACCGAGGAGAGATACGACCTGTTCACAGCCGCCGACCTGTTCATCTATGTCGGCAACCTGGAACCCGTGTTTTCCGCCGTTAGCGGCGCCGCGATGGCCGGGGCGTGGTTTGCCTTCTCTACAGAAGCGACGGACGAGGCCAACTACAAGCTCAATGAAACCGGGCGCTACTCCCATTCCAGAAGCTTGAGCGCGATCGGCTTCATTTACAAATCGAGACACAGAAATTGAGTAAACT
>Ga0114949_10001097_pt1 | contig 16079 bp, 15 predicted proteins | sample N074metaG_FD_83505 | JGI IMG/M metagenome (GOLD analysis project Ga0114949, IMG submission 83505) | Deep subsurface microbial communities from Kermadec Trench to uncover new lineages of life (NeLLi) - N074 metaG | ecosystem: Environmental > Aquatic > Marine > Ocean trench > Sediment | place... | reverse complement strand
TGTATCGAGATGCTTCGGACCTGGATACCGTTGCCGTTGCGCAGCAACAGAGAATTCTGTTTGAAGCGCCGACGAGCGGCCAAGGGCAGAAAGCGGATTGGGATCGGGCGCGCGCCCTCGCGGCAAAGACGCAGCTGGTGCTCGCCGGCGGTTTGGATCCGGACAACGTCGAGTCGGCAGTTGCGCAGGTCCGCCCCTGGGGTGTCGATGTCAGCAGCGGGGTCGAGCATAGCCGCGGTCGCAAGGACCCGGAGCGAATAAGGGCTTTCATCGAGGCCGTACGAAGAACGGAGTTGAGTGATGCAGTTTGAACTGAGCGAAGCCGAAGCCAAAGCGCTTTTAACCCGGCTCCTGGGCGGGAAACTACCGGATGAACACGGCCGGTATGGGCCATTCGGCGGGCGTTACGCGCCCGAGACACTGATACCGGCCCTCGAACGGCTCGAAGAAGGCGTGCGGAAGTATCTGCATGCACCGGAATTCGTCGCCGAACTCAATCGTGAATTGGAGACATGGGCCGGCCGGCCGACGCCGCTCACGCATGCGCGCGGTTTGTCGAAGCGCTGGGGTGTAGACGTGTATCTGAAGCGCGAGGACATGGCGCATACGGGCGCGCACAAAATCAACAATGCCCTCGGGCAGGCGCTACTCGCGAGCAAGCTCGGTGCGCAGCGCGTCATTGCGGAAACGGGCGCCGGCCAGCATGGTGTCGCGACGGCCGCGGCCTGCGCACGCGTCGGTATTCCTTGCATCGTGTATATGGGTGCCGTCGACATCGAACGACAGGCGCCAAATGTGGATCGCATGTATCAACTTGGCGCCGAAGTCGTTTCGGTCGACAGCGGCGACCGCACATTGCGTGCCGCGATAGACGAGGCGTTTCGCGACTGGGTCGGCGATCCCGAGGGCAGCTACTACCTGCTCGGTTCGGCCGTCGGTCCGCATCCCTATCCGTATCTCGTCCGCGAGCTACAGTTGGTCATCGGCAAGGAAGCTCGGCGCCAGATTATCGAGTTGGCGGGCAGGCTTCCCGATGCGGCGGTGGCCTGCGTAGGCGGCGGTTCCAACGCGATCGGACTGTTCCACCCGTTACTCGGCGACGAAAATGTCGAGCTCATCGGCATCGAGGCCGGTGGACTCGGTTCCGGTCTCGGCCAGAACTCGGCGACGCTCGGCGGCGGCACTCCGGGCGTACTGCACGGCTGTTATTCGATTCTATTGCAGGACAGCGACGGCCAAGTCCGGGAGACCCATTCGATTTCGGCGGGACTGGATTATCCCGGGGTCGGTCCCGAGCACGCGCTGCTCAGCGCTGTGGGTCGGGTCAGCTATCTGTCGGTGACCGACGATGAAGCGCTGGAAGCGGTCAAGGAATGTTGCACGGCCGAGGGAATATTGCCGGCCCTCGAATCCGCTCACGCGCTCTACGGCGCGCGCCGCTGGGCGCAAGAAAATCCGGGCAAGCGTGTTCTGATTGGATTATCCGGGCGCGGCGATAAGGACATGCCGACGTTGAGCAAGACGATGCATTCATCGTCGGGTCATTCTTGATTGGGACGCAAGTGATTATTCATTAGAAAGTACTAGATCATCACCATGGAACCCCACCAGAAAATTACTGCGGCGCTGGTCGCAGATTCGGACAACGGCCAGGTCGCACTCGTGCCTTACATCACGGCCGGCTTTCCGGACAAGGATGCATTCATCGATACGCTGCGAAAAGTTGCCGGCGTTGCAGCTGTCGTCGAAGTCGGTGTGCCGTTTTCTGATCCGATGGCCGACGGCGTGACGATTCAGCGCGCGAGTCACGAGGCCATCGCGAATGGAGTCAGTTTGCATTGGATCTTGCAGGAATTGACGGGCGCGGGTGATCTCGGTACGCCAATTGTTCTTATGAGCTACCTGAACCCGTTGCTGGCTTACGGCTTCGAAAAACTCGTACGCGATTGTATTCCGGCCGGCGTTTGTGGCTTTATCGTTCCCGATCTGCCGCTTGAAGAAAGCGACGAATTTCGCGAAGTCATGGGTACGCAGGGCATTGCATTGATTCAGCTCGTGTCGCCGGCCACACCGGACGAGCGCATGGGGCGGCTGTGCGCGGCCAGTCGCGGGTTTGTCTATGCCGTCACCATCAAGGGCGTTACCGGAGGTGCGAAGGCGTTACCGCCCGAGGTGCCCGCCTATCTCGATCAGGTCAAGTCCCATACCGACTTGCCTGTCTGCGCGGGATTCGGCGTCCGCCGGGCTGAACAGGTCAAGGACCTCGGCGCCCATGCAGACGGGGTCGTCGTGGGCTCCGCGCTCGTCGAACAACTAGAGGCAGGCAACGACCCCGAAAAATTTCTGCGTTCGCTCCGCGGGTGATTAGACTCCGGGTCGTTTCGGCCGGCCGTAGAACAGTGCGCCGAGGCTTGCGGCGCCGACGAGCCAGCCGGCCCAGAGCGGTTGGGCGCCAAGCCCGATCAACAGTGCGCCCGCGACGAGACCCGCCGCACCCGTGATGACCAGGAATCGCTGTCGTTCACCCCGATAGATGGCCTGCTGATCCGGAATAGGCAGCCGGCCGTCGTTCTCAAGGGCCTGGTCGATCAGGCGCCGCGCGACCGCCGGCAGATGTTCCAGCGTGTAACGAATTTCGGGCAAATCCTGCCAGATACGCTCGAGCGTGGCTTTGGGGCTGGTTTCTTCCTTCATCCATTTCTGCAAGACCGGTTGCCCCGTTTTCCAGAGGTCCAACTCCGGGTAGAGTTCACGCCCCAAACCCTCGATCTGCACGAGCGTTTTCTGCAGCAGAATCAGCTGCGGTTGCACCTCCATATCGAAGCGGCGTGCGACCTGGAACAGCCGCACGAGCAGCTGGCCAAAGGAAATTTCCTTGATTGGTTTATTGAATATAGGTTCACAAATCGTGCGGATGGCGGATTCGAATTCGTCCACCCGGGTTCCCGGCGGCACCCAGCCCGAGTTCACGTGCAGTTGTGCGACCCGTTTATAGTCTCGCTCGAAGAACGCGAGGAAATTCCCGGCGAGATAGCGACGGTCCCGCTCATCGAGTGTGCCGACGATGCCGAAGTCCACGGCTGCATAGCGCGGGTTATCCGAATCTTCGACGTCGATGAAGATATTGCCGGGGTGCATGTCCGCGTGAAAGAAATTGTCCCGAAAAACCTGTGTGAAGAATATCTCGACGCCGCTCGCGGCCAACTTCGCAAAATTCACGCCCTCACGTCGCAGGCTTTCCATATCGCTGATCGGAATGCCATGGATGCGTTCCATGACCATGATGCTCGGCCGGCAGTAATCCCAGTAGATTTTCGGTATATAAATCTGTGACGAGCCACGAAAGTTGCGTCGTAATTGCGACGCATTCGCGGCTTCGCGCATGAGATCCAGTTCGTTCAGGACGGTCTTTTTGTATTCGGCGACGATTTCGAGGGGCCTCAGCCGGTGGGCGCCCGGCCAGTAGCGCTGGGCCAGGCGGGCGATAAAAAACAGAATTTCAATATCCCTGTCGACTTGCGCGTGCACGTCGGGCCGCAGGATCTTGACGATGACTTCCTCGCCTGAATGCAGGCGCGCGACGTGGACCTGGGCGATCGACGCGGCGGCCAATGCTTCGGACTCGAATTCCGCGAAAACGGCAGTCGCCGGCTGACCGTAGACGGTTTCGATAGCCTGCCGGGCCGCTTCGGCCGGGAACGGCGGTACCTGGTCCTGCAGCTTGGCCAGTTCCTGACCGATATCGGGCGGCAGCAGATCCTGGCGTGTGGACACGGACTGGCCGAATTTAACGTAGATCGGGCCGAGTTCCTCGAGTGCCTCACGAATCCGCACGCCGCGTGGCTTCGATGTTTTCCGGCTCAGCCAGGCGAACGGCGACAATAAAAACAGAATCCGAACGGGCCGAAATAAGTGTGCGGACTTGATAAAGTCGTCGAGGCCGTGCCGAAAAAGGATTCGCTGAATATCGATCAGCCGGAGTAATAGCCGTAAACGCATTATCAAAGTCGGTTTTTAGTATTTGTAACCGATGTGGAGCGCAACGATTCCGCCACTCAGGTTTAAATAATGGCTGTCTTCGAGGCCCGCATCGGTCATCAGGCTGACCATTTCCTCCTGGTCCGGATGCATGCGAATCGACTCGGCGAGATATTGATAACTTTCGGCGTCGCCGGTCACGAGTTCGCCGAGAATCGGTAGGACCTGAAAGGAATAAAAATCGTACAGGGGCTCGATGAATTTTAACGCTGGCTTGGAAAATTCCAGGATCAGCAATCGACCGCCGGGCTTCAGGGTACGGGTCATAGAAGCCAGTGCGGCTGGCTTGTCCGTTACGTTGCGCAGGCCGAAGCCAATCGTTACGCAATGGAAGCTGTCGTCCCGGAACGGCAGCCTCTCCGCATTCACCTGGGCGAGTACGACATTGCCGACGATGCCCTGGTTACGGAGTTTACGCCGGCCGTGATCGAGCATGCGGGCGTTGATGTCGGTCAAACAGACGAGTCCGGAGTCGCCGACTTGTTTGCTCAACCCGATGGCTAGATCGCCGGTTCCGCCGGCAACATCGAGGGCCCGGTCGCCCCCGGCCAGTCCCGTCTTGCACAAAGCGCGGTATTTCCAGAATCGATGCAGGCCACCCGACATGAGGTCGTTCATGATGTCGTACTTCGAGGCGACTGAATCAAAAACGCCGCGCACGCGGGCAACCTTTTCTTTAATGTCGACGGCTTCGAACCCGAAATGGGTGGTGTTGTCTTCCCGGTTTGTCATTGTTCTTCCGGATTGAGGAATTCGAATGATACTAGAACCTACCTTATAACCCCCCATGAGCCGCGAAGTCGGCTTTGCGGGACAATGAGATACGTTCCTATTAGAGGATGTACCGGCTCAGGTCCTCATCGCGAACCAGTTCGCCAAGGTGCTCATCGACGTAGGCCGCATCTATGGTCACGGTTTGCCCGCTACGATCCGCAGCCTCGAAAGAAATCACTTCCAGTAATCGCTCCAGTACGGTGTGGAGGCGACGGGCACCGATATTCTCGGTCTGCTCGTTGACCCTGAAGGCGACTTCCGCCGCGCGTCTGACGCCTGACTCGTCGAACCGGAGTTCCACACCTTCCGTGGCAAGCAGCGCTTGGTACTGCTCTGTCAGTGAGCCATCGGGTTCAGTGAGGATGCGCACGAAATCGTCAGCGCACAGTGCGTCGAGTTCGACACGAATGGGGAACCGGCCCTGCAATTCGGGAATCAAATCCGAGGGCTTCGATGCATGAAATGCGCCCGCGGCGATAAACAGAATGTGATCAGTTTTGACCATGCCGTACTTGGTATTGATCGTGCAGCCTTCGACCAGCGGCAGCAGGTCACGCTGTACGCCTTCACGAGATACGTCGGCGCCCATCGTGTCGGAGCGGCGCGTGACTTTGTCGATCTCGTCGAGGAATACGATACCGTTCTGTTCGACGCTATTGAGCGCCCGAACCTTGATGTCCTCATCGTCGATCATCCGACCCGCTTCCTCTTCGATGAGTAATTTGAAGGCATCCTTTATTTTTAATTTCCTCGAGCGCTTTTTCGTGCCGGCGATGTTCTGGAACATGCCCTGCAGCTGGCTCGTCATTTCCTCCATACCCGGAGGCGCCATGATCTCCACGCCGACTGAAGCGACCTGCAGCTCGAGTTCGATTTCTTTGTCGTCGAGCTTGCCTTCTCGCAGCATCTTGCGGAATTTCTGACGCGTGTCCGAATCCGTGCCTAATTCACTGTCTTCCGGGCCGCCGCCCGGCATCGGCAGCAAGATGTCAAGAATACGGTCTTCCGCGATATCCTCGACACGGAAACGCACTTTTTCCATTTCGGTTTCGCGCGTGAGTTTGACCGCGATGTCGGTCAAGTCGCGAATGATGCTATCCACCTCACGGCCGACGTATCCGACTTCGGTGAATTTCGTCGCCTCGACTTTAATGAAGGGCGCGTGGGCCAGTTTCGCGAGACGTCGCGCGACCTCGGTCTTGCCGACGCCCGTGGGCCCTATCATGAGAATATTTTTCGGGGTAATTTCGTCGCGCAGGTCTTCATTGACCTGCATGCGTCGCCAGCGGTTGCGCAAAGCGATTGCCACGGCCCGCTTGGCCTGATCCTGACCGATGATGTGCTTGTCGAGTTCCCGGGTTATCTCCCGGGGAGTCATCTGAGACATAGGGTTTAATCCACTGCCAGCGTTTCGATCGCGATATTTGTATTCGTATAGACACAGATGGAGGCAGCGATCTCGAGCGCTTTCCGAACGATGTCCTCCGCGCTGAGATCTGTATTTTCAAGCAATGCACGGGCGGCGGCCTGTGCATACGGACCGCCGGAGCCAATTGCCATGAGGTCGTCCTCGGGTTCTATTACGTCGCCGTTACCGGAAATGATCAGGGATTTCTCTTTATCGGCGACACATAGCAATGCTTCGAGTCTGCGCAAACGCCGATCCGATCGCCAGTCCTTGGCGAGTTCGATGGCCGCTCGTACGAGATTGCCGTATTCGTCAAGCTTGCCTTCGAATAGTTCGAACAATGTAAACGCGTCGGCTGTGCCGCCCGCGAACCCGGCCAGTATCTGATCGCCCGCGAGGCGCCGGACTTTGCGCGCATTCGCTTTCATGACCGTATTTGCCAAGCTGACCTGGCCGTCTCCGCCGACGGCGACGACGCCGTTTCGCCTGACCGACACGATCGTCGTACCTTTGTACTGTTCCATCGCTGATTCCTTTCGAGCCCATTCAATAAATTCGCAGGGCGTACTCAGGGGGCCATCCGAGCCCGGCAAAGCGCTGGAAGCTGCAGGGCATTTCCTCGTTCAGCCTGCGGCTGATCTCAGGGCATCTGCCGCTATTTTTCTTGACGTCGCGAAACGTGATCACCCGCCACCTTTCGCCGGGCACGCGGATGGGCCTCATCATATATTTGGGCGAGATACTGGAAATCAAGGTGAGTATAGATCTGCGTCGTGCTGATGTCCGCATGGCCAAGCAGCTCCTGGACGGCCCTGAGATCACGGCTCGATTCCATAAGGTGCGTCGCGAAGCTGTGGCGGAACAGGTGTGGATAAACGCGTTGGGGTATTCCGGCCCGGGCCGCCCAGTGGTGGACGCGGTTCTGAACTGTGCGCGGACTGATACGGTGGCCGCGGATGCCCACGAACAGGGCGGGTTCGCCTGGCGCGGCCATTTCGGGCCGTAATCCGAGCCAATCCCGGGCCGCCACCCGGGCCTGCCGGCCTACGGGAATCAGCCGCGTTTTCGAGCCTTTGCCGGTCACGCGGATCATGGCATCGTCCAGATCGACATCTTCCGGATTCAGATTGACGAGTTCGGCGAGTCTCAGACCCGAGGAATAGAGCAGTTCAAGCATGGCCCGGTCCCGCACCGTGACGGGATCATTACCCCGAATTTCGAGGAGCCGCGCCATCTGGTCGACATCGAGCGTGTTGGGCAATTTCCGCGGCACCCGCGGCGCGGAAATATTCAGTGCCGGATTATCGCGCATGTGCCCTTCGCGTAGGAGGTAGTTCATGAAACTGCGCACGCCCGAAAGGCGTCTTTGGATGCTGCGTGGGCTCAGACCCCGGGCATGAGAGTGCGCGGCAAAGCTGCGTATGTGATGCGGCTTGAGATCCAGCCAGCCGGCCACGTCATTGGCATCGCAGTATGTTGTGAGACAGACCAGGTCGCGCCGGTAACTCTTGACCGTATGAGCCGACAACCGGCGCTCCAGATGCAAATGCGCCAGGAAGGATGTGATCAGGCCCTGTTGCTCATCATTCAATACATTTCGCTCAATGCATTTTATTGGCGATTTTGAAGCGTGCAGGTAACCAACTCGCCGAGACGGACCAGGAAGTCGATGCTTTTACCGGGATGAAAGTGATCGGCGCTGTGACTGCCGATCGCGAGAAAGCCGAGCTTGGAATTGGCGCCGAGCGGTATCAGAGCGACCGAGCCGATTTCTATATTGCCGATGCCGAACAGAAAATCACGTTGAGCATCCCGCACGGTTCCGCAGCGCGCTGCACTTGCTTTCAAGAACGTTTTGAACGAACCGATCGCCGGATCCTCTGGCCTGACGAGAATCAGGAACTGGCCCTCGGATACCGCGGCGCCAGCGGTATCACTGAACAGCACGAGCTTGGCCTGATCTGCACTAAAAGCCGTGAGCAGTTGTCGTTCCAGAACCTCAATCGCTTCTTCGCGGCTTCCAGTCGCGAGTAAAAACATCGACAGAGCGTTAATCTTGCCGGCTAACTCGTCGTTACTGCGGGCAACTTCGACGAAGTCACGAAGCTTTTTCTCGAGTGTCTGATGCTTGAGGCGCAGCGCTGCAACCTGTCGTTCGACGAGTGAGATCGCTGCTCCGCCCGTGCTGTGTGGCAACTGCAGCGTCGTCAGCAGTGCCGTGTGACGTTCGAAAAAATCCGGATGGGCTTGCAGATAATCGGCGATCGTTTCTTCCGTGCTGTCAATGACAGTGGTCTTCGCGTGTTCGACGGTACTCATAGTTCGACTGTTCCCTCATAGGCGGTTACAGCTTCACCGGTCAGCCAGACAGGTGTTCCGGGACCTTCCCAGCGGACTGCCAATTCGCCTCCGGGAAGTTCGACGGTGACACGTTCATCGAGTTGGCTCGCTCGGTGACCCGCGACAACTGCAGCGCACGCGCCGGTTCCGCAGGCCCTCGTTTCGCCAACACCGCGTTCGAAAACCCGTAATCGAACCCGGTCGGGAGCAACAATCTGCATGAATCCGATGTTAGCATGGTTTGGAAAACGTGCATGGCTTTCGAGCAACGGGCCCAATTTTTCTACCGGCGCGTCGTCCACCGAATCGACCGTAATGACGGCGTGAGGATTGCCGACGGAAACAACCTGGATTTCGACCGTCTCGCCACCGACATCGAGTGTGTAGCTATCCTGCTCGGAATCCGCTGCAAACGGAATGTGTTCCGGGCGAAATTCCGGTATGCCGATTTCGACCGTCACTTGCCCACCGCTTTCGACTAGCGCACGCGAAATACCTCCAACATGCTCGAGGGTCAATTCCTGCGGCTCGCCGCCGGCGATGAGGTAGGCGATACAACGGGCACCGTTACCGCATTGTTCGGTCTCGTTCCCATCTGCATTGAATACGCGGTAGAAGACGTCGGCGCCCTTCGTCCGGCCCCGCTCGAGCCAGAGAAACTGATCGAAGCCGATTCCGGTCTTGCGGTCGGCCAGTTTCCTGATGCCGTCTCGCTCGGGAAAGCGGGCATCGTTCGCCTGGATGACGACAAAGTCGTTGCCAAGTGCCTGCATCTTTGTGAACGGTGTCGGCATCTCGAATCACACCTTGTTTTTTGCCAAATGCACAGCTAAGTTTACTTACTCGCTGCGCGGCTGGGGGATGATAACCAATGCGTCACATCATGGTCCTTAATTCGAAAGGTGGCTGCGGTAAAACTACGATTGCAACCAACCTGGCCAGTTATTACGCCGCCGAGGGCCAGAAGGTCGCGCTCGTGGATTACGATTCCCAGGTGTCCAGTCTGGACTGGCTCGCGGGGCGGCCTGCCGAGAGGGCGCCGATCACCGGTCTCGAGGGCCACAAGGAAGGCATGCTGCGGCTTGCGAGGAATTCGGACGTCGTCATCGCCGATGCGCCGGCCCGCGCTCACGGCCCCGAACTCACCAAACTCCTGCGCGCCGCGGACACGGTCATCGTCCCGGTACTGCCGTCGAGCATCGATATACAGGCAGCTGGTAAGTTCTTGAAAGAATTAAAAAAAGTCGGAAAAGTCGAGCGCAGGGAAGTAAAAATCGCGGTGGTCGCGAACCGTGTCCGCGTGTCAACGAACATTTTCGAGGAGCTCGATGAGTTTCTCGAGAAATTGCGCGTGCCTTACGTCGCGGCGTTCCGGGAGGCGCAGAACTATATTCGCGCCTATACGCGGGGCCTCGGCATTTTTGAGTTACCGGAATACCTCGCGTGGCCGGATTGGGAAGAGTGGGAGCCACTGCTGGAGTGGCTCGAGTCCCGGCGGTCGATGCCCACGAATTAAATGGGGTTTAATGGGGTCAGACCCCATTTTTCCTTTCGAGTTGCGGCACGTCCGACATGCCGTAGTTACTGAGCGTGAGGCCCTTGGCGAAGGCAGTCGTTGCGGCCTGTGGTTCGTCGAGCTTGAGCATGAGTTGGCCGATCAGCTGATACGCGGCCGGCGTCGGCCGTATGGCCAGGCTCGATTCGATATAACTGCGCGCCTTGCCCCAGAGCTGATTGCGGATGCACACGCGCCCGGCCGTCAGCAACAGGCACGCGTCCTCGGGGCGTTTGTTTAACCAGATTTCGGCTTGCCGGAGCTGAGTGTCGGGATCGGTCAGGTTTAATTCGCCGTAGAGATTCACGAGTTCATCGTCCCAGTCTGATTTGAGCGTCTTGCGGATATCGAAATCCGCGAGCGCATATTCGCCGCAAGCCGCGAGCGCCTTGACACGGGCGCGAACCAGCGGCAGCGATTTGCGCAACGGCCGGGGCAGGCGCTGCCAGAGCGCCTCGATACGTTCCCGGTCGATGTCTTTCGCCGAAAGCAGCTTTGCATAGGCCTCGATGGTCCAGGCATCGAGCTGCTGCGCGGGCATGTTCTTGATGTTGCGCAATTCGGGCAGTAATTCGCTCAGGGCATCCCAGTTTTGGTCGCGATGGTGCAGCTCGCCGAGCAGCTTGAGTGCCTGTGGATGCCCGGGGTGCTGTTCGCGGACGCGCCCCAGGCTCGCGCGCGCCTGCTCGTATTCGCCATCGGCGAGTTGCAGCTCCGCCTGAACGAGTAATACCGCGTTTCTCGATTTGGTGTTTTGCTCATAGGCCATCTTCAGCCAGCCGTTGCGCCGCTCGCGGTCACCCTGCATCTGCGCCGTGCGCGCGGCGGCCAGATAATTCAGCAACGGGGTTTCGCTGTTTGTGGCGCCCTTGGTCAGCAGACGCTCGCCGCGTGCGAGTTTGCCTTCGGATAAAGCGATGAATCCCTGCGTTATCCGGCGCCTCGAGCGCTCAATTTTCACGTGTGCTGCGATCTCGCCGAGATGGCGCGGCGCCTGCCAGATTCGGACCAGCAGCCGCACGGCGACGTAACAGAGCACCATGAAAAAGAGTAGGACCGGTATCGACATCTCCACCGTGTAACCGCTGAAATTTATCAATACGTAGCCGTTATTCTCCATCAGGAAATGGGTGGCGGTGGCGCCGATCAACAGCGCCAGAACGGTGAACAGACCCAGTCTCATTGAGAAAGTCTCATGGGCTCACGGACTCGTTGCCGAGTCGCAGCAGCAACGTCAGCGATCCGGAGATGTCGGGCAGCGATTCCGGCAGTTTGACCTGCCTGAGTACCGTTACCGTTTCAAGCGCCGCGACGACGTCAGGCGCGTTCGTGTCGAAATAGCGCTCGAGCCGCTCGGTGACGGCTTGCAAGGATTGTTCATACAAGCCCGCCTCATTGCGGATCACGGCAAGCCGGGCGATTTGTAACTCGATGTCCAGGCTGCGAATCAACATCGATTCGTCGGCTTGTGACATCAACGGCGTGATTTCGTCCTCGTGTTTCACGGTGATGATGTTCATGAGTGCGTCGACGATGACGCGCCAAGCCCGCTCGAGGCCCGATTCGGTCTCGTCCGCGCTGCGCCGGTTACCGAACTGTTCTGGCGCCCGGCGCGCAAGCGGCAAGGCGTCGATCGAGCGCGCCAGGCTGCCCAGCCGCAACACGATGCCTTCCGCATCGGGGCGTGGAACGGTACTCAGGGCCGCGCGTTCATCGCTGAGTTGCGCGCGCACCGGCGTCAGTCGCGGATCGCTGAGCGCCTTGAGCTTTTCATCGGCGAGTTCCAGGGCCGTTATCGAGACATCGACGTTGCCCGCGAGATTGAGTTGTGCGTTCGCGATGCGCAGAAAATATTCCGCCTCCGCCCTGAGCCAGGCTGCGCGCACATCGGACGCAACACCCGGCATGCTGTCAACGGTGCGTTCGAGCCGCCTGATGCGCATCGGCAGTTCTTCAAACTGTTCGTCGGCCTGTGATTTCAATGCAGTGAGTTGCTCATCGAATCGTCGCGTTTCGCGCATCATCGATTCGACGTCACCCAGCAAGCGCTTCAGGGCATCGCCGCGCGCGTCGAGATCGGCCTCAAATTTGGCGACCTGGCGGTTGAGATCACCTTGGGCACGCTGCTCGGTCCATACGTAACCGACCCCGGCGGCCGCCAGCAGGGCGACCAGCAGGCCGATGACGCCGAGCCGCCCGGAGGAGGCCGCACCGGACGCATCCGGGGCCCCATCGATAGACGAGTCAGTCGGCACGGCTTCCGTCGTCGCCGCGGCTCCCGAAGGATCGGTGGCTTCAGAGTCCATGGCGGATTTGGAAGGGGTTTCGGCTTGCTGATTCATGACCTGCGCAGGATCAACCAATGGGGGGTCTCATTTTGCCAGCCGGCGCGCTAAACCGCGACCGAAAAAACCAACCCGCCTCGAATTGTTTTCGCTAGGCGCTGCGCTTGAGACAGGCTTTTACCGCGGATATGTGGCGCCTGCTTACAGCCAACGATTCTTCGCAGCCCTTGAGCCGGATTTCGAATTGACCATTTTCATCGCGCTCCATGTGGTCCAGGTAGGTCAGCGCGATCAGCGTGTGGCGATGGATTCGGATGAAATGGTTCGCAAATTCGGTTGCCAGGTCCTTAAGGGTTTCGTCGACGAGGTCCTCGCCATGCAGATGATGCACCGTGACGTATTTTTTGTCGGCTTGGAGGTAGAGGATCTCCGTGACCGGGATGAGTTGCAAACCGGATACCCTGCGCACGCAAATATGCGTTCTCGGAAAAGATTCGATATCCAATCCGCCGGGTCGCGACGCGTGATTCAGTGCGCGCAACAGTCGCTCCTGGCGCACCGGTTTCAATAGATAACCGACGGCATGTGCGTCGAATGCTTCGATCGCATAATGATCGTAGGCCGTCGTGAAGATGACCGCTGGGCCGCTCTCGAGGTCGGCGAGATGACGCGCGGCTTCCATACCATCCATGTCCGGCATGCGAATGTCGAGCAAGACGATGTCGGGCGACAATTTCTGGCAAAGCTCGAGTGTTTCGCGCCCATTGGACGCTTCACCGACGACCTCCCAGTTCTGCAGGTCCGCCAGCATCTGCCGCAGGCGGTCGCGGGCCAGAGTTTCGTCATCGGCGATAAGAATCTTCATACCTGTTTTTCGAACGGGAATGCGATGCTGACTTGGTAATGCGTTTGATCTATGGCGCGCGACAGACGCGCGCGGCTTCCGAATGCGAGGCTCAGGCGCTCGCGGATATTGTCGAGCGCAATTTGATTGCCGGGCCCGGGCTGGTATTTCGTGATTGGCAACAGGTTGCGAACCGAGAGATAAATCATGTCGGCCTTGCAGTGGCCGTCTATCTCGACCGTGCCCGCTTCCTCGAGGGGTTCGACGCCATGATAGATTGCGTTCTCGAGCAGGGGTTGCAGCGTCAGGCTCGGAATCCTCGCGTGCATGGGCAGGCCGTCAATGCACCATTCGACGACCAGCCTGTCACCGAGGCGCTGCTGCTCCATGCGCTGGTAAACGCGGGTGATTTCGAGCTCTTGCTCGAGGCGGATCATTTTTTTCGAGTCGGCCAGCGACGCGCGAAACAGATCGGCCAGGTCTTCGACCGCGGCTTCTGCGGCCTTGGGGTTGGTGCGGGTCAGCGCCGCAATGGTGTTCATGCTGTTGAACAAGAAGTGTGGCCGGATACGTGCCTGCAGCGCATGGATGCGTGTCCGGGTTTCATTTTCGACATTCCGATGCCATTGGTCGGAAACGTAAAAATAGCGTAATGCCAGGCCGGCCATAATCGAGCCGAGGACGATGTTACTCGTCAGGAAATACCAGTGGCGTTTTGGAAACCAGCTCGTGAGATCCGGCATCGCACCCGGACCGGTCACGAGGGGATCGTAAAAATAACCGAGCCAGTAGACCGCTTCGGAGACACCGATGATGACGACGAGTATCGCCGCAAAGGTCAGCGTGCTGGCTTGGAATACGGAAAGACGGCTGATCTTGCTTCGGAAAATGCAGAGTACGGCTGCGATTGACAGACTTGTCCAGATGAGCAGCAAGGATGTCTTGGCGAGGTCACCGAAAAAGTAAGCCCAGTTGGTCTGACGCCCGAGCGTCAGCGCAATGGCGGCCAGTTCGGCGATCAACACCATGCCCAAAACGGTTGTCGAACTGCAGAAATCGGGCAGATATGACCGATTCTGAAAATCGTCGCTGTCTGAGTCTGTCATCAACGCTATTCACGAATAGATGATTCGGGGCTAACCGGGGCCGACACAGGAGGTCTTGGGTGTCAGTCGCACCACTCCTCAACGAGGGTAATGGCCTCGGCGCGCGCGGCGTCGAGTTCGTCGTCGCTGAGGTATTCACGCTCGCCATCCTCGGTCGGGCGATACAGCCTGCGCGCCTGGCTGTAGGTCGTGAGTCGTTCCTGGGCAAGCCGACAGTTTTTTACACGCTGGTCCACGATGTCCTGGCGGGACAACTTTTCCCGTTGTGTGTCCTCGGCTTCCTGTCCCTTGCGAATTGCCTTCGCTTTGTCGAGATTCGCATGGCCGCCCGCCCGCGCCTGGAGCGCCTGCCGGTCGGTCCGGTTAAGGCGTATGCCCGCGTACTCGGCCGCGGTGTCTCGCGGCGGCAGTCCGGCGTAGTTCGTGATGCCCTCATCGTCGACCCATTTATAAATGCTCGCAGTTTCGCCGCTGGCCGGGCCTGACATCAGGCCGAGGGCGAGGATGCTCGAAAAAATCACTGCAACTTTCATCAGTGCCACCTTCTGGACGACAGCCCTGATCGCCCGTTTTGGCCGCCGTCCATAGGCCGCCGGGGATCAGCGCATAGACCGGAATTATTTCATCTGGCGGGGGCTCCGGGCTGGAACGGGTTCACATAAAAGGCCCCGGAAAGGCCTGAAAAGGGCGAAAAAACAGGCCGTCCGGGACTGTGAGGCCCACGGACGGCCCACAATGGCCCAAATGTCCGGAACGCGCTACTGGATGTTGTAGCCGCGCTCGTCGTGGAGGGCCAGGTCGAGGCCCTCGCTTTCCTCGTCCTCGGACACCCGCAGCCCGATGACGGCATCCAGTATTTTCAGGATGATGAAGCTGACAATGCCCGTATAGGTGATTGTCACGACGACGCCGATCGCCTGTTTCCCGACCTGGCTGGTGATATCGAGATCCGGGATGCTGCCGCCGAGCGTGGCGGCTGCGAACACACCCGTCAGCAGCGCGCCGACCGTGCCGCCGACCGCATGCACGCCGAATACGTCGAGCGAGTCGTCATAGCCGAGCGCATTTTTGACTTTCGTCGAAGCCAGGTAACAGATCACGCCCGACGCGAGACCGATCACGATCGCGCCCATCGGTCCGGCGGTGCCTGACGCCGGTGTGATTGCCACGAGTCCGGCGATCGCGCCACTCGCGATACCGAGGACGCTCGGTTTGCCGTGCGCGAGCCACTCGCTGAGCATCCAGCCGAGCGCGGCGGCGGCCGTCGCAATCTGCGTGACTGCCATGGCCATGCCGGCGGTGCCATCGGCGGCCAGTTGACTGCCCGCGTTGAAGCCGAACCAGCCGACCCAGAGCATCGCGGCGCCGACGACCGTATAACCGAGATTATTCGGTGGCATCGGCGTCTTCCTGTAGCCTTCGCGTTTGCCGAGCATCAGCGCCGTGACGAGAGCCGCGATGCCCGCGTTAATGTGCACGACCGTGCCGCCGGCGAAGTCGAGGACTCCCAAACCGTCGGGCCCGAGCCAGCCGCCGCCGCCCCAGACCCAGTGCGCGATCGGCGCGTAGACGACCGTGATCCAGATCCCCATGAACCAGAGCATCGCCGAGAATTTCATGCGCTCGGCGAACGCGCCGACCATGAGCGCTGGCGTGATGATCGCGAAAGTCATCTGAAAGGTCATGAAAACTGTTTCCGGAATCGTGCCCGATAACGAATCGACGCCCA